>ERZ791891.195-NODE-195-length-34747-cov-45.932780_pt1 | contig 34747 bp, 32 predicted proteins | sample MGYA00510155_ERZ791891 | MGnify/ENA primary metagenome ERZ791891 (study PRJEB30046, sample SAMN00792061) | human gut metagenome | study: EMG produced TPA metagenomics assembly of the A metagenome-wide association study of gut microbiota in type 2... | reverse complement strand
ATGGCTCGTATCTAACGAGGGCAATCTGACCGTAGCGCTTGAGGTAGAGTTGACTCCTGAATTGAAGAAGGAGGGTATGGCTCGTGAGCTGATCAACCGTATCCAGAACCTCCGCAAGGAGACTGGTCTGGAGATTACCGACCGCATCAAGGTGACTGTGGCTTCAAATGAGGAGACCAACGCAGCCATCGAGTCATTCGGCGACTACATCAAGGGGCAGGTACTGGCTGACAGCATCGAAATCGGCGACAACGCAGGTGTTGAGACCGAGTTTGATGACTTTAAGTTGAACATTCTCGTAGAGAAGAATTAAATAGTTAGGAGTTAGAAGTTAGGAGTTAGGAGTTAGGAGTTTTTCCAAACTACTCGCTTCTAACTTCTATTCCTTAAAACTCTAGTCTAACTTTTATAACAAAACAACGTCTATGGCTAACGAAAAGGCACGTTATAGCGATGTAGAACTCGAGGAGTTCCGCGCTATCATTGAAGAGAAATTAAAGGTGGCAAAGCAGACCTACCGCGACTGTATGGCTCAGCTCAACCACTCAGATAGTAATGATGTGGTAGATACATCACCAACCTACAAGGCTCTTGAGGAGGGCAGCGAGGCACAGAGCAAGGAGGAAATTATCCAGATGGCTCAGCGCCAGCAGAAGTTCATCAAGGGTCTGGAGGCTGCGCTGGTTCGCATTCAGAACAAGACCTATGGCATCGACCGCGAGACGGGTGAGTTGATTCCTAAGGAGCGCTTGCGTGCCGTACCTCATGCCACATTGAGTGTAGCTTCGAAGGAGGCTAGAAAGAAATAATAAATGGAGAAAAAAAGGAATTTACATATCGGCTGGCTCGTCACGGCAATGGTGGTTGTGCTGCTTATCATCGACCAATGGATTAAGCTGTACATCAAGACCCACTTTTGCCTTGGCGAGTCTGTTCGTGTTACAGATTGGTTTTTTATCGATTTCATTGAGAACAACGGAATGGCGTGGGGCATGTCGTTTATCGGCAAGTTCTGGCTCAGCCTGCTGCGCTCTGTAGCCATCGTCGCTCTCATCGTCTATCTCTATCGCATCATCAGGAGGGGTACGCATCGTCTGCTCTACATCATCCTCGTAGCCCTGGTACTTACGGGTGCCATCGGCAATATGATCGATTCGATGTTCTATGGTCTGATGTTCACTGCATCCTCGCCTTATTACGTATCTTATATGGTACCGTTCGGCGATGGATATGCACCTTTCTTCATGGGTAAGGTAGTGGATATGTTCCGCTTCCCGTTCTTCAGCTATACCTGGCCGGAGTGGGTACCTTTCTGGGGTGGTCAGCAGGGAACATTCTTCGATCCTGTATTCAATTTTGCCGATGCCTGCGTCAGCGTGGGTATCATTTCCATGCTGCTCTTCTGCCGCAAGGAACTGGAGCAGCTCGGAGGAAATGACAAGAAGAAAGGGGAGAAGAAGGAGACTTCTACTCAGGCAGACAAGAAGGAGACTTCTGTTAACAAGAAAGGTAGTAAGGAAGATAACAAGGAAGATAAGAAATAGAAAGGAGGCATGAGAATGAAGAAGTTAATGATTTGTCTTGTGGCAGTGATGGCTTTGCTTTTCAGCGTTTCATCTTGCAAGCCTTCCCTGCCAGGCGGCGTCTTGTCGAAGGGCAAGATGACGGATATTCTTTATGATTATCACCTGGCTCTTGCGATGGCACACATGGATGATAACGGCGACAAGGGACAGAGCCTGGCTTACCGCGAGGCGGTGCTCCGGAAACACGATGTCACCTCTGCCGAGTTCGATTCTTCCATGGTTTATTATATGCGTCATACCGAACTGCTGGAGGATGTGTATAAGGACCTGACCGACCGTTACAACAACGAGATTACAGCCATGGGCGGTAGTGCCAAGGGGGGAGGAGAGTTTGCTAATCTCTCTGCCACCGGCGATACGGCTAATGTATGGAATCTCGCTACATCGATGGTGTTTATGCCTGTAAAGCCGTTCAATAGTACCAGCTTCGATATCAAGGTGGATTCTACCTTCCATAAGGGCGACCGCCTGATGCTCGATTTCGATGCGCAGTTCATCTATCAGGATGGTATGCGCAATGGTGTTGCGATGCTCGCAGTACAGTTTGGTAACGATAGTATTGCCCAGCGTACCATCATGATTCAGAGTACCCAGCATTATTCGGTGGAACTCTCTGATGCTGATTCACTTGGCATCAAGAGCGTGAAGGGATACTTCATGCTGATGAATGGTGATAACGGCACGGGTGTTTCTTCCCAGACCACCTTGAAGCTGATGTTCCTGGAGCATATCAAACTGATTCGCATGCATCCGCAGAAGCCTGTGGCAGCACCGGCAGGAAGCTCTCCATCGGCATCATCCGATAGCCTCCGCAAGGATAGTGCTTCCTCAGCTTCATCCTCTTCTGCTTCATCCTCTTCATCATCATCTGGTGAAAAACCGGGAGAGCAGACCTTCGAGATGTCATCCCAGAAGCCGGTTCATCCTATCAGAATGCCGGATGGCAAACCGCTGAAGCCGCTCAAGGAAATGAAGCCGATGAAGGCAGAACCTCTTAAGACGAGATAACGTTTCAAGCGCGATAATGATTTAAAACGACATTACGATGGAGGAGCTGAGAAGATGCGGTGCTCATACCGTGGTACTTCCCGATGGCACCATCCTGCAGCAGGCAGTGGTGGAGATAGCCGAGGGTAGGGTAGTCAACTACTATGAGTTCCGTGAGGAGCTGCCCATGACCGAATGGCTGGGCGGAGAAATCAGGGTAGAGCGTGATGAGGAAGGCATCCTCTGCGCCCTATGGAACGGGAAAAGATTAAACAATAAACATTAAAAACAATAAACATTAATAATATGTTAAGCGTAGATCAATTAGAAGACAAGTTGATAGACTTGGCATTTGCTGAGGATATCGGTGATGGCGACCACACAACCTTGTGTTGTATCCCAGAAGACGCCATGGGTAAGAGCCACTTGCTTATCAAGGAAGATGGCGTGTTGGCTGGTGTTGAAATGGCAAAGAAGGTATTTGCCCGTTTCGATCCTACAATGAAGGTAGAGGTGTTGCTCCAGGATGGTACCCATGTTAAGAAGGGTGACATTGCAATGATTGTAGAGGGTAAGACTCGTTCTTTGCTCCAGACAGAGCGTTTGATGCTCAATATCATGCAGCGTATGAGTGGCATTGCTACCATGACTGCTAAATATGTAAAGCGTCTTGAGGGTACAAAGACTCATATCCTTGACACCCGTAAGACTACTCCAGGTCTCCGTATGTTGGAGAAGCAGGCTGTGAAGATCGGTGGTGGTATGAACCATCGTATCGGTCTCTTCGATATGATTCTCCTCAAGGACAATCACATCGATTTCGCTGGCGGTATCGATAATGCCATCGACCGTTGCCACGCTTATCTCAAGGAGAAGGGTCTCGATCTGAAGATTGAAATCGAGGTTCGCAGCTTCGATGAACTCGACCAGGTATTGAAGCACGGCGGTGTCAACCGTATCATGCTCGATAACTTCTCTGTGCCTGATACCAAGAAGGCTGTAGATATCATCGCTGGCAAGTATGAGACTGAGTCATCTGGCGGTATCACCTACGATACCATCCGCGACTATGCAGAGCAGGGTGTTGACTTTATCTCTGTAGGTGCCTTGACACATAGTGTGAAGGGTTTGGATATGAGCTTCAAGGCTTGTGAGTAGTGAGTATATATAAATAAGGTATATTTTATGAATAAGTTTTTTGCTTCAGCCCTGATGGCTGTAGCTATGTTGGGCAGTGTCTCAGAGGCTGAGGCTTGCAGCAACTTCATTGTGGGCAAGAAGGCATCAGTAGATGGTTCTGTGATGTGTTCTTATAGTGCCGACGACTACGGAATGTTCCAGAACCTGTGCCATTATCCTGCGGCTAAACATGCCAAGGGCGAGATGCGTAAGATTTTCGACTGGGACAGTAACAAGTATTATGGGGAGATTCCTGAGGCTGCCGAGACCTACAGCGTTATCGGCAATATCAACGAGTGGCAGGTTACCATCGCCGAGACTACCTACGGCGGTCGTGAGGAGATGGTGGATTCTACCGGTATCATGGACTACGGTTCACTCATCTATGTAGCTCTCCAGCGCAGTAAGACGGCACGTGAGGCTATCAAGGTGATGACCACCCTCGCCAATACTTATGGTTACAACTCTGGCGGTGAGACCTTCACCATCTGCGATCCTAACGAGGCTTGGATCATGGAGATGATGGGTAAGGGTGCTGGTTCCAAGGGAGCCGTATGGGTAGCTCTCCGCATTCCGGATGACGCTGTCTGTGCGCATGCCAACCAGAGCCGCATCGGCAAGTTCAACATGAAGGACAAGAAGAATGTGATGTATGCCAAGGATGTGGTATCTTTTGCCCGCAGCAAGGGTTGGTTCCAGGGCAAGGATGCTGATTTCTCCTGGAAGATGGCGTATGCAAAGCCTGATTTCTCGGGTCGTCGTTTCTGCGATGCCCGTGCCTGGGCGATGCTGAATCACTTCTATGATATGAGTCCTTATCTGGATTGGGCACTCGGCAAGAATCCTGATGCGCAGGATATGCCTCTCTGGGTGGTTCCTAACAAGAAGGTGAGTGTTCAGGATGTAGAGAATGTGATGCGCGACCATTACGAGGGTACTCCTCTTTCTGTAGCCGACGGTTCTGATATCGGCGGTGGTATCTGGGAGATGCCTTATCGTCCTACACCTTTGATGTACAAGGTGGATGGCAAGCAGTATTTCAACGAGCGTCCTGTCAGCACCCAGCAGAGTGGTTTCGTATTCGTGAGCCAGATGCGTTCATGGTTGCCAAGAGAGATTGGCGGCGTGTTCTGGTTTGCCAACGATGATGCCAATATGGCTGCGTTCACTCCTGTATATTGCTCTATGACCGAGCGTCCTGAGTGCTACAATACTCCTGGTGCTGATGCCTTGCATTTCAGCAAGAAGAACGCTTACTGGGTTTGCAACATGACCAGCAACATGGTTTATCCTCGTTACAGCCTGATGTTCCCAACCTTGAAGGAGGTTCGTGATAGCTTGGACAACAGCTATTTCGCTGCTCAGGCAGGTGTTGAGAAGAAGGCTCAGGAGCTTTATGCCCAGAACCCACAGGCTGCTGTGAAGTACCTCAACGACTACAGTGTAGAGAAGGCTCAGCAGATGTTGGGTCGCTGGAACCAGCTTTTCGAGTTCCTGGTGGTGAAGTACAATGATATGATTATCAAGCCTACCGATAAGAATGGTACCTTCGAGAAGACCCCTTATGGTTTGGGTGCTCGTCCAGTCCGTCCTGGTTATCCAGAGAAGTTTGCCAAGCAGCTTGTTAAGCAGAGTGGCGATAAGTTCCTGGTTCCTGAGGAGAAGAAATAAAACAAGAATCTCCCTATAAGTTCAGGTGTCTATCACCTGGCTTATAGGGAGATTTTGTATATCGCTCCTTCAAACTTTACTTGGTGTCTAATGAGCTTTTCAATTTCTCAATATGCTCTATTGGCAACTGGGTGGCGGCTGATACCTGATCTGTAGATAAGCCCATAGCAAGAAGGCGTTGGGCTGTGGCAATATTAGCCTTGTTCTCACCCTCAGCTAATCCCTCAGCTAATCCCTCAGCTAATCCTTCAGCTCGTCCTTCTTCTCGTCCTTCTTCTCGTCCTTCTTCTCGTCCTTCAGCTCGTCCTTCAGCTCGTCCTTCAGCTCGTCCTTCTTCTCGTCCATCGGCAAGACCTTTCTGCCAACCATCATCATAACCCGTCTTGATAACGCTGCGCTGATAGCGCAGATTCTCCATGTGACGGACATAATCATTCTTTTCCGCTACGGTCAACTTATCTATGTCCAGGCATTTGCGGGCATCTGCCAAACCTGGGGCCTGGGCTGCCTCGCTGATCTCGCCGGTCTTGAGAAACTCGATCCATTCATCCAGATTGTTCACCGCCAGCTTATCAAAGTTGTTCACGCAGAGCAGATAATACTCCGGGAATATGTCTCCGGCTTCGCGATTAGTCTTGCGACCCTGAGGGATTTCATCACCGAAGAAGAGTTCACTCTGTCGGTTGGAGAGTTTCAGGATATCATTCGGCTGATGCAGTCCTTGGAACATCGTCTTGCCATGATATACATAATCCTTAGCCTGTCCCAATGTGAAATACACGATATTGATGGAATATACCTTGCGCACCTTGTCGTAATCATCGCCCAGACTGATATTATCTGTGATGACCTTGGAAACTCCATAGAGCATACGGTGGAAATAGGTATGTTCCCGGGTATTCTGTATCTCGAAGATGATGAATTCTCCCTTCTCATCCTCTGCCAGGATATCCACTCTGTTGAATTTATCATTCTCGGTCTGCTGATTGCTCTCACTATCCAGGAATCGGTTGATCTTGAATTTCTCGTTCAGCAGCGAACACATAAAGCCTTCCAGCACGGCATAGTTTGCCTTGTTGCGAAGCAGGCGCTTCATCGCCCAGTCAAATCTGATATAATTTGCCATATTCTTCCTCCATGATTAATAAATCTTGTGCAAAGATACGCCGATTTTTTGTAACTTCCAAACTTTTAAAGAAGTTTTTATTCCAGCTTCTTACAGAAAACATATATTTAATTCGATTCATTTGCCAATCCTATCATAGCGATGAATATCATCCATCGTGACCGCTCATACCGCTTCTTAAAATACTGGTTGTGGTAAATAACTTTACAAGTTGAACGTTGCGGAAAAATCTCTTAAGAGAAGCTGGCGTTTCCCTTAAGGAAAAATATATTTTCCCTTAAGGAAAAAAATAAAAATCCTTAAGGGAAAATTCTCAACCTCTTCTTTCCCCATTTTCCTGGCGTTTTCGTCTGATACTCTCTTCCTTGAATATTGTTTACACGGATATCTATTTCGTATGTCTCTTCAGGAAGATGCTGTGGTCGATGCAGGCAGGGAGCTCTTCCTTATAGTGAGTAACCATGATCATCGTCTTGTTCTTTCGCTTGCAGAATGCCTCGATGATATCCTTTACCAGGCGGCGGTTTCTGTTGTCAAGACCATGAAGAGGCTCGTCGAGGATGAGAAGCTCAGGATCCTTCACGAAGGCACGTGCCAGAAGTACCAGGCGCTGCTCGCCACTTGACAGCTTCAGAAAACCACGATCTTCCAAACCCTCCAGACCGAAGACTTTCATCCAGAAACGGCACTGGTCCATATCCTCTTCCTTTGGCTTTACATAGAGACCCACAGAATCGGTAAGGCCGCTCGCCACAATGCGGATGGCTGGCATATCACGCTGATAGGAACGGTGAAGCTCTGGAGATACATAGCCGATATGCTTCTTGATATCCCAGATGCTCTCGCCACTGCCACGAGGATTGCCGAAGAGGGCAATGTCGCAGGCATAGCTCTGCGGATTGTCGGCACATACCAGACTGAGCAGGGTACTCTTGCCGGCACCATTCTGTCCGCTCAGCGCCCAGCGCTCACCATTGTTAACCGTCCAGTCGAGATCGTTGAGGATGATGCGCTCGCCATACTGGATGCGGACCTTGTTCATCTTCACCACTTCCTGACTGTGATATTCCCGGTCGCTATATGGCAGGTCGATGATGGCTTGTTCTAATTCTTCGCATAGTACGTGGGCAGGGATGGGGTTGCGCTGTGCCAGATATTCTTCCTTGGTAAGCTTAGGATATACCTTCATATCCTTCACTTCTACCACGTGGGTGATGAACTCTGGGATATCATCGCTCTTGCTCAATACGAGAATAATCTGCAGATGATGCTCTGTGGTAAGTGACTTGAGAAGCTCCTTGAGCTGGTCGCGGGTGTCGGCATCCAGACCGATGAAAGGATTGTCCATGATCAGCACGCGAGGCTCAGAGAATAGGGTAGAGGCAAGCTTGAACTTGCGGAGCTCTCCACTGCTCAGCAGGATGGTGTATTTGTCGAGCAGGTGGTGCATGTGGAACAGCTCGTAGATGTGTTCCTGCAGCTGTCTGCGCTCAGGAGTATCTTCGCCAGCCATCTGATAAGCCTCTTCCAGCTTATCCTTGACGATAGGCGTGTTCTCATCTATTTCCAGCTGGTTCCAGCGCTGCTGCAGGAAGTAGGTGCGGTCGTTGTCGCCTCCGTAGGTATCACGGAAGGTGATATACTTGATATTGTCGCTCACCAGGGATTTGGTACTAGGAGAAAAGTCGTAATCAGGATCGTGCATCAACAGCGGGTGTCTGCCCACAAGGATGTCCACGAACATCGACTTACCTCCACCATTGGGACCTACGATAGCGATATGCTCGCCGTCGCATGCCTCGAAGTTAACTGGCTCAGCCATACGCCATTCCGGCATACGGGTTACGCCATTCTGAATACTGATAATCTTTTGCATCTCTCTTATTTTTTTTGATATGATTGCGTGATAACAGGGTGATATTCCCGGACTGGGCTACTTGTGCGTGGTACGGTTGATAGCCGCCAGAAGCTTTGCCTGCGGGCCCGTCATACCTGTACCTTTCTCTATGCGGCTGGCGTTCTTGGTAGCAAAATCCTTCCAGCTGCTATAGTGCCTGTCGCCCGTTTCGGGTCTGCCCATCTGCAGGAAATGGCAGTAGGCAGCGCCCAGGGCATCGGTGGCATCCATGTATTTCGGCATCTCGTCTTCCCGGATGTTGAGCATGCGCTGCAGCATCGCCGCCACCTGCTCCTTGGAAGCCTGACCTTGTCCGGTAATTGCCATCTTGATTTTCAGCGGAGCGTACTCGTGGATGGGTACGTCGTGGTGGATGGCAGCAGCGATAGCCACTCCCTGCGCCCTGCCGAGCTTGAGCATCGACTGCACATTCTTGCCGAAGAAGGGAGCCTCTATCGCCATCTCGTCGGGCAGATAGGAATCGATGATGCCAGTCACTCGCTCGAAAATCCTTCCGAGTCGCAAGTAGGGATCTTTCTCCTTGCGCATGTCAATGACGCCCATCACCACCAGTTCTGCCTTGTTGCCGATGACGCGTATCACGCCATAGCCCATCACGTTGGTGCCGGGGTCAATGCCCAGGATAATCTTTTCTGTGTTCGATTTCTTCTGAATCATCTGAATGCTGTATCTTCTGAATCCTTGGAATTCTGAATGCTGTATCCTCCTGAATCTATCGGTCCATATATGGATTATGAGCCAATTCCTCGCCGATGCTGGTAGCCTCACCGTGGCCTGGCAGCACCTGTGTTTCATCCGGCAACATGCCGAGATGGCGCAGGCTGTTGATGATGCGGAACATGCTGCCGCCAGGGAAATCGGTTCTGCCGATGGAACTCTTGAAGAGGGTATCGCCCGAGAAGAGTACGTGCTCTGCCTCGCAATAGAAGCATACGGAGCCGTTGCTGTGGCCCGGAGTCTCGATGATGGTGAATTCGTGATTGCCGAACTTGATTACCTCATCTTCCTCAAAGAAATGACCGATAGGAGGGAAGTGGGTGTCGAGCTGCATCTGGTAGAATGTCTCTGCCTGATGAGCCAGACCCTTCATCAGCTTCTCATCGCCCTGTGCCACTTCCGGCTTCAGTCCGAACTCCTGGTAGATGGTGTCGTTGCCGAAATTATGGTCGAGATGACCATGGGTAACGAGGAGATGAACAGGCTTCAGATTGTTCTTTCTGATATACTCGGTGATTGCCTTGCGCTCTTCTGGATAGAAGGCACCGCAATCTATGATGACGCACTCGAGGGTGTCATCGCTGACCACGTAGCAGTTTTCCTGCAACATGTTGACTTGGAATCTTTCGATATGTAGCATTTTACTTTGAACTTTGAGATTTGAACTTTGAACTTTATGATTAGTGAAGCTGATGAATTTTTCACTCTTCACTTCTATGCCGGAACATAAACCAGCTGCTTGTCCTGGCTGAACCACTCCTCATCGAAGAAGGTGTTGAGAGGGGTGATTTCCGAAATCTTATAATACTGCTTGAGCTCCTCCTTCAGATTGCCGCCCTTGAGGCAGAGCAAACCATTAGGCAGGGCATTCTGACCCGCCTTCTTGAAGTTCTTCTTGATGATCTTCATCAGGTCGGGCAACTGCATTACGGCACGGCTCACCACGAAGTCGTACTTGCCTTTCTCGTCCTCGCCGCGCAGGTGTTCAGCCACCAGGTTCTTGAGTCCGATAGCGCCAGCCACCTCATTGCACACCTTAATCTTCTTGCCGGTGCCGTCGATGAGCTTGAACTTGCACTCTGGGAAGAGGATGGCAAGCGGGATGCCCGGGAAACCACCGCCGCATCCGAAGTCGAGAATCTCTGAACCCGGGCGGAAGTTGATCGCCTTGGCAATAGCCAGAGAGTGGAGCACATGGTGCTCGTAGAGGTTGTCGATATCCTTGCGGCTGATGACATTGATCTTGGCATTCCAATCGCGATACAGACCGTCGAGGGCAGCGAACTGCTTCTTTTGCTCGTCGGTGAGGTGAGGGAAATATTTCTCTATGATATTCATTCTATCTTGTTTTTGTTTCTTTCTATCTATATTTATTAATGTATATAAACCGATGCAAAGGTAGTGCAAATTGCAGATAAAACAAAATAAAATTAGCTTTTTTTGTATATTTAGTAGTTATTTCGGGGCTTGTTAGCAAAAAAATGTGTACCTTTGCACCCGAAAAAGATGTTAGATAGTATTTATTTAATATAAAAAGTAATGATAAAAGCAGCATTATTCGACTTAGACGGCGTGGTTTTCGATACCGAAAGCCAGTATTCTGTGTTCTGGGGAATGATAGGCAGGGAGTATCATCCGGAGATGCCTGACTTTGCGCTCCGCATCAAGGGACAGACCCTGGTTCAGATCTACGACAAGTACTTCTCTGACGATGCCACATTCGCTCATATTGATGGATACACCGATTGCAAGTCGGAACAGGCTAGGATAACAGCCCGGCTCGAAGAGTTCGAGCAGAATATGTCGTTTCCTTACATTCCCGGATTCGAAACTTTCCTGAAAGACGTGAAGGCGCATGGTGTGAAGTGCGCTGTGGTGACGAGCAGCAATCTGCAGAAGATGGAGCAGGTGTATAAGCATCATCCTGAGTTCAAGACCAATTTTGACCGCGTGCTCACCAGCGAAGATTTTGCCAAAAGCAAGCCGGATCCAGACTGTTATCTCAAGGGTGCTGCCTGTTTCGGAGCAAAGCCGGAGGAATGCGTGGGTCTGGAGGACAGCTTCAATGGACTGAAGGCTGTGAGAGCTTCGGGTGCATTTACCCTCGGACTCGCTACGACCAATTCTGCAGAGAGCATCCAGCCATACAGCGACTATGTGATAGCCGATTACAATGGATTCGGATACGATGACCTGGAGAAGATTGTAGAAACTTTTTAGTAAACACAATTATATGGGATATTTATCTACAGACAAAAAGAAAATCACAACCAAGACCTACGCCGAAATGAAGGCGGCAGGTGAGAAGGTTACGATGCTTACTGCCTACGATTTCACTACCGCAGGCATCATCGATGCAGCTGGCATCGATACCATCCTGATAGGTGATTCGGCTAGCAATGTGATGGCTGGAAATGCTGATACATTGCCTATCACCGTAGATCAGATGATTTACCACGCACGCAGTGTGGCCCGCGCCTGCAATCATGCACTCGTGCTCTGTGATATGCCTTTCGGCAGCTATCAGGTTTGCAAGGAAGATGCCTTGCGCAATGCCTGCCGAATGATGAAGGAGACGGGCGTGGATGCGCTGAAGCTGGAAGGTGGCGTGGAAATCCTGGATACAGTTCAGGCACTCATCAATGCCGGTATTCCTGTTTGCGGACATCTCGGACTTACTCCTCAGAGCGTGAACAAGTTTGGCGGTTACGGTATCCGTGCCAAGGAAGATGCAGAGGCTGAGAAGCTGATCAGCGATGCTAAAGCACTGGATAAGGCTGGCTGTTTTGCCATCGTTCTGGAGAAGGTTCCTGCCAAACTGGCGGCTGAAGTTTCACGTCAGGTAAACGCTGTAACTATCGGTATTGGAGCAGGTAACGGTTGCGATGGACAGGTTTTGGTTTATGCTGATGCGCTCGGTATGACCCAGGGCTTCAAGCCAAAATTCCTGCGTCATTTTGCCCAGGTAGGCGAGGAGATGCAGAAGGGAGTAAAGGCTTATATCGACGCCGTGAAGAGCGTGGAGTATCCAAGCGCAGAAGAGAGCTACTAAGATGGATACGCAAAATACACCGGTGCATTTTAATCTGTGGCACCGTGACTTCTGGCGTCTCTGCTTCGCCAATCTCTTCCTGATGACGAGCATCTACATGCTCCTCCTGAGCATACCTTATTTTATGACTAAGGAGGGTTATTCCCTTGCTCAGGTGGGTGTGGTGTATGCAGCCTATGGCTTGGGCGTCTTTCTGCTGGGTGGTTTCTGTTCTTATCTGGTGCAGCGCTATCGTCGCAATCGGGTATGCCAGATATCCATCCTGGGCGTGGCAGTCAGTCTCGTCGTTCTTTATTATCTGGAAACCTTCTGGAATATCAAGGTGGGCTTCGAGATGCTGGTGGCGATGCGTCTGATTCAGGGCGCTTTCCTGGGCTTGGCAGAGATGTCGCTGGCGAGTACGCTGATTATCGATACCTGTGAATCTTTCCAGCGTACGGAGGCGAATTATATCACCTCCTGGTTTGCCCGCTTTTCCATTGCGGTAGGTCCATTGCTGTCGCTTCTGGTCTATGATGTCTTCAGTATGAAAGTCGTTTTTCCAGTAGCCTCGGTATTGGCATTGGTTGCCTTGGTGCTGGTTTCCAGGGTGAAATTCCCGTTCAAGGCTCCGTCAGAAAACGTGTCACTCATCAGCAGTGACCGCTTCTTCCTGCCTCAGGGATTTCCGCTGTTCATCAATATTGTATGTATCATGGTGATACCGGGCTTCTATCTGGCGCTGCCACATTCTCTCACCGTCTATGCGATGTTTTTTTGCGGACTGTTTCTGGCATTGGTGGCAGAGAAATACGTTTTTGCTGATGCAGAGCTGAAGAGTCAGGTAATCGTGGGACTGATATTGATGTCGGCTGCGGAATTTGTTTCCTTAAGCGATCAAAGCTTTGCCGTAGAGATGCTTGTTCCAGCCTTGCTGGCCTTGGGAGTGGGTATCATCGGAAGCCGATTCCTGCTTTTCTACATCAAGCTTGCCAAGCATTGCCAGCGTGGCACCAGTATGAGTTCCTTCTTCCTGGCGTGGGAACTGGGGTTGAGCTTAGGAATCGGATTGGGTTTCTGGCTGGTGAAGGACGTGTATCAGAAATCTCCTGATATGGATCGGGTGATATTGAATCCAGTGTATAGTGAACTTCTGTATCCGGCTGTCGGATTGACAGTGGTTTCTCTCCTGATGTATCATTTCCTAGTACATCCATGGTATATGAAGCATCGCAATCGCTGATGCTTCGTGTGCCAGCTTTATTAAAAGTTTCTAAAAATAGCGTTTGTGAAACTTTTTTAATATAATTTAGTTAGCTTTATTCGCTTTTGTGCTCATAATTGAGTACTTTTGCGTTTGATTTGAGGGCGGAGGGCATTTTTGGAGTGCCCTTTGTTCTGTTTTTAGAATGAATTAAACGTAAAATTGATATAAGATTATGGCAGAAGCTATTGATATCCGTGAGTTGAATATCCGGATTGAACAACAGAGTCAGTTCGTTACCAATCTGGTAATGGGCATGAACAAGGTCATCGTAGGTCAGAAGCACCTCGTTGACTGTCTCCTTATCGGTCTTCTCTCTGATGGTCACATTCTCCTGGAAGGTGTACCGGGTCTGGCGAAGACTCTTGCAATCAAAACATTGTCACAGTTGATTAGTGCAGACTATAGCCGCATACAGTTTACACCCGATTTGTTGCCTGCCGACGTGATCGGCACGCAGATCTATTCGCAGAAGGATGAAGCCTTCCATGTGAAGCGTGGACCTGTGTTTGCCAACTTCGTGCTGGCGGATGAGATCAACCGTGCCCCAGCCAAGGTGCAGAGTGCCTTGCTTGAGGCGATGCAGGAACATCAGGTTACCATCGGCGACCAGACTTTCCATTTGCCTAATCCATTCCTGGTGATGGCTACCCAGAACCCGGTAGAGCAGGAGGGTACCTATCAGTTGCCTGAGGCACAGGTGGACCGTTTTCTCCTCAAGGTTGTCATCGATTATCCTACCATCGAAGAAGAGAAGCTCATCATCCGTGAGAACATCCAGGGCGGTCTGCCTACCGTGACTCCGGTTACTACAGCCGAGGAAATCCTGAAGGCTCGCAGCATCGTCAACGAGGTGTATATCGATGAGAAAATAGAGCAGTATATTGCCGACATCGTCTTCGCTACCCGTTATCCAAACCGTTATGGCCTGGGCGAATTGAAGGATATGATTACCTTTGGCGGCAGTCCTCGTGCCAGCATCTCACTTGCCAAGGCAGCCAGAGCCTACGCCTTCATCAAGCACCGTGGTTACGTGATTCCTGAGGATGTGCGTGCCGTGGCTCACGATGTGCTCCGCCACCGCATCGGTCTTTCTTACGAGGCAGAGGCAAGTGAAATCACCAGCGAGGAAATCGTCAGCCGTATCATCAACAAGGTGGAAGTGCCTTGATGAACTAAGTGAAAAGTGAAGAATTCACTTGCTTCACTAATCATGAAGTTCAATGTTCAAAATTCAAAGTTCAAAGTAAATAAAGTTGGATACACAAGATATCTTAAAGAAAGTTCGGAAGATCGAGATCAAGACTCGCGGATTGAGCCAGAACATCTTCGCCGGCCAGTATCATTCTGCCTTCAAGGGTAGGGGAATGGCCTTTGCCGAGGTGCGCGAATATCAGTATGGCGACGACGTGAGAGACATCGACTGGAATGTGACGGCTCGCTTCCATCGCCCTTTCGTCAAGGTCTTTGAAGAAGAGCGAGAGCTTACCGTGATGCTGATGGTGGATGTGAGCGGTTCGCTCGATTTCGGTACCATGCGCCAGATGAAGCGCGACCTGGCTACCGAGATAGCTGCAACCCTTGCCTTCAGTGCCATCCAGAACAACGACAAGATAGGTGTCATCTTCTTTTCCGACAGAATAGAGAAATATATCCCTCCCAAGAAGGGACGCAAGCATATCCTCTACATCATTCGTGAGATGCTCGACTTTCATCCCGAGAGTCAGCGTACCGATATCGGATGTGCCCTGGAATACTTCACGAGGGTGATGAAGCGCCATTGCACGGCTTTCGTCATCAGCGACTTCTACGATAACAAGGACTATCAGCACCAGCTGCAGATAGCCAACCAGAAGCACGATGTGGTGGGAATCCAGGTGTATGATCCACGTGCCAAGCAGCTGCCCGATGTGGGACTGCTCAAGGTGATGGATGCCGAGACGGGACACGAGATGTATATCGATACCAGTTCGAAGAAATTGAGAGTGGCTCACACCCAAAACTGGTTGCGACAGCAGGAGAATCTGCGACAGCTCTTTGCCAAGAGCAAGGTAGATTGGACTTCGGTAGCCACCAACGAGGACTTCTCGAAGGCGCTCCTGATGCTGTTCAAACAGAGAGGCTAAAGTAAGATAACATGAAAATAAAGAATATCATATTGACGATGGCGCTGATGGGTTGCTCTATGCTGGCTTTCGGTCAGACCGTGGAGCAGCGCTTGGATTCCCTGCAGCTGCTTATCGGACAGCAGACCATCCTGCACCTCAAGGCTACTGCCCGGAAGGGTGCCAGGATTGTGCTGCCTTCCTTCAAGCCTCAGGACCAGATTGTACCTGGTGTAGAGGTGGTGGAGCAGAGCAAGGGCGACACGATGCAGATGGGTGATGACCGCATCCAGGTGAGCCGCGACTATACGCTTACCTCTTTCGACGAGAAGGTGTATGTGGTTCCTGCACTCGATGTAAAGATCGACGGCAAGAGCTATCACGGAAATCCGTTGGCGCTGAAGGTGCTCACCGTACAGGTAGATACGGTGCATCCTAACCAGTTCTATCCGGCAAAGGGTGTACAGGATAATCCTTTCGAGTGGAGTGAGTGGAGCTTCGCCTTCTGGTTGAGCCTGCTGATGATTATCATCTGTGGTGCAATGATTTATCTCCGTAATCGTCTGAAGAAGAACAAGCCTATCATCGCCCGCATCCGCATCGTGAAGAGGGTGCCTGCCCATGAGAAGGCGCTGCGTGAAATCAATGACATCAAGCATCATCATACCAACGCCAGCCAGGAGACTCAGAAAGAGTACTACACCCAGTTGACCAATACGCTGCGTGCCTATATCGTGAGCCGCTTCGGATTCAATGCGATGGAGATGACCAGTGGAGAAATCATCGAGCACCTGCGTGCTTCGGGCGACCAGAAGATGATAGACGAGCTGAGAATGCTCTTCTCTACCGCCGACCTGGTGAAGTTTGCCAAGTACGAGATTCCGATGAACGAGAACGATGCCAACCTGGTGAATGCCATCAACTTCATCGACCAGACGAAGACCGATGAGCAGCCTAAGGAGGAGAAGATCGTTCCAACGCTCAGCACCGAAGACCAAAAGTCGCAGCAGCAGCGCCGACTCATCAAGACTCTGCTCTGGGTGGGTGGCATCAGCGTAGTTGCCATCTTCGGCTACATCGTTTATCAGGTAGCGATGCTCGTGATGTAAATGTCATCAGGCTCGGAAATCCAGAGCCGGTGATGTAAACAATAAAAAGAAATTAAGAAATGGAATTTGCAAGTAAAGCATATTTTCTGCTGCTCCTGCTGCTGATACCTTATATATTATGGTATTTCCTGGGCAGGAAGAAGAGCGAGCCTACGATGCGCATGAGTGATACACGCATCTATCAGTATGCTCCCAAGAGTATGCGCGTCAGACTCATCCATCTGCCGATGGTGCTGAGATGCATCTGCTTCGTGCTCATCGTCATCGCCATGGCCCGTCCGCAGACCCACTATTCCTGGGACAACAAGACCGTAGAAGGTATCGATATCATGCTTGCCATGGACGTATCAACCTCTATGCTTGCCGAGGACCTGAAGCCAAACCGTATGGAGGCGGCGAAGGATGTTGCCACTGAGTTTATCTCTGGCCGTCCTACCGACAATATCGGACTCACCATCTTTGCCGGAGAGGCTTTCACGCAATGTCCGATGACTACCGATCATGCCAGTCTGCTCAGACTCCTGCATGATACCCGCACCGATATCGCGGCTCGCGGACTCATCGACGACGGTACCGCTGTGGGTATGGGACTTGCCAACGCCGTGACCCGACTCAAGGATTCCAAGGCAAAGAGCAAGGTGGTAATCCTGCTCACCGACGGCAGTAACAATATGGGTGACATCTCGCCTATGACCGCTGCCGAGATAGCCAAGAGCTACGGCATCAGAGTCTATACCATCGGTGTGGGAACCAATAAGGTGGCGCCTTATCCGATGCCTGTGGCAGGAGGCGTGCAGTATGTCAATATCCCGGTGGAAATCGATACCCAGACGCTGCGCGACATCGCTCAGACCACCGATGGAAACTTCTATCGTGCTACGAGTACTGCCGAGTTGAAGAAGATCTACAAGGACATCGACAAGCTGGAGAAGTCTAAGTTTAATGTGAAGCATTTTGCCAAGCGTTATGAGGCCTATCAGCCTTTTGCCCTGGGTGCACTCCTGATACTGCTCCTGGAGATATTGCTCCGCCTCACTTGGTTCAGAAGAATTCCTTGATGAAAGAGGAGTTTAGACAAAATAGATTATAACATCATATAAATATGTTAAGATTTGAAGATCCTACGTTTCTCTGGTTGCTCTGGCTGATACCGGTGCTCATACTGGTTCGTCTGGTAGGCTGGAGAAGGCGAAAGGCTAAGCTGAAAAGATTGGGCGATCCGGAACTGCTCAAGCAGTTGATGCCCAACATATCCAAATACCGTCCTACGGTGAAGTTTGTGCTGATGCTTGCTGCCTTGGCACTCGTCATCGTGATGGTGGCTCGCCCTCAGATGGGAAGCAAGATTTCTCACGACAAGCGTAACGGCATCGAGACGATGATCTGTCTCGATATCTCCAATTCCATGCTTGCCGAGGATGTGGCTCCTTCCCGTCTCGACAAGAGCAAGATGCTGATAGAGAATCTGGTAGATAACTTCAGCAACGACAAGATCGGCCTGATCGTCTTTGCAGGCGATGCCTTCGTGCAGTTGCCAATCACCAGCGATTATGTATCGGCAAAGATGTTCCTGCAGAATATCACACCGGGTCTGATCCAGACTCAGGGTACTAATATCGGCGATGCCATCTCGCTTGCCACCAAGAGTTTTACCCAGCAGGACAATGTGGGTAGAGCCATCATCGTGATTACCGATGGTGAGAACCATGAGGATGGTGCCAAGGAGGCAGCCGAGATGGCCCAGAAGAAGGGCATCAACGTGTTTATCCTCGGTATCGGTAATACCAAGGGTGCTCCTATTCCGATGGGCGATGGCTCTTATCTGAAGGATCATGCAGGCAATACCGTGATGACTGCCCTCAACGAGCAGATGTGCCGCGAACTGGCGCAGGCTGGCAAGGGTCAGTATATCCATGTGGATAATACGAGTGATGCAGAAAAGGCATTGAATGATGACCTTACCAAGTTGCAGAAGGGAGATATGACCAGCGTGATATACAGTGCCTATGATGAACAGTTTCAGGCTGTGGGCATTCTCATCATCCTCCTGCTCATCATCGAGGTCTGCATGCTGGAAGTAAAGAATCCGTTGCTCAGGAACATTAAGTTCTTCAAAAGGGATTCCTTGAAGCTGCCGAAATAATGCAGGCAGAAGCTTTAAAATATAGATGTTAAAATGAAGTATATACATTATATAATAGTAACTGTGGCAATGTTGCTGGTGGGTACGGCACAAGCCGGAGCCCAGACTGATCGCAACCTGATCCGTCAGGGCAATCGTGCCTTTAAATCTCAGAAATGGGCAGTGGCAGAAACCCAATATCGCAAGGCTATCTCCAAGAATCAGAAGAATCCACAGGCGATATACAATCTTGGTTGTGCGCTCATGGCGCAGCAGAAAGACTCCATGGCGATACAGCAGTTTACCAATGCTGCCCAGTTGGAGACCAACCGCCTCCGCCGTGCTGCCAGCTGTCACAACATGGGCGTAATCATGCAGAACCATCGTGAATATGCCCAGGCCATCGAATACTACAAGATGGCGCTGAGATGCAATCCACAGGACAATGAGACCCGTTATAATCTTGCCCTCTGCAAGAAGTTGCTCAAGAACAATCCGCAAAACAAGGATAAGAACAAGGACAAGAACAAGAACGATCAGAATAAGGACAAGAACAAAGACAACAAGGATAAAAACGACGATAAGAATAATAAGAATAACAAGAATAATAAGAATAATAAGAATAACAATAACAAGAATAATCAGAACCAAAACCAGCCGAACCAGGACAAGATGAGCCGCGAGAATGCCGAGCAGCTCTTGAATGCCGCCGTTCAGCAGGAGCAAGCCACCAAGCGCAAGTTGCAGAAGGCGATGAGCCAGCCACGCAGAAAGGCTTACGACAAGAATTGGTAAAAGATTAGATGAGATAAAAATACGATTTAAATATAATATTTAGCTATTATTTAAGATACGATATGAAAAGAATAGGTTGGTATTTGATATTGCTGATATGCTTGCTAGGCTACCAGGTGCATGCGGTGGCCCAGAATATCTCCGTGTCGGCTCCATCGCACGTAGCGGCTGGAGAAAACTTCCGTGTCGCCTATACCATCAACACCCGTGATGTAGAGGAATTCAGAATGGGTGCGGTGCAGGATGGACTCGAAGTCATCGCAGGTCCTTACACATCTTCGCAATCCAGTTATCAGATGATCAACGGACATACCTCGTCCTCTTCATCTGTAACCATCACCTACACCCTTTATGCGGCAAAGAATGGTACCTTCAACATTGGTGCTTCCCACGCCATCGTGGATGGTAGGAACCTGGCTTCTCGCGCCGTGAAGATTACGGTGTCGGGACACGCTCATCGTACCAACGGCGCTCCTAGCATGCACGGACAAGATAGCTACGACCAACCTCGTATGCGTACCGCTGGCTCTGCCATCTCAGGCAGCGATCTCTTCATCAAGGTGTCTGCCAACAAGAAGAGAGTACACGAGCAGGAACCTATCCTGCTTACCTACAAGGTATATACACAGGTGGAACTCACCCAGCTGGAAGGTAAGATGCCAGACCTGAAGGGATTCCACAACCAGGAAGTGCCTTTGCCACAGCAGAAGACCTTCCATACCGAAATGGTGAACGGTCGCCCTTACAAGTGCGTTACCTGGAGCCAGTATGTGATGTATCCTCAGATGACCGGTAAGCTGGAGATTCCTTCCATCACCTTCAAGGGCATCGTGGTACAGCAGAACCGCAATATCGACCCGATGGAGGCCTTCTTCAATGGTGGTTCCGGATATGTAGAGGTAAAGAAGAACATCAAGGCTCCGGGTATCACCCTGCAGGTAGATCCGTTGCCTCAGCGCCCAGCCAATTTCTCGGGTGGAGTAGGTAAGTTCAATATCTCTGCTTGTCTTGACAAGAAGGAAATCAAGGCAGGCGAACCTATTACGCTCCGTGTGATTGTGGGAGGTATCGGAAACCTCAAGTTACTGAAGCAGCCAGTAGTGAATTTCCCGAAGGATTTCGACAAGTATGATGCCAAGGTAACTGATAAGACCCGACTCACCGCCAATGGAGTGGAGGGTAATATGATATACGATTTCCTGGCTGTGCCTCGCAATCAGGGCAGCTTTACCATTCCTGCCGTGGAGTTCACCTATTATGATACCAGCAAGAATGTGTATAAGACCATCAAGACCCAACCTTTCACCCTGACCGTGGAGAAGGGAGATGGATCAACATCCGAGTCGGCTGACTATACCAGCAAGGACAAGGATATCCATACCATCAAGTTGGGCAAGACCTCACAGCATCAGGCAGATGATATGTTCTTCGGAAGCTTCGGCTACTGGACCAGTCTGCTCATTCCGCTCATCGCCTTCTTCGTGCTGCTGGTAGTATTCCACCGCAGAGCCATCGAGAATGCCGACATCGTGAAGAAGCGCTCCAACAAGGCGGGCAAGATAGCCACCAAACGTCTGCGCATGGCCAACAAGCTGATGCTGCAGGGCAAGCAGGGCGAGTTCTATGATGAGGTGATGCGTGCCCTCTGGGGATATATGAGCTACAAGCTGAACATGCCGGTAGAGCAGCTCTCTCGTGAGAATATCCGTGAGAAACTCTTCGTTCACGATGTGGATGATGTTACAATACAGAAGTTTACTTCCGCTCTCGATGAGTGCGAGTTCGAGCGTTATGCTCCAGGCGATCCTGCCGGTAATATGAACCGTACCTTCGAATCAGCAATGACAGCGATTATGGAAATAGAAAATGCAATTAATGCGGCTCGCAAGAACGCCAAGAAGCATCCTGCCGGATATTCCTTCGTATGGCTGCTCCTAGCGATGCTGGGCTTCGGCGCTTCTCCGGTATCGGCAATCACCAAGAACAATGCCGATACGGAATACCAGAAGGGCAACTACCAGCAGGCTATCCGCGACTATGAAGAGCTGCTCAAGAATGGTGCCTCTGCCGAGATTTACTACAACCTCGGCAATGCCTACTATCGTACAGATAATATTACCAAGGCGGTGCTCAACTATGAGCGTGCCCGCCTGCTCTCGCCTGGAGATGAGGACATCAACTTCAATCTCCAGTTTGCGAGAAGCAAGACCATCGACAAGATTACCCCGGTAAGCGAAATGTTCTTCGTTACCTGGTATAAGGCGCTGGTCAACTTCACGAGTGTAGATAACTGGGCGAAGGCTGGCATCATCTCCATCATCATGGCGCTGCTGCTCGTGCTGCTCTATCTTTTCGGTCCGCACATCCTGATGCGCAAGATCGGCTTCTTTGGCGGTATCGGTTTCTTCCTCGTCTTCCTGCTGAGCAATCTCTTTGCCTATCAGCAGAAGCAGGCGCTTGACAACCGCAAGGGTGCCATCATCATCTCGCCTTCCGTGAACATCAAGAAGACGCCTGCCAAGACCAGTACCGATCAGTTTGTACTCCACGAGGGTACCCGTGTAGATATCATCGATAAGGGTATGACCGACTGGCGTGGCATCCGCGTAGGCGATGGAAGAGAAGGATGGATCGAGACCAAGCATCTCGAGGAAATTTAAAAAGTGAAGAGTGAAGAACTCTGAGTGAAGAATGAAGAGTGAAGAACAAAGAGTGAAGAACTCAATAGTCTAAGCTAATCATAAAGTTCAAAGTTCAAAGCTCAAAGCTCAAAGTTCAAAGCTGAAAGTTCAAAGTTCAAAGCTGAAAGTTCAAAGTTCAAAGTAAGTAAATGGATTTTAGTTCGATACAAAACATAGATTTTCAAGTGCTGCAGTGGTTCAACGGCAGTAACAATGTGATTCTCGACCAGTTGGTGATGGCACTTACTTCGGGTTTCACCTGGATACCGCTCTATCTTGTACTCTTTATCATCGTGATGCGCAATAATGAGACAATCGGGCAGATTGGTCTTATTGTAGGCTGCGCATTCCTGTGCATCTTTTTTGCCGATGGCATTGCCGAGGGAATCATCAAACCGCTTGCGGCTAGATGGCGACCTTCCAACGATCCGCTGGTAAAATATACCGTGCAGGTAGTAGATAATCTTCGCCTGAAGGACTACAGTTTCTGTTCGGCGCATGCAGCCAACACCATGGCGTTAGCCGTGTTCTTCTCGCTGCTTGTAAGGAGCAGGATGCTCACCTTCACCCTGATAGCATGGTCGCTGGTGAACTGCTGGACCCGCCTCTATCTGGGCGTTCATTATCCGCTGGACATCGTTTGCGGAATGCTGCTGGGCATGGTGATTGGTTCGCTGGTATATCTTTTCTTCCTTCGTATGTACCGACGTATCTCACCGGAAATCAAGTATGTTTCGAATCAATATACCTGTACGGGATATGATTGCGATGACATCGATATGGTTATGACCGTGCTGATGCTCACTCTCGTATATGTCATCCTGCGTGCCGTCGTTCTGATGACGGCAATATAGCAGTAAATAGCCTTTTCTGAAAAAAGGCAAATCATAAAGTTCAAAGTTCAAAGTTTAAAGTTTAAAGCTCAAAGTTTAAAGCTCAAAGTTCAAAGAAATAATGGATACAAAACATATTAAGATAAGCGATTATAATTACGATTTACCTGATGAGCGCATCGCCAAGTTTCCTATCGCACAGCGCGACCACAGCAAACTGCTGGTCTATAAGCATGGCGAGGTAAGCGACGATGTGTTCTTCCATCTTCCCGACTATCTGCCAAAGGGAGCCATGATGGTATTCAATAATACCAAGGTTATCCAGGCGCGCATGCATTTCCGTAAGGAGACGGGAGCACTCATTGAGGTGTTCCTGATGGAGCCTGCTGCACCTACCGACTATGAGCTGATGTTCCAGACTTCGGGCCACTGCTCATGGCTCTGTATGATTGGTAACCTGAAGAAATGGAAAGAGGGAAGTCTGAAGCGTGACTTCGAGATCAAGGGTCATCAGCTTACTCTCTCTGCTACCATGCGACGTGGAGATGCCCTCAGCGCAGAGGCTTCAGAGATGGTAGCCAAGGGTGGCGGCACCAACTACTGGGTGGATTTCGACTGGGACAACGAGCACGTTTCCTTTGCCGAGATTCTTGAGGCAGTAGGAGAGTTGCCTATCCCTCCATATCTGAACCGCAAGACAGAAGAAAGTGACAAGACCACTTATCAGACCGTATATTCCAAGATCAAGGGTAGTGTGGCTGCCCCAACAGCCGGTCTGCATTTCACCGATGCGGTGCTCCAGGACCTGGATGCGTATGGCATTGACCGTGAAGAGGTAACCCTTCATGTAGGAGCGGGAACCTTCAAGCCGGTGAAGAGTCTTGAGATAGAAGGTCATCAGATGCATACTGAATATATCGTGGTTCATCGTCGCAGTCTGGAGAAGCTCATCAAGCACGAGTGCCAGGTCATCGCCGTGGGAACCACCAGTGTGCGCACCATCGAGAGTCTCTATTATATGGGTGTGCATCTCATCAAGCATCCTGAGGCAAGTGAAGAAGATCTGCATGTAAACCAGTGGGATCCTTACGAGCTGTCGGCAGATGGCAATCTGGTGGATGACATCACTCCAGTGCAGGCTATCCAGGCAATTGTCGATTACCTCGACCGCAACGGATTGGAAGCCCTGCACTCCAGCACGCAGATCATCATCGCACCGGGCTACACCTATAAGATAGTAAAGATGCTGGTAACCAATTTCCATCAGCCTCAGAGCACGCTCCTGCTTCTGGTGAGTGCTTTCCTGCATGGTGATTGGAAGAAGGTATATGATTATGCCCTCTCGCATGATTTCCGCTTCTTGAGCTACGGAGATTCCTCCCTGCTCATTCCTTAGGAAGAAGAATAAAAAGTGAAGAGTGAAGAACGAAGAGTGAAGAATTCATTTGCTTTGCTAATCATAAAGTTCAAAGTTCAAAGTAAAATAGTATGATTTCAGTAGAAGGACTGAAAGTAGAGTTTGGCGTAAAGCCACTTTTCAATGATGTAAGCTTCGTAATCAACGACCGCGACCGCATTGCCCTGGTAGGTAAGAATGGTGCCGGCAAATCTACGATGCTGAAGATTCTATGTGGATTGCAGAAGCCAACTTCCGGCGTAGTGGCTATCCCTAATGAAACCACCATCGGCTATCTGCCGCAGGTGATGAAACTGCAGGATGATACCACCGTAAAGCAGGAAACCCGAAAGGCTTTCGCCCACAATACCGAGATGAAGGCGCGCCTCGATAAGATGCAGCAGGAAATGGCCGACCGCACCGACTACGAGAGCGAGAGCTATGCCCAGCTCGTGGAGAAGTTCACCCAGGAACATGATCGCTATATGATGATGGGCGGTGAAAACTACGAGGCAGAAATAGAGCGCACATTGAGCGGTCTGGGTTTCACCCGTGAAGATTTCGACCGTCCTACCCGAGAGTTCTCCGGCGGATGGCGTATGCGTATCGAGCTGGCAAAGATCCTGCTCCAGAAGCCGGATGTGCTCCTCCTCGATGAGCCTACCAACCATCTTGATATCGAGAGTATCCAGTGGCTGGAGCAGTTCCTGGCGCAGAGTGCCAAGGCGGTGGTGCTGGTAAGTCACGACCGTGCCTTTATCAATAATGTAACCAACCGCACCCTTGAGATTACCTGCGGAAGGGTAGAGGATTATAAGGTGAAATACGACGAGTATGTGGTACTTCGTGCCGAGCGCCGCGAGCAGCAGCTCCGTGCCTACGAGAACCAGCAGAAAGAAATAGCAGATATCAAGGACTTCATCGAGCGTTTCCGCTATAAGCCAACCAAGGCTGTACAGGTGCAGAGCCGCATCAAGCAGTTGGAGAAAATCGTTCCTATCGAGGTGGATGAGGTGGATACCAAGCAGATGCACCTCAAGTTCCCTCCTTGTCTCCGAAGCGGTGATTATCCGGTCATCTGCGATGAGGTGAGAAAGGATTATGGCGAGCATACCGTCTTCGACCATGTGAATCTTACCATCAAGCGTGGCGAGAAAGTGGCGTTCGTAGGTAAGAACGGTGAGGGTAAATCTACCCTGGTGAAGTGTATCATGGGCGAGATTCCTTTTACAGGCAATCTCAAGATAGGTCATAACGTGCAGATTGGTTATTTTGCACAGAACCAGGCACAGCTGCTTGATGAGAAGCTTACCATTTTCCAGACCATCGACAATGTGGCTACCGGCGAGATGCGTCTCAAGGTGAACGATCTCTTGGGTGCCTTTATGTTTGGTGGCGAAACTTCCGAAAAATATGTCAAGGTGCTGAGTGGAGGAGAGCGCAGTCGTTTGGCGATGATCAAGCTTCTGCTCGAACCGGTGAATCTCCTGATTCTCGATGAGCCTACCAACCATCTCGATATGCAGTCGAAGGATGTGTTGAAGGAAGCCATCAAGGCATTCGACGGCACCGCCATCATCGTGAGCCACGACCGTGAGTTCCTCGACGGACTGGTAGATAAGGTATATGAGTTTGCCGGTGGTAAAGTACGTGAGCATCTGGGCGGTATCTACGATTATCTCCGTGCCCACAATGCCGAGAGCATCAGTCAGGCACTTGCCAATCAGTCAGGAATGGCATCTGCCGGTTCTCCATCGGGTTCCGCTTCATCCTCTTCCTCTTCTTCAACCTCATCATCTGCTTCTTCTTCCGAAGTATCCTCCGGCAAGCTCAGCTATGCCGAGCATAAGGAGCAGCAGAAGAAGATACGCAAGGCAGAGAAGGCAGTGAAGGAATGCGAGACGAAGATAGAAAAGCTCGAAACCCGCAAGGCAGAGATTGATGCCCTCCTGATGAAGCCAGAGAATGCTACGAATATGGAACTCGTTACCGAATATACCGAGCTGATGAAGAGCCTGGATGAGGAAAACGAGAACTGGATGATGCTCTCAGAAGAGCTGGAGGAAGTGAAGAATTCGTAATTAATAAACAATAATAAATAACGAGAAAATGAAAATGAAGTACATCCTTCCGATGATGATGCTCGCAGCCATGCCTTTGGCTGCTGATGCTCAGAACAAGTCGGGACTTGTCTTGAGCAATCTTGACAAGACAGCAAAGCCTGCTGATGATTTCTATCAGTTTGCTACCGGTGGCTGGCAGAAGAACAATCCGCTGCCTGCTGCCTACAGCCGTTATGGTAGTTTCGATCAGTTGGCTGAGAACAGCAACAAGCGTATCAACTCTATTCTTGATGAACTCAAGAAGAAGACCTACAAGGCAGGAACCATCGAGCAGAAGCTTTCCGACTTCTATAAGTTGGCGCTCGACATCGACCGCCGCAACAAGGAGGGCATTGCTCCCGTAAAGCCTCTCCTCGACGAGATTGCTGCTGCCAAGACCAAGGCTGAGCTCCAGAACTTGCAGGTGAAGTATGCCATGCAGGGCTTGGGCGTAGGTTTCGGTACCGGTTTCGGTGCTGATGAGAAGAACGTAACTATGAACATCTACAATGTGATGCAGGGTGGTTTGACTCTCGGTTCCAAGGATTACTACCTCAACAACGATGCTGCTACCGTAGCCATCCGTGAGGCTTTCAAGACCTATGTGGCAAAGATGTTCCAGCTCTATGGCTTCTCTGCTGCCGATGCTGCCAAGAAGGCACAGAAGGTATTCCTCCACGAGACCAGTCTTGCTACTATCTCCAAGAGCCGTACCGAACTCCGTGACCCACAGGCTAACTACAACAAGATGAGCCTGAAGCAGTTTAAGGAGAATTATCCAAACATTCCTCTTGAGGCATTGGCTAACGGCGAGGGCATCAAGAGCGAATATATCCAGGAGATGATTGTGGGTCAGCCTGCATTCATGGCTGGTTACGACAAGATTACTGCTGCAGAGGATGCTGAGACCTTGAAGGCATTGATGGAGTGGAGTGTCATCGGCAGCTCTTCTGCTTATCTCACCGATGCAATCCGTGAGGCAAACTTCGATTTCTTCGGCAAGACCATGAGTGGCAGAAAGGAAGATCATCCATTGTGGAAGCGTGCTACTTCTCAGGTAGATGCTCAGATGGGTGAGGCACTCGGCAGAATCTACTGCAAGAAGTTCTTCCCAGAGTCTTCCAAGAAGATGATGGAGACTTTGGTCAAGAATCTCCAGGTGAGTCTCGGTCAGCGTATCGATGCTCAGAAGTGGATGAGTGCAGAGACCAAGGCTGCAGCTCACAATAAGCTCGATAAGTTCTATGTCAAGATTGGTTACCCTAACCAGTGGACTGACTATAGCAAACTTACCATCGATCCATCCAAGAGTTTCTATGAGAACGTGATGGCTTGCCGTCAGTTCCGCAACAATAAGGAGATTGCTGAGAAGGCTGGTAAGCCAGTCAACAGAGATGAGTGGTATATGACTCCTCAGACTGTGAATGCATACTATAATCCTACCACCAATGAGATTTGCTTCCCAGCAGGTATCCTCCAGTATCCATTCTTTGATGCCAAGGCTGACGAGGCATTCAACTATGGTGCTATCGGTGTAGTGATTGGTCATGAGATGACTCACGGTTTCGACGATCAGGGTCGCCAGTATGATGCCAGCGGTAACCTGAAGGATTGGTGGACAGCTGCCGATGCTGAGGGCTTCAACAAGCGTGCAGATATGTATGCAGATTTCTTCAGCAACATCAAGGTATTGCCTGATTTGAATGCCAACGGTCGCTTCACATTGGGTGAGAACCTTGCCGACCACGGTGGTTTGATGGTATCTTTCAATGCATTCAAGAATGCGACAGCCAAGAAGCCTTTGAAGAACAAGGATGGCTTTACTGCTGATCAGCGTTTCTTCCTTGCCTACGCAGGTGTATGGGGTCAGAACATCACCGAGAAGGAGATTCGCAACCGTGTGAAGAACGATCCTCATGCGCTTGGCAAGTGGCGTGTAGATGGTGCTCTCCCACACATTGATGCCTGGTACGAGGCATTCGGTGTAAAGCAGGGCGACAAGATGTTCATTCCAAAGAATGAGCGTCTGGAGCTTTGGTAAAGATCAAATATCCCGTTAGTTTTTAAAGTTTTAAAGGGATAAGAATGAAATATGAAAAAGGCTGCGTTACTTTGTGGTGACGCAGCCTTTTTTCATACATTTTTATTCTTCATGAATGTTGCAGTAAACTCCTTACACTTACGCATGTCCTGTTTCGATGATGCAATAGAGTAGGGACTATATTTTTCAAACATGTCAAGACCACGTCCTAATGTAATGGTCCATCCTGCGTATTCGTTCTGCTGTGTAGGCATTCATGCGATGCATGTAGGCGATGACCTGGAAGGCACCCTTCTTGGATGAGAACAGCCAGTAGATAGGGCGGTTCTGATACATCTTCTTATGGTCTTTCCAGAAGTCCTTTACGAAGTATTGCTCCAGTGTCTTGCCGAGGCGGTAGCGTCCGAGCAGGCAGCCCACTGCATAGCTGATGAGTTGCTTGATAATGGCATCATCGTGCCATACGATATGTTGAGTGTTGTTATTGTCTGTCATAATTATATTCCTTTTCTATATGTTATTTTTCTCTTTTGCCAACTTTTTGACCTCGTTAATATCACTAATCAAGCTGGCGTTTTGACCAACATTCATTTACTACCTCTAATTGGTAGTATTTACGTTTGTCATCATCAGAGATAGCAATAAGAAGCTTATACTGAGACCAATTCAATTGCGTCCGCAGTGTGGACGCAATTGGATAGATAGTATAAAACTGGCGACAACGTTCCAGTTGACGTACACCAAATCCGCTGCCATACTCAGGCTCAATCTCCTTGGCAAGGTTCTTTATAAGGTAGGTGCCATAGTCTGCACGTTCTTTCCCTTGTTGTTCCTTTTCTACTATACGCTGTCCTATAGCCCAGTACATTTGCACTCGGCAAAAATCAACACTGCGCACAGCATTGGTGCGAGCAGTATTGATGATAGTCTTTATGTCGTTGACAAACCCTTGTAGGGTGATGTCTTGGTTATTTTTATCTGTCATGTGTATATCTTTTTGGAGATCACAATTTGTGACTTTAAACATTTGTAATACTATCGTTGCAGTCTATCTGCATTTCGGTTATACATCTTATATATGCAAAAGTACAGTTTTTATTCGAAATAACATCATAAAAGTAGGAAAAATAGCATTTGATTTCCGTTAATAAGGGTTAAATGGATAGCTTATCTATTAAAATTACGCAAGAAGCTGCTGAATAGCTTAAAATGAGCTATTTATGAGTGTTTCGTCTCAATAGAGGTAATGATTTGGTAACGGTTCTAATTTCTGCAATATGCATAGTATTGCTTGCCTAACAACTCTTTTTTTCATGTGCAAAGGTAATATCTGTATCCGAGAAAAATAAAAAAATAGAGTTAAAAAATTATAATTAAGCATTTAAATGATAATAATTCATTATCTTTGCACACAAAAAGAATATACAATGGATGTAAATCGTTTAAAGATAGTTTTGGTTGAACAGAAACAGACCAGTAAATGGTTGGCAGAGCAGTTAGGAGTAAATCCTTCAACTGTTTCTAAGTGGTGCACAAACACTTCTCAACCTCCGTTGGAAACATTAATTCAAATAGCACAGCTTTTGAATGTTGATGTTAAAGAACTGATTTGCATACCTCAAAAGACAAATAGAAAATGACAAAAATAAATAATGGTTTTTCTTTGTTCGATTTTTGTAAAAAGAGAGCAGACAAACTACAGATATACGGAGAAGAGGCACTTGATGAAGAAGGGAATATTATTCCATTTATTGACCAAGCTGCTTTGATAACACATTACTTGCAACTAAGAAATAAAAATGTAAATATGCCTTATGAGCAACAAGCAAAGGGTATCTTGGATTTGTGGTACGAATTTGTTAAGGGGGAACAGCAAAAGAAACCAAAGAACTTTAATTTCGTAGGGGAATCTTCTGCTGCTATTCAAGGGTACTTGTTTCCAGATTTGTTTCAAGCTCCATTCCAAGCTCCTGCAAATCCAAAGTTTACATTTATTGATTTGTTTGCAGGAATTGGTGGCTTTAGAATGGCTTTTCAGAATCTGGGTGGAGAATGTGTATTTTCATCAGAGTGGGATGAACAAGCAAAAAAGACATATTATGCAAACTATGGTGAAGTGCCTTTTGGCGACATAACGAAAGAAAGCACAAAGAATAGAATACCTAAAGGTTTTGATATACTTTGTGCTGGATTTCCATGTCAAGCGTTCTCTCTTGCTGGAAAACGTTTAGGCTTTGAAGAAACCAGAGGAACATTATTTTTTGATGTTGCAGAAATACTTCGTAGGTATCAACCTAAAGCTTTTTTCCTTGAGAATGTAAAGGGACTTGTCATTCATGACAAAGGCAAAACATTCAAAACAATATTAAATACTTTGGATGAAGTTGGCTATGTAGTACCAAATCCAGAGATAGTAAATGCTATGTACTTTGGAGTTCCACAACATCGTGAAAGAATTTACATTGTAGGTTTCAGAAAAGACCTTGGTATAAAGAAGGAAGATTTCTCTTACCCAATACAGAAAGAGGTTACGAAAAAATGGCTTGATGTTAGAGAGGAAAATCCAGTTCCTGCTAAGTACTATCTTTCCACAACATACATAGACACTCTGATACGGCATAAAGCTCGCCATGAAGCTAAAGGACATGGTTTCGGCTATGATATAATTCCTGATGATGGCATTACACATGCAATTGTCGTAGGAGGAATGGGAAGAGAGTGCAATCTTGTTATTGACTTTCGCCAAAAAGATTTAACACCAACAACAAGAATCAAAGGAGAAGTAAATAAGCAAGGGTGGCGCAAGATGACCCCAAGAGAATGGGCTCGCCTGCAAGGCTATCCAGATGAATTTAGAATAGTAGTTGCTGATGCTTCGGCATACAAGCAATTTGGTAATAGTGTAGCTGTACCCGCTATCCAGGCTACAGCAAGTCAATTACTTAAAACATTGAAAGAACATGGCTATATCGGGAAATAAAGGTGAATGGAGTGAAATATACACTTTGTTCAAGTTATTAGGAGAAGGAAAGGTTCATGCGGGCGATGCCGACATGAACAAGTTGGATTTGTACTATCCTATTCTCAATATTATTCGTGAAGAAAGCAAGAAATATGAGTACAAGCCCGACACAGACCAACATATAGTAGTTATTGATGAGGATGGTTGTGAATTCGCAAGAATATCCATGAATAAATTTTTGGAAGAATCCTTTAAGTTACTTGAAGAGATAAAAACGGCAAATGACCGTGCTTTTACACTCCCTGCGACTGAATCTTTTATGACAGAGATAGGTTGTTCAAAGCTAAAAGCACCTTCAAAAGACAAAGCGGACATTCATATTATTATCCACGATTTGCGTACAAACATGACACCACTCTTAGGATTTAGCATCAAATCTCAATTGGGTAGTGCCTCTACACTTTTGAACGCAGGAACAACAACCAATATCACGTATAAGATTGTCGGAACAAAACTTAGTGATGCAGACATTGAGGAAATCAATGCCATTAAAGGGCATCTTCCAAGAATGGAAGCTATTTTAAATAAGGGTTGTAACTTGGAGTATAACGATATAGACCATTCTATCTTCAAGAATAATCTTCTGTTTTTAGATAGTTGCATGCCTCTATTTATAGCTGATTGTTTATTGATAGATAGTTTACCAAATTCCAAGTCTTCCATCAATGAATGTGTTGCAGAAGTAGCCAAACATAACCCATTTAAATTTAATGGCAAGAATGTGGAAGCGTTTTATGTCCACAAAATGAAAGTCCTTCTCCTTGATGCTGCGCTCGGCATGACACCTGCCAAGGAATGGACAGGTAGGTATGATGCCAATGGAGGCTATCTTGTTGTACGCAAGGATGGTGAGATTGTTTGCTATCATTTCTACAATCGTAATGATGTAGAAGACTATCTTTACAACAATACTCGTTTTGAACGCGCAAGCAGAAGTCGCTATGGCTTTGGCTATGTTTATAAAGGAAGTGATGGCTGTGCTTATGTGAAACTAAACTTACAAATTAGATTCAAAAAATAGCCCTTATGGTTATAAAGAATAAGATATGGGAAGAAATGAAACAAGCACATGCAAATGTGCTATGTGTGAAATGGTACACAGATAAGCAACGAAAGCATGAACGTTATTACCAAATGTTTATAGCATTAGTTGCTTCTGGAGGTACTTTCGGATATTTATTAAACGAGATAGCCCCATTAATTAGTTCTTCCATTATAGCTTTTGTTTCTGTAGTAAAAGCTTTGTTTCCACATTTTATACAACCAGAAAAAGAACTATGTATTCTTGATGGATTGATGGATTATTATAATGGATATATGACCGAATTGGAGCATCTCTATTTTAGATATGAAACTGAAGATATTTCAGATAAAGAGACAGAAGAGTTTTTATATCATCTGAAAAAAGAAGAAGGAGGAAAACAGTCCACATTCAACCGTCTTGTCCGCTCCATACCACAAAAGAGGCATGAAAAAATAATAAAAGAATCAGAAACTTATATTAATCGAGTATATTATAACAATTATGAGCAAGAAAAGTAATACAACAATTCCGCATGGGACAGGTAAACCCTCTACCCATAGCACCTACACTATTCATCAAAGTCCAGAAATACATGGAGAAATGCCACGTTTTTCAAATGTACCACCTCCACCCTCACCTAAGAAAAAATAATATGGAAAATAATGAATATAAAGAAAGGGAGATGCCACAGGTGTCAAAAATGCCACCACATCCCAAGAAAAAATAGAAATATTGATAAAACTTCGGGGAACAGTCACAAAAATGAAAGTCCTCGAAGTTTCTAATTTTATAATTAATGAAGTTTTGGGCGAATTTGATTTTTCAAATTGTTCCATTGTACTTTAAACCATTCGACAATAGGCTGTCTATTGACACACAGAAACAGTTGGTTCGGCTTGGTAGAATCAGAGAACACCTTGATTTCCGCATTCTCCACGTTGAACTTACGTCTGTATTCCTCAGAATAGAGCGAACCACTAAAGTTCAATGCCTTTCCAGTAAGAAGCACTCCGATTTGCTCAGCTGTGAAGCCAATCTTCTGGCACAAGTTTTCCATTTGTAAGTATGCCTCTAACATAGGGAACCAACGCTTGGCTTTGCGGATGATTCCATTGAGGGTAGTTACCTCAGAAGAGTGCTTACTTACCAACTTCTCAACCTCAGAATGATGTTTCTGCTGCATATCGCCAAGTTGGCGGCTGTGGTTGTCCTCCATTCGCTGTATCTTCTCATGGAGTTCATCAATGTATTGCTCTCGGTCGGTGACAAGCTCGCATAGTTTCCTGTTGGTTTGCTCCACCTCCTTTAGTTTTCCACTGCCCAAAAGAGAACCAATCTTTGAGACAAGGGCGGTCTTGGCTTCCGTCTTTGCAGCCTGTAACTTCTCCGTGTTGACTTCGCTCTTGGTCTTTTGAAGAAGTCGCTGAGCCTCGCTGATGTCCGATTGCAACAGCTTCATACAGTTCTGAAGTCTGTCCGTCTCTCGCTTGATATTGCGATAATACTGTGCCGTGGTGGTATGCCTCGCATCCGATCCACGGACACCTCGCTTCAAGCCATACTTGCCCATGGCTTCCGCATAACTGTCGTGATAGCCAACCATCTTGTCACGGTTGAGCACATCATCGGCACACAACCTCACGGCATTGGCTTTCTTGCGGTATGTCCGCTTGCCTTCTTCCGCTGTCTTGTTCTTCGCCTTTCTCCGCTCGCCTGTCACTATCGGAACGATGGAGGCGTGGAGGTGCGGCGTGTGCTCGTCCATGTGGAGAACAACCGAAACGACATTCTCCTTGCCGAATGTGTCCTGCAACCACTTCAAGCTGTCGTTGCACCAATCGTCAAGCTGACCATTGGCTGCGATGTTCATCATGTCCTCGTGCGTTCCAGACAGCACGGTTCTAATCACCCTCACCTGGTCATTGGTTATCTTGCGCTTGATGCCTGCCGTCTTGATGCGGTGGGCGATGGCTTCGTCACGATCATACACACCGCTCGGCATCTTGACAAGCTCACGGTTGAGGTGAGTTCTCGTAGG
>ERZ791891.192-NODE-192-length-35067-cov-502.877385_pt1 | contig 35067 bp, 20 predicted proteins | sample MGYA00510155_ERZ791891 | MGnify/ENA primary metagenome ERZ791891 (study PRJEB30046, sample SAMN00792061) | human gut metagenome | study: EMG produced TPA metagenomics assembly of the A metagenome-wide association study of gut microbiota in type 2... | reverse complement strand
ATTTCAGAAGCCTCGATTACGAAAGTAGTCGGGGCTTTTCTGTTTTCCTACAGTTTTCCTTTCTTATCGCCCAGCTTTTTCCCACAGATAGATGGGCGCAGCTCCTTTTACCTTTTTACCTTTTTACTCTTTTACCTTTATATGTATTCTCATAGTCTACACTATCATTTTCTCTCAAAAATGATGGTGAATCTTCTTGAGTGATTTTTATGTATAAAATGTTAACGGATTGTGGGTTTTCATTTAAAAAATCCGAAAAATTACGTACTAAAATGTTTCATAGCGCAAAAAAAGTTTCGAAAATTCCCCCCCCCATTCATTTTTTTTTCTTACTTTTGCCCCCAGAAAATGCAAACTATCATGTAAACGGTTAATTTATATAATTACCTATTTATATAGTAAGAACGAAAAAAATAGAATAAACTAAACTCTTTTAATAGATGGTGAAACGATTGATTTTAGCTACAGTGTTACTCTTATTTGTATCGCTAGCTAATTATGCGCAAAACACGGGAGTCAAGTCCAACCTCTTATATTGGGCTACAACAACTCCTAATCTCGGTGTCGAGACTGCCTTAGGCAAGAAGCATACCGCTCAGGTATTCTTTGGCTTCAATCCTTGGAAACAGTCCGGTGGCGACCAGTCAAGCCTTCGTCATTGGCTTTTGCAACCAGAATACCGTTACTGGTTCTGTCAGAGCTTCAATGGCTGGTTCTTGGGTGTTCATGCCATGGGCGGACAGTTTAATGCAGGAGGAGTGAAGTTACCCCTTGGCATTTTCAAATCTCTACGCGACCATCGCTATGAAGGATGGTATGTAGGTGGTGGTGTGACCGCTGGTTATCAATGGCCTCTTTCCAAGCACTGGAACCTGGAAACCTCTGTAGGTTTCGGATATGATTATATCCAGTACGACAAGTTCAAGTGCGGTGCCTGTGGCGAGAAGGAGAAGTCATCTCATGATAACTACGTGGGTCCTACCAAGGCAGCCATTTCTCTTATTTATATGTTGTAACTCATTAAACATAATCTATGAGTATGAAAGATTTTAAGAACTACATATTATTATTCAGCTCTCTTTTGATGGCTATGCCTCTTGCAGCCCAGGATTGCAAGAGTCTCAAGTTGGCTGCCGATAAGATTCAGGTATCTAATGTACAGATGTCTCATCACAATGACCTGGTTACGGTTGCGATGGATCTGAATCTCGACTCCCTGGATCTCCCTACCAACAACCAGCTTGTCTATACCCCGATGATCAAGCATAAAGGTGAGCTGCTCAAGATGCCGGAGATTGTTATCAATGGCAGAAGACAGCAGATTATGTATGACCGTGGAGTAGGGAAGAAACAGTTGCAGCTTTCACCTCAGGCTTTGGTGGTGAAGCGAGACAACAAGAAGCAGCAGACCGTGAAGTATCTTGCCTCCGTTCCTCTCTCTTCTAAGGAAAGAAACTACGATTTGGATATTCATGAAGACCTCTGCGGTTGTGGTGATCTGCAGGATGGCAATGATTTCACGGTTTCTCGCCGTCGCCAGCCGGTAGCTTCTTTCGTCCGTCCGGAGGTAGAGGCAATCAAGGTCCGTCATCTGGATAAGCGTGCTTATATCGATTTCCCGGTAGACCGTATCGAGCTGCATCCTGATTACCGCCGTAATCCGGAACAGTTAGATAGCATCATCCGCACCATCAATGCATTGAAGGAAGACAGGAACCTCGAAGTGAGCGGCATCAACATTCATGGTTATGCATCACCTGAGAGTCCTTACACCCATAATGATTATCTGGCAAAGAACCGTGCCAAGACGCTGACCGAATATGTGCGCCGGATGGTGAAGTTGCCAAACAATCTCTTCACGGTTTCTTCTACTCCGGAGGATTGGGATGGACTGATAGCTTATATTAAAGGTAGCAACCTGGAGCATAAGGATGCCATTCTGGCGATTATTGCAGACAAGAGTCTGAATCCGGATGCCCGCGAGTTGAAGATTAAGAAGCAGTATCCTTCAGAGTATCGCTTTATGCTCGACACCTGGTATTCAGCCCTCCGCCATTCCGACTACCACATTACTTATAAGGTGAAACCTTTCGATGTGGAAGAGGCAAAGGAGATTATCAAGACCAAGCCACAGCAGTTGAGCCAGGAAGAGATGTTCATGGTAGCCCAGACTTACGAGCCAGGCAGCAAGGAGTTTAATGAAGTGATGGAGATAGCTGTCCGCATGTTCCCAGAGAATGAGACAGCGAATCTGAATGCAGCCATAACCCGCTTGAATGCCGGTGATGCAGATGGTGCGAAACAATATCTCGACAAGGCAGGAACCAGTGCCGATGCCCAGAATGCCCGAGGAGTCTATGAGATGCTGAAGGGCAACGAGAAGCAAGCTCGTTATTATCTGGAGCAGGCAGCCAAGGCAGGTGTTGCTTCTGCAAAAGAAAATTTACAGAATCTATAAAGTTATACATACTGTCTGTTTAGGACAATATAGCTATTCCTTAGAGCCAGGGCACTGCCCTGGCATGGGACAGGCTCCTAGCTCAGGCATATCTTTTCTAAGTATAAATATAGAAAGAAACTCAAATATAACGTATTAGATGAATTGTAAACCAAATATATAAAAATGTAATATAATTAGATTTTTAAAAACGTTTATAAGTAAAGAAATAATTATTAATAACAACTATAATGACTTACAAGATGAAAAAAACTTTATTATTTTCCGTTGCATTGGCGGGGCTGATGCTCGGTTCTTGTTCAAGTAGTGATGATCTGAATGGTGGTGGAAATGCTCCTGTTAAGCAGGATGGTAATGGCTATGTAGCATTTACAATTAATTTGCCTACTCAGCCAAGTACACGTGCCGGTAGTTTTAACGACGAATTCAAGGATGGTATGGCTAATGAGTATGCAGTTAAGGATGCTACACTCCTTTTGTTCCAGGGTGCAACAGAATCAAGTGCTACTTTTGTGGGTGCTTACAAATTGAGTACCGAACCTTGGACCTCACCTGCTGGTGATCAAAACATCACAACCACTTCCAAGAAGATTGTTAAAAAGATTGATAAGTCAGGTACTGAAATGAAAGCTCTTGTTGTATTGAACAACAATGGTATCTTCACGGTAAATGAAACAGCAAATTCATTGAAATTAAAAGGCAGTAGTACTGATTTTGCTGGAACTTATGAAGCTTTTGTTAAGTCGGCTAGTGCCACATCAAGTGCAAACTTGACAAAGACAGGTTTCTATATGGCAAATGCTCCTTTGTTTAATAAGCCAGGTGATACAACAGACCCTGCAGCTGGTACTGTTTCAACTTTGACGGACTTGGATGGTAAAATCTATGATACAGAGGCAGAAGCAATAGCAGGTAAGGCTGCTCAGGTTTATGTAGAACGTGCTGTAGCTAAGGTAACACTTAACAAGGGAACTGTAACAGAAACTACTACAAGTACATCTTCAACAGTCCCATTTGAAGTATTAGGATGGGCTATTGATAATTTCAATAATACGACTTATTTGGTTCGTAACACAGAAGATTTTGACACATGGAAGAGTTACTCTTCTAAAGGATTAACATCTTCTAAATATCGTTTTGTTGGTGGATCTGCTGTAGCAACAGATTTGTATCGTACTTATTTCGCTAAGGATGTTAATTATGATACAAATTACTCTGATGGTATTTTGGAACGTGCTACCAATTTCGTAAATACTTATGGTGATACAAATCCACAGTATTGCTTCGAAAACACTTTTGATGTACTTCACCAGAATGAGAACTTGACAACTCTTGTAACAATCAAGGCTAAGTTGAATAGTGGCAAAGATTTCTATATTGTAGGAGGTGATCAGACCAAACTCTATACAAAAGCAGAGTTGGATAAACTGGTAAAAGCAAAGTTCTTGAATACTGAAGCTGAATGGGTTACAAATAATGCTCTGGATGCTTCAACAACAATTGGTGAAGGTGACCTTACTTTGACTTATGATAAAGATGAAGCAGGTGTAATCCACTTGACAGGAGTTACTGTGGATGAGACTAAGTTAAAGCCAAGTCATGCTTTATTACCTACAACATATGTTGCAGATGTAGAAGCTGCTGTTGGTTCTATGGTTTATTATAAGAGTGGTGTTTCATATTATACAGTACGTATCAAGCACTTTGGTGATGACTTGACTCCATGGAAGAAAGGGGAACTTGGTGTTGAAGCTGGTAAAGTTTACCCAACAACAGATCAGGCAGAAAACTGGTTAGGCCGTTATGGCGTTCTCCGTAACAACTGGTATGATATCACCGTTCAGGGTGTTAAGGGATTAGGTTCTGCTACCGTTCCTGAGCTGACTGGTACTACCGATGATGAACTTGATTCTTACATTGCAGTTCAGATCAATGTCCTCTCTTGGGCTAAGCGTACACAGAGTGCTATTTTGCACTAAAATGTAAATACATTTAAGATAAAATATAGAAAATAATAATTGATTAGCGATATGATAGCGCAGAAGATAAATAAATGGTTAAAGGGTGTCATGGCAGCTGCCATGACCCTGACCGTCGCGACCTCATGCCACGATATGTGGCACCAGGATTACAGCGACTGCCCTAATGGTGTATATGTGAAGTTTAAGTATGATTATAACCTCCAGCGTGCCGACATGTTCAACGACCATGTTGGACAGGTAACGCTGTATGTATTCGACGAAAACGGAAACTATATAACCCAACAGACCGAGACGAATTCTGCGCTATCATCGCCTCTCAAAGACCCAAATTATGTGATGCACGTCGAGAACCTGCAGCCAGGTAAATATCAGTTCCTTGCCCTTGCCGGACAGAATGCATACGCCGACCAGTTAACTTCAGGCCGCGCCAAGTTCGTTCGTACCGCTCCATCGGCCACAGGAGATAAGATGCAGAAACTGGAAGTGAATCTCGATCATGAAAATAGGGGAGAGTATGATGAGGTTGTCAACAACAGCCTTCCTCTCGATACCCTCTGGCATGGTAAACTGCTGGAGGCAGTAGAGGTATCATCCTCAAAACCTTCTTATGCAACCATCCCTCTGGTGCGTGATACCAAGAAGATCAACGTGGCGCTTCGTGACCTTGACTCTCCACAGGATATGGATGTCAACGACTACATGATGACCATCGAAGACCATAATGCCCGCATCCTTTGGGATAACTCTCTCGATGAGAGCCGTAAACTTATTTATACCCCTCATGCTACATGGAATACGGTAGATGAGGACGAGCAGGGCAAGATAGCCCATGCTGACTTTATGACTTCCCGCATTCTGAAGCACGAAGATTACAATCTGGATGGCCGACTCCTGATTAAGAGTAAGGAGACCGGAAATACGGTAGTCAATGTAGACTTGCCAGACCTCTTGAGTCGTCTTCGCACCAGCGAGGAGTACAGTTACAGTGCACAGGAATTCCTAGACCGTGCCTACGATTACAAACTTCAGTTCTTTATCCAGGGTGGCAAGCTCAAGTATTGTTTAATCACCATCAGCGTGAATGTGCTGAGTTGGAGCAAGCGCATCCAGTTCGAAGAACTCCATTAACATGTCCTACCCGGCTTTCAGTAAGCCGATATAAAAAGAAAGTGTATGTTTAAGATGAAAACTATAACCCTCTCATTGCTAGCCCTTTTGCTGGTTATGTCGTTCGCATCCTGTGCGAGTGACACTACTAGTGATTTGCCTCTGCCAAGCAAAGATATGAAGGCATATCTTCAGGTAAAGGTAACGGTGGAAGGTAGTGGAGATACACGAGCGAGTAGGGCAACTACAGGACCTCAAGGAGGTGAAGAAGGAGATGGAAGAGAACCAGGAATCAATCATGAAAATGATGTCAATTCTCTTACCGTCTTACTATATAATTCTGATAAAGATGACCTGTCGGATGATAATGCTATAATAGATTATGTATATACTTTTACCGGTTTAAAGTCATCATCATCTACTGGTGGTGTAACTTATACAACTGGTCCACGAGAAATTGATCCAGTCATTGTTGGTAAAAACTATCATGTTTTGGTTATCGCCAATGCTGGTGATATGACTTCCAGATGTAAAGGAAAGAAGATAAGCGAAATCAGAGATATGCAAATGGATAAGGTTTGCACCCGCAATGATGGTATCGCCAATTTCACTGATTTTGTCATGTCATCAAAGACAGATGCAAAGATTGATTTCTCCGGAAAATCCGGTAGTGGAACTGGAACCGAGTCAGATCCATATATGGTAGATGTAAACATCGAGCGCCTGGTTGCCCGTATCGACATCATTCCAACTGCTACTTTTGATGGTACCAGTCATTGTTATTATTATAACGTAATGGATGGCACGAATGTAGTAGGCGGTTTTAAGCTCGAATCTGTTACTCCTACCAAGGTTATGACATCAGGAGAATACCTGATAAAGCGAGTTTCTTCAGATAAAGATGTATCTGCAGTTACTTATTTCGGATTGGAAGAAATGGATGCTACTACTAAGGCTTCTACTAATTATGTGGTTTGCCCTTGGACAAAGGATCGTACAGGTCTTACTCTCTCGAATGCCGAAGGTCCTGCATCTCTATATAATGTAAAGGAGACAACTTCTACCAGTACAGCTGTAGAAGAGGCAAGTTACATCCTCGATTATGTGATGGAGAATACGACCACCAATAACGCCGAGGACAATTCTACAGGCCTTATCTTTAAAGGCAAGTATTATGAGTCTTCCGAATGGAATGCAACCACAAAGAAGCCTAAGGCTGGTTTTGCTGGAGCAGAAAAGCAATATACCTATACGCTCCGTCATAGCGACCCTTCAGGAAGTGGAACCACCGCTGACCCGATGCATTTTGGTGTTGTTCGCAACAACATCTATCAGGTAAAGGTAGAAGGTGTTGAAGGAAAGTCTAAAGGTATCAAGTTGACCATACATGTAGTCCCTTGGGCACATTACGACCATGGGGAAGTAATATATTAAACTCTAAGATTAATTTACAAAGTATAACTAAAATGAGAAAACATATAATGAAATATATGGCTTGCCTGGTGATGCTGCTGACGGCTTTTGCAGCATGTTCGCCAGATAGTGATGCTTCTGATCCGGGAAGTATCACCAACAAGACATATACTCTCCATTTTAATCTGTCTCCAGTATCAGGAAGTTCTGCTTCTTCCCGTGCAGAAACCTATACTGCAGGAAGTCCCAATACATGGGAGGACGGTTCTAAAGAAGAGAACATGAAGAGTTGGACAGTTGTCTTTGTAAAGTCGTCTGATGGAACGGTAGCGAAAGTTGTTAAGCAGCCATCCGTAGCAGAAGGCAAAGATAAGAAAGATGATGTAACTGTTACCGGTTTGGAAGCAGGAACCACTTATACGGTCTATTCTTTTGCCAATATATCAGATGCAGATCTCGGTACGATTACGGAGGGTTCTTCTTCTCCTAACTTCGATTCCAAATCATTTGCTGTCAATGGTAACGATTGGAATATTGCGAATGGTATTCCTATGAGTAATAAACAGGAGGTAATTATCGGCTCTAACGGCCAACCGAATGTCAAGGATTTATATGTAGTAAGAATGCTATCCAAGATTACTCTCAAATTCCGCAATATGACAGGTAAAGATATTACCGTAAATGAAGTGAGTATCAGCGATATTACAAGCAATCCTGCTACAGGAACAGAAAATATCATGTTGCTTCCTAAAACGTCTGTTTCATCAGCGGATGTTGCCCAAGCGCCAAATTTGGTAGAGAATGCAGCGAGTGGTGAGTTCACTCATACAATATCTCGTGGCTTGACGGTAGCAAATAATACCACATATGATACAGATAACAGCCGTTCGGTTTCATTCTATGTCAACGAGAGTCAAGCCGGCAATGTTTATCCTTACTTTGTAGTAACGCTCAAAACGAGCGTTGGTTCACAGAGATATTTCATGTATACCGACTGGAATAAGATAGCCCGCAACGACCATCATGTATTAAAGTTGGCGCTGAGCGATTACAAACTTCGACTCAAGATAGAGGACTTTGGATCTATCGGTTCGACTCCGTCATTGAAAGATGACGGAAAACAGCTCAATCTCATTTTCCATGATTTAGAGGAGTTCCATATCGTTCCTTCTGTTACAAAGTATAGTGATGAATCATCATCTGTCTCTTTCACTAATCTTGAGTGGACGAGACTCTCGGAATCGGAGACTGGAGCAGAATCAAAAGCCTTCAGTACGATACCATCTATCGTTTCTAGCAAAGACAGAATTGAGGCGGAAACCAAAGGTGAGTTAGGCAAGAAGATAGGGCCAATCATCTATCAGCTTTCAGTAAAAGTGAATGATGGAACCACAACTGCACCTACACTGGTATATCGGGTAGCAATCACTCAGGATTTAACCTGGTACTCAGCAAGGCGCCATAACGGTGCATTTTGGATATGTAAACAATAATACTAATATTAAAAAACATTGAAGCTTATGTTTAAGTCTAAGATTTTTAATAGTGTAATGAGATATATGTTGGTAGCAATGCTTGCATTGCTGCCAAATGCTATATGGGGAGCTATACCTGAACAGACTTTTATGAGTTTGGTTAGTGGTAATTCTGCTACAATTTCTAGTTTTGACCAATATTTGACTATGAACGATTACTCTGCTTGGTATGTATACGATGCAGATGGTGGCTTAGTGGATATATCCTCATGGAATGCTTCTGATACTTATCATTTTACTTCTTTTACCAAAGAAAAGAATTATTGGAAAGTAGGTAAGCCTAATGGAGTAGATTCTTGGCGTAGTGTTAAGATAACTACTGCTGGTGAAGATATTTCTAATTATAAGATAGTTCTTTTAGTATCTTCTAGCGATGCATTTTTTAATGCACCTTCTGAAGCAACTGCAGAAAAGAAAATCACTTTTAAATTAGTATCAAAGAATGAACTTCCTACTTTTAAGACATACTCTGGTTCAAACAGTGCAGAGAAATTAGTAACTGTTGCTGATGCAGATTTGCAAGATGGTACCATTTCTATTACTGATTTAGGTGAAACACTTGCAGACTTTGGCATTTGGGATAAAAGTGCCGATTCTAATGGCTTAATGTTAAGCAAGTATCCATTCTATCTCCGTCTCTCTGTTGTTGATAAACATGGAAATCCCGTTACAGATCTTAGTGGTTTTACTTTAAAAAGAAATGGTTCTGAAATTTCTGAATTGCAGTTAGGTAATCATGAGTGGGGGCTAGCATGTTATAAAAATGCTAAAGGCGTATATTGTCTTCGTGATAAGAAAGAAAATTTTTCTGTTTCTTTCTCAGATCTCAACTTTACCATATCTTGTCCTAGTGATAAGAAGATCGATGATTATAACGTTGTGGTATATGTTGGTAATGAACAGCCAAGTATCTTGGGCAATCTGATTATGGAAGAACCTACATTAGTAGGTAGGGTAAACTATACCATTTTGAGTCAAACCACATTTGATGCAATTAAGTTGACTCCTTCTACAGAGCCTACAGGTGCTGCTGTCCGTAATGTTTCTTCCATTGTTTTAGGTACTAATTTAAATGTAGATCTTACTTCTAAAGATAATTTGAAGTTTATCAAGGAGCAGTTAGGTTTATCTGAAACTCAGAATTTTGGCAAGTTATATGTTCGTTGGGCTATTAAAAAGAAGGATGGCTCAGCCATAACCGGTGTGTCTTCTAAAGGAGTCCTAAAGCAACAGGAAGGTATGTACTGGACCTGGTATTCTGATGATGCATCAAGTTCTTTTGCTAATGCATTGAATGCTAATTTCGTAGTTCCAGAAGGACTGGATATTAATGATGTTGACATTTCTTGCGTCATCTCTGATGAAACGCCAACCACTCAGTATGGTTTCGTCACAACAGAACCTGCTTTGAAGGCAAAGGTTAATGTGCAACTTTTGGATAAGTATAGCATGCCTTTCAATCATTATGTAGGCCATGCTAATACTGCATTAGATGAAAATGGTATGCAGCAGACTGCTGAATGGGAGTACTATGTCTATATCAAAGAAGATAATGAGCAAGTTGAGTTGGTATTGCCATTCGTTAATTATAAAGGTAGTAGTGACGCTCTTGAGCCACAGGGCTATTTCAGATGGTATGATTTTAACAAAGATAGAGCTAGCGCTAATTTACGTGCAAATACAGGTACTCTTCTGCATAACATAAAATCTGGAAGTGAGGACTATGGCTTGTTTGCTTATAATCTTTATCCTGCGCTTCCGACAAGCAGTAATATTGGTGTTACATATACTGCACCTGCAGGAGCTTCATCTGATGAATGGGCAGGTGAAGATATAGCCTGCGACGTGAGCCGTTATATTGATGGTTTGGATGCTACAAAAACTTATCTTGTACATGAGCCAACGCTCTCTATCAGATACATTTTCCATATCCGTTCTGCCAAGAAGTTAGCAGACGATATTATGAATACGGCTATTGGTAAAAATCCTCAAAGAGCAGGTTATAGAACTTATCAGGATAGAAAGTATTTGACGGTTGGTATGAAGGATAAAAGTTCTACTTTGACTCTTCGTTTGGATTTGTCAGACTCTAAAAAGTATTTTTTCCATCCATTGTTTTATGGTTGTACTCATCGGGTATATTATGCAGATGAAACGGATAAACTCGTGGAATCCGACTTTGATAAAACAAAAATATGTCAGGCTACTAAGATAGAGTGGTTGGCATACGATAAGACCAAGACTTATTGTCTTAATTTGGGTACTAGTGATAAGCGTTTCTTTGATTTGGCGATGAAAAATCTTGACGGAAACTGGACGTCCGTATCATCAAAGGGTGAAACAAAGAATTTTACCTTTCAATATGGAGATCTTGTATATATCGTTGCATATGCTATGGATGCTGCTGATAATCGTTGTCCAATTGCCAACATTGATCTTCGATTCTGGAATAATCATCCGATGACTAAAGAAGAGATAGTTAAAGAAGGTTTGAATAATAGACTTATTGGTTATCTTGATGAGCATTATAAAATGGCTATCAAGCCTATTACATTTGATGACGTTAATGTAGAACAGACTGTGGCTGCTCCTACAAGTCCGGATGACAACCAGAACCGATTACCATCTAAATGGGATCGCTGTGCTTATAGTTTCGTATATCGTGATTTGATTGACTACGATGCTACTAATTATGGTGTTTTGAATAAAATCGGTCATTCTCCACTTCATGGAGATTATTGCTTGTATAAGTCCGCAAATCTTAGTGGTGTTTCTACTTCTAGTGAAAAATATCTTTGGTGGCAAACTGGAGAATTATATGATAAGACTTATGAGATAACTAATGGTTCTCAATATGGTCATTTCCTTTATGTGGATGCATCTGATGAAAGTAGAAAAATCGCTGCTTCAGATTTCAATGCTAATCTTTGTACTGGACAGCAGCTTATTTTCATTGCAAGTGTTGCTGACATGACAAATGCAGGTACAAAGCCACAGATTATGTTTAAACTATTTGGCGTTAATAAAGATGTCAATGGTGAGATTGTTGATAAACATCTGATACATTGTTTTTCATCTGGTGATTTTAGTAATAATGTAGAAGACTTGAAATCAATGACTTGGTATCAGGTATACGGTAAGATTACTTTGCAAAAAGAGTCAAATGTAGAAAAGTATTCTGATTTCCGGTTGGAGATAGATAATTACTGTAAAGGAACTCAAGGTGCCGACTATGCTGTAGATGATATCCGTATGTATCTAGCGCCCGCTAAGGTTCAGGTGATTCAGGAAAAGCCGGTATGTAACGGTGCTACAACTGGAACTATCAAACTGAAGATACGTGCTATCCACGAGACCTTGAATGCGATTTTGGGACATAAAGATACAAAGATCTATTTCAGATTTGTGGGTGAAGATGGAAAACCTGTAACGGGCGATGGATTTTATTCTTATAGCTTGAAGGATAAAACGAAAAACAAAATAACGAAAGTTGAAGGTACGGAATATGGTACTGTTGATGTATACAATTCAGAGGAAAACTGTAAGAACTTTGAAATCGATGGTACTAATATGATTGAGCAAGATAGTGAAGGTGTAACCTATATTGTTATCAGCAATAAAGACTATCTTTTGACTACTGGTAAGAAGTATTACGTATCTGTATCTACAGAGGATCCTGCCAAGGGAAATGCCAATTGGGGGTCACCTGCTGAACTCTGCTCGTTGTATAGTAACTGGTTTGAAATGGTTAGCCAGCATCCTGTCCTTACTGATGCCAAAACAGGTAATGTTGTAACAGATTATAAGATTCCTTGTGATGCAGGTGATGACTATAAGATAACAATCAAAGGTCAATTGATTACAACAGACCCTAATAATGGTGGTAAGATTACATTGGATGGTGTTAAGTTCATCTGGTATCTTGATGGTAAGGATGAGGGAAATAAGATAGATCCATTAGCATCTGCTAGCAACGAAATTACTATCCTTAAGAAGGATATTACATTGGGTAAGGAACATGAAATCTATATGTTGCCTGAAGGACCTAAAAATTCAGATGGCTATATTGAATATGCAACAAACGGCCAGACCTATCTGTTGTGTCCTGGTGCAATACCAGTCCCATTACGTGTAATGAAGGATGGACCACAGCTTAACTTCGGTTTCAATGATGTGGATTATCCATTCAATGATGGTAGTTATGAGGCATCGCTTCGTATCGGTTTGCCTCAGCTGAAGAAGTTGAAGGCTTCTAAGGGATATTTGAAGGTACCTCTTCATAGTGCTACGATGAGAGATGGAACAGCTATAACATCGCCACTTACTTTCATTGATGATAGTAAAGCCCCTGCTGTTAATTCGAAGAGCGTAATTGTTGCATCTACGAATGATCCTTTATGGGAAAAGAAGTTGAATCAAACGGTTGCAACATTGGAGAACGAAGAGCTGCCTGCTTTTAATAAAACGACTCAGGCTACTCTCAACCTCAAGTTTGAAGATAATGCAGTTGCTGATTTCCACGAGGGATATTACTATGTACTCCGATTCGCTTACGAGAAGAGAGCAGCTACAGCTGGAACTACCAATTGCCCTGGCGAGTCTTATCTCAAGGTGAAGATTGTACCGGAGTTTATTACCTGGACTCCTACTGCAGATGGTGGTATGAATGCCAACTGGAATAATGATGATAACTGGCATCGCTCATCTTCTACAGAACTGTATGATGATAAGTATACAGATTATCTGGCTTATGGAAGCAGTATGTCGGGTATGCCAACTTCTGCAAAGGAGATCCCAACGCTGAACAGCTATGTGCCAATGAAGTTTACCAAGGTAACCATCGGCAATCTGAATGGTTTGCCATTCCCTGACCTCGGTAATGTCGTTTACCGTAGCACCAATCAGATTGCTACCAAGCTGACCAATGGAAAGGGTAATGAAGCTACGAAGTATATCCGGTACGACATCATGGCGTTCTGGAATGAGGAAGATGATGCCAATAAGGGATTGGAAGCAGGTAATATGAAGTGCGAAAAGTTCTATGGCAATACCTGCCATCAGATTTACTTCAAGCCTCAGGGCGAGCTTCGCGACCAGTGCTATCTGGTATATGACAAGGCTTGGGTAGAGAAAGAGCTGGAGCCTAACAAGTGGTACACCATGGCTTCACCTCTGCAGTATATCTACGCCGGTGATATGTATGTGCCAGCAAGTAATGGCCGACAGGAAACCAAGGCGTTTACGGATATCAAGTTTGATGATAAGGTGGCTGGTACCAGTACTGCTGCATATAGCCGAAGCAAGTATCCGGTTTATCAGAGAGCTTGGATGAAGAGTGGAGTAGAGGAGATTACACCAACTGATAAGTATTCCGCTTCTCATTATCCTACTGGTGCTGTTACTGGAAATGTTGATATGAATCTCGGTTACTGGAGCCACGTATATAATAAGGTGGATGAGAGCTATGCCGCAGATGGAACCTTCGGTGGTTTCTCTATCAAGGCGGGTAATGCGCTCTTGCCAAAGGATCAGACTAAGAAGGCGCTCCTTCGTTTGCCAAAGGCTGATACAAGCTATCAGTACTTCGATTATAACGGAACTGGGAACTCTTCAAGCGAAACTTCGGTTACGAAGGATCCTAAAGGTCGTGGCAGACTTCTCGTTGCTTTCAACAACGATGAGAAGCATCTCGCAGAGAAGACCCAGAGCTTGGGAGCTGATAACAACAGCGGATTCTATCTCGTTGCCAATCCATATACCTGCTCTATCTCAATGGCTAAGTTCTTCGAGGCTAATACTGGTTTGCAGAACGCTATTTGGATTGTAGAGAAAGGTGATGTAAAGGCTATTTCTTCTACAGAACCGGATAAGCAGAACTATGCTATCCAGCCTACCCAGTCGTTCTTTGTTAAGAAGAATGCTGGCGCTGCTATTAGAGAAGTAAGATTCACTTCTACGATGTGTGTTGACCGCACCATTACTCCTGGCCTGCAGATGGCATCTGACTATGTAAAGAGCGTTGAAGCGACGACTGAGAATTCAAACGGCCAGACTTCTAGGGCACGCATCGCCTTGCGTCCGGAGGCTTCTGCCGACTATGATGACCAAGAGGATGTGGATCTCTTGTATGATCAGAACCTCAAGGATGTTCCGCAGGTTTATACCGTTGCCGGAAACGAGGCGGTAGCTGTGAATGCGGTTCCTGAGTTGTCCTGGATTCCGCTTGGCATCGTGAGCCAGCAGGCTGAAGAGGTTTCACTTACCCTGAAGGGTGTGAACAAGCTCGATGCTCCGGTTTATCTTTATGATGCTGCATCGGCAAGCTTTACAGAACTTCATGAAGGCGAGGCTGTGAAGGTGAAGGCGGGTGACCACGGAAGATACTTCCTCACCCAGACCCGTACCTCAACCGGCATCGACCGCATGGAGGCTGAAGAGCAGAGCGCACCGGTGAAGGTTTACTCTCCAGCTGCAGGCATGATCGTTGTTTCTGCCTTGGGTGGTGAGAAGCTCGACAGGGTTCAGGTATTTACGTTGGATGGCAAGATGGTTCACAGTTATCAGTTGCCTGACAAGCAGAGAATGATTCTGCGAGTGACATCCGGAGTTTACATTGTGAAGGCATCTACCCAGTCCTGTGCTCAGACTAAGGGTCAGAAGATTGCCGTAAGATAGTATATTCTAGTTTTTTAATATCAATAGGGAATTATAAAGAACCCAAAGGGGGGAGCCAAAGCGTTGGCTTCCCCCTTTTTTTAGCTTTATACTTTACTTGCGAAACTTTACAAGGGAGTTTCGCAAGTCTCACTTATTTACAATAATGATAATGCATAGAGAGGTAGAATGGTAACATGCCTTACTGCATCGTGATCCTCCTTGTCTATATAATCAAACGCTCCAAAATTCTCTAGAGAGCACCGGAAGGCATTGGTGAGTTTCTTCTCTCTCATGAATAGCCAGAGACTCTTCATGCCGCCTTGTGTTCCAGATTTGATTTCAATAGGAGTAATCTTCATTTTATGAATCTCCAGATAGTCTATCTCTGCCACACTTTTCCCCTTCTGTTCCCAGAAGAACATCTTCTGACGTTGGATACACGGTTTGTTTCGCAAAATCTCAAGTCCTGCAACCATCTCCGTAAGTCCACCTTTGTTGACAAGTTCCTGAGGAGTACCAGCCAAAATGAGTTCTATAAGTTGCTGCGCCAGGTTGCCTTCCAACTGAAGCACGGCCAGCAGTAATCCGGAATCCAGAAACAGTACCTTCATGCTCTTCTCATCTGCCTCTGCATCCAGAGGAATACCATTGCCCGAGGTAGAGACTACAGGAGTTACGATACCTGCCAGGGTCAATAAACGGAGTGCCTCCCTAATCTGCGAACTTTGATAGTCGGCTGATATTTGCTTGAATGTCAACTTTTCACCTGCCTGATGGCAGACACCACGCATCGTAGTGCGCAACAGATCAGAATTGACTCTCTTCTTATATTTACTGAAATCATCTTCGTACGTCAGCACGATATCTTCCTGAATGTTCCTGCATCGGTTGAAGTCATGAGTACGTGTCCAGGCAAGCACAGATTCCGGCATACCTCCAACAAGCAGGTAAATACGGAAGTATTCCACGAGTTTATCATGGAAAGCCTGTTCTAGGGGACGATTTCCACAAGCATCATTTCGCATTTTTACTAGCCCCTCTTCATTATTGGCATACAAGAATTCATCGAATGTCATCGGGTACATAAAGAGAGAATGAATTCTTCCTACTCCAAAAGTGGGAAGTTCCTGAAGTGTGAATTCAAGAAGTGAGCCTGCGGCGATGACATGCAGCTCAGGATAATCTTCCTTGAAAAACCGAAGAGCCATAATGGCTTCTGGGCATTCCTGTATTTCGTCAAGGAAGAGGAGCGTCTTGCCTGCTTCTACAGGGACATTGATGTAACTGCTGATCTTTTCAGCTATTGAACGCACATCAAGATCACCATGGAAAAAGGTTTTAATAGCTTTGTTGCGCTCAAAGTTCACTTCTGCAAAATACTTAAACTGCTTTCCAAAATGTTTAACTGCAGATGATTTTCCTACCTGTCGGGCACCACGAAGCAACAGCGGTTTTCGCATGGAATCTTCTTTCCATGCTATAAGCTGAGTATCTATATTTCTTTTTATATATTCTGTCATATCTATAATTGTTTGAATATCAGCAGCAAAGATAATTAAAATATTCAAATCCGAGAAATAATTTGCGCTAAAATATTCAAATCCGAGAAATAATTCGCGCTAAAATATCCAAATCCGAGAAATAACAGGCAAGTTTCGCAAGTGGTTCTGTCACTCATTCATAATAAACAGCGGTTTTCTCCGTTTTTATTTATTATGAAGAAAGTAAGTTATCTTATATATTTATGGCTGGTTTGCTGCCTGGGACTGCAAGCACAGAGCCGCCGCGAAATGGGAGGCATCTATTATGCTTATCCTGTAACGGATGATGCCGGAACCGATTCTCCGGCAGTGAAGGCGCCTGCCGGTTTCTCACCTTATTATATCAGTCATTACGGGCGCCATGGTTCGCGATGGATGTCGAGGGATGAACGCTATCTCTGGATAGAAAAGCAGTTTGCAGATGACGGCAATCTTACTCCGCTCGGACTTCAGATTAAAGGTATCGTGAAGCGGATATGTGAGAATGCAAAGGGGAACGGCGGCAAGCTGACCCGACTGGGTGAACTGCAGCATCAGGCCATTGCCCGACGCATGTATGCCCATTATCCACAGATTTTTGCTGCCGGACACCAGGTAAAGGCACGCTCCAGCGTTTCCGACCGCTGCGCCAAGAGTATGCTCGCCTTCACTTCGCAGTTGCGGAGTCTACAGCCCCAGCTGCATCTGGATGTGAAGACCGATTCTGCCGATATGGCTTGGATAGCCTACGAATCTCCCGAACTGAAGGCGCTGAAGAAACGCACCAAGGTGAAGGCTCAGGTTTCGCCACGCCGCTTCCTGCAACAGCTATTCAAGAACACCGCAAAAATAGATGAACCCCTGAAACTGATGACCGAAATGTATGGACTCACCTCCTCCCTGCAGGATGTGGGCCTGAACTTTCCTGCCTATCCGCAGGAGATGGAAGACAGCCTGAATGCACTCTTTACCGATGCCGAATTCCGTGCCATCTATGAAGCCAACAATCTCCGCATGAACATCACCAACGGCAGTATGGCTACCAATGAAGACATTCCGGCACGGAGCGCCATCTCGCTCTGGCAGAACATCGAAACCGAAGCCGATGCCGCCTTGCGCTCTTCCCAGTCATCAGCCACCCTCCGTTTCGGTCATGATACAGCCCTCTACCGGCTCCTGTCTCTTCTTTTTGATGCCACCTTGCCTCCTGCCGGTGCCCGTGAAGACGCCGACCAGGTAGTACTCGGTGCAGAGACTGACAGGATGGACCGCGTGGTTCCGATGGGTGCCAACCTGCAGATGATATTCTACAAAAACCGGAAGGATAGCGTGGTGGTGAAGTTCATGCTGAACGAAAGAGACATCATGCTTTCGCCTGTAGGACAGGTGATTTACGGAACTCATTATTATTCCTGGAAAGAATGGAAACAGGAGATGCACCAGCGTATCCACCAGCTGGAACATGTGCGCCAGCTCTATGCCATCCAAACGATGGGAGGAGCTGGACAGGCGATTCCTGCCGTACTGGTTCCGAACGGCCAGAACTTCTGGACTCCCCAAACCCGGGATACCGAGCAGCCTTGTGTGGCTCCTTATAATGATAAGGACACGCAGTTGCAGGGATTCCGGTGCAGCCATTGGCCGGGAGGTGGCGAGAAACGGGATTACGGCTCTTTCACCCTAGCTGCCTTGGGAGGCAAACTCCGTCTGCAGCCCGCTCAGCGTGCCACCGCTTTCAGTCATCAGGACGAGGTATCGCATCCCCATTACTATGGTGTTCAGCTGAAGGATGAGCATCTGAAGGCTGAGATGACTGCCCTGAGCCATACCTCCATGCTCCGTGTTACGCCCGATAAGGACGAGCTGGTTCATCTCGTTATCCAGCCCAATAATGATGACGGACAGGGAACCATCGAGATTGATACCGTAAACCATGTGGTTTATGCTTATAATCCGGCGCCTCATGTATATCAGGGATGGGGGAAACCGAATGATTTCGGGGGACATTTCGTACTGGCTTATGATAAAGATGAGCTGGTTGACTATGGTGTCTTTGATGAAGCACAGGCGGAAAGAAAGGGACTGATGATGACCTGCAAGCCGGGTATCGGAGTCTGGCTCACCTTCAGGGGAAAGACAGGAAAGGCGATGGAATGGATGTCGGCTACCTCCTTTACTTCGCACGACCAGGCGGTGACCAATCTCAATGCCGAAAACTATATGTACGGCGGACTGGACTTCAACAGTATGATGGAGTATGCTGCCAATCTGTGGTGCGAACGTCTGCATACCATTGATGTGGAGAGTCAGGACACGGCGAAGGTGAACCGCTTTTATACCGCCCTGTACCGCAGTTCGTTTCTTCCCCATGAGTTGAGTGATGTCGGCGAACTGCAATATGGTGACTTTGCGATGTGGGATACCTACCGCGCACAGTTGCCTCTTTATCATCTTCTTACCCCGATGCTGTCGGGAGAGATGATGCAGTCTCTGGTAAAGATGTATCAGGATGGTGTCTGGATGCCTGTCTTTCCAACTGCCAACTGCGGGCAGAGGGAGATGCTGGGCGATGATGCCAGTATCGTGCTTGCCGATGCCTATGTCAAGGGCATCCGCAACTTTGATGCCGTAAAGGCTTACGAGGGAATGCGCATGAATGCCTTCTCTACTCCTTATCTTGCCAAGGATTACCGTTCCGGAAAGGGCCGCCGCTCCATCACTTCCTATATGACGAATGGTTATCTTCCGGTAGAGGAGAGGGCCGGTTCTGCTACCGCTTCTACCTCGCGCACCCTGGCGTATGCATACGATGACTTTGCCGTGGCGCAGATGGCAAAGCTGCTGCTTGATTCCTGCAAGGATGCTACGCTCCGCCAGCAGTATCAGGATGATTATCAGGTACTGATGCGCCGTTCTGAGAATTGGCGCAACGTAATCAACCCGCTTTCGGGCTGGGCTGACGGAAGATATGAGAATGGAAAATGGGCGGAAGATAAAGAACTGTTTTCAGGTAAGAGTAATATTCTGGGAGGTTCTGCCTGTCAGGATACCTGGTCGGTTCCGCAGAATATCACCGGTCTGTTTGAGGTGATTCATGACAGCAAGCCGATGGACAAGAAGGAGAAACTGATTGATAAAGAGGAGAAGAAGGAGAGAAAGGCGCATCCTCAAGTGGAGGTGCTGGTGAGCAACGGTAAGGTGATTTCCCGATTAGACAGGATGTTTGATAGGGGATGGTATCAGCACAGTTATTCGCCTTGCCATCATCTGGCATATCTCTATACGGCAGCCGGTGCGCCGGAGAAGACGCAGGAAAGGGTGCATCAGATACTGGAAAATGACAGTTTTTCGGGTGAAGATGCAACAGGACAGCGTTCTGCCTGGCATATTTTCTCATCTTTAGGCTTCTATCCGGTATGTCCAGGCACACCTTTTTACTATATTGGTACGCCTGCTTTCGAGAAAGTTACGCTGAATCTGGAGAACGGAAAGCGCTTCGAAATCTCTGCACCAGCCAGTATATCAGGTAGTTATCGTGTAAAGTCATTAACACTCAATGGCAAGCCGCTGCATGATTTCCGCCTTTCTCATCAGCAGATTTTGAATGGAGGAAAAATATTTTTTTCTCTATTTTAATGCCACTATTGCCACACTTACGGTTAACCTATTGGTATATAGCGTTTTACGCGTGGCAATAACCTCTGTTTTTATTGCCACCTAATGCCACCTATTGCCACGCCCTAGCAAGCAGCGCGCTGAAGCAGAACTATTCTGCCCACGCCCATGGATACTCATACCCACGTACACGGGTATCCATACCCACGTACACGGGTACGGATGCCCAAAGTCTTGGGTAACCGTGCCCAAAGCCTTGGGTAAAGATGCCCCACGTAGTTGGGCAACTGTGGGCAAAACGAGACAGTCCGTTAGGCGTTAGGGTCCGTTAGGCGTTCCTGCGGATTTGCGTATCTCCCTAACACCTAGCGGACTATGCGTGCGTATATTTAACCGATTGGTTTAATTTGTGATATTTTGAGAAAATATTCTTGTTTAAATAGAAGAGTTTCGGAGAAAAATAGTATCTTTGCAGCGGCTAGAAGTTGGAAAAGTGGCAGAAATTGCCCTAAAAAGGGTTGGAAAAGCTCCATTTCTAGCCTAAAATAGGTTGGAAAAGTTCCGTAAAACCTATAAAATATGGTTGAAAAAAGTAATATAGACATGCTTAACAGGAAGATATACAATTATTTACGCAATTTCTTCGAAACAGAAAAAAAAGCTCTTCTCGTTTCTGGTGCTCGCCAGGTGGGTAAGACTTTTGCAATCCGAAAAGTTGGAGAGGAATGCTTTGCGGATGTAGTGGAGTTCAATTTCCTCAATAATCCTAAGTATAAGGAGGCTTTTAAGTCTCCTTCTGATGCTAAGGAAATCCTCCTGCGCCTTTCTGCGTTGGCAGAGAAAAAACTTATTCCAGGCACAACTCTAATTTTCTTTGATGAGGTGCAGGAATGTCCGGAGATGGTCACTGCCATCAAATTCCTGGTAGAAGAAGGTAGCTATCGCTATGTAATGAGTGGATCGTTGCTAGGGGTAGAGTTAAAGGACATCCGTAGCGTACCTGTTGGCTATATGGCAGAGAAAGAGATGTTTCCTCTCGATTTTGAGGAATTTGCAGAGGCAGTAGGTATGAGTACTGGAGTAATGGCTCATGTCAAGGAGTGCTATGAGCAATGCAAGATGGTGGACGAGGTTGTGCATAATAAGCTGAATAATCTCATTCATCTTTATCTTATTGTAGGAGGAATGCCTGAGGCTGTCCAAAAGTATATTAATACGAATAATTTACAGATAGTGCGTGAGGCACAACGAGAAATCATGCACCTCTACGGAAAGGATATAGCCAAGTATGACCCGAAGAACAAGCTGTATATCAAAGATATATTCGACTTGATACCTTCAGAACTGAATGCCAAGAACAAGCGTTTTATTTTGAAGGCATTAAATGAAAAGGCAAAATTTGAGCGTTACAGAAATTCTTTCTTATGGCTAGCCGATGCAGGTGTGGCACTCCCTACTTATAATGTAGAAGAACCTCGCTTGCCTTTAAAACTTGGTGAACAGCGCAATTTGTTTAAGTTGTTCATGAGCGATGTAGGGTTGTTGGCAAGCCAGTATGCTGCCAATATAGCGATAGACTTACTTACGGGTAAGACAGAAATCAACAATGGAGCCATTTATGAGAATTTTGCTGCGCAAGAATTACGTGCCCATGGTTATAATCTTTATTATTTCAATAACAAGAAGCAGGGTGAGCTGGACTTTATGATAGAAGATAGAGGTAAGGTCTTGCCGATAGAAATCAAGTCGGGCAAGGATTATAAACGTCATAATGCACTCTCTAATGTGATGAACAATGAGGAGTACGCTATTCCTCGTGCCATAGTTTTCTCTAATGGCAATGTTCAGGTTGTAGACAAGATTCTCTATTACCCTATCTATATGTTGATGTATCTTCAACCCGAAATGATAAAGAAACCTATATTCAGATTTGATCCAATATAGGCTTTTAAAACGTAAGGTAAACGAAATCTTTTTTGTACTTTTGCATCCGGAATAAATAATCATAGTAAGAGAGAATTAATCAATGGAACAAAACAACAAGAACCAAATGAATCAAACTGCAGAGAACCAGGCTCTCAGCCCGTCTCAGCAGCAGTACAAACCACACCCGCTCGTATCTGTACTCCCACTGGCTGTACTTATCGCTCTTATCGTCCTAGTTGTCAAACTCTTCCCAGATGATGCCCTGGCTGGTGCATCACAGGTTGCCCTCATGATAGCTACAGCCGTATGCGTAGCGCTCAGTATGACCATCTACAAGATGAAATGGAATATCTTCGAGGAGATGATCAAAAAGACTGTGGGCGATGCAGGAGTGTCTATCCTGATTCTGCTGCTCATCGGTATGATGTCAGCCACCTGGATGATCAGTGGCGTTGTACCCACATTAATCTATTATGGTGTACAGATTATGTCGCCTACCTTTTTCCTTCCCTGCGCATGTATCATCTCCAGCATCATCTCGGTGATGACAGGAACCTCATGGACCACCATTGCCACCATCGGTATTGCCCTGATGGGAATAGGTGATGCCCTGGGCATACCGGCACCCTATACGGCAGGAGCGATTATCTCGGGTGCTTATTTCGGTGACAAGCTCTCGCCTATGAGCGATACCACCGTGCTGGCTTCGAGCATAGCCGGAGCTGACCTCTTCTCACATATCCGCTATATGCTCTACACCACCATACCGAGCATCCTGCTCTCACTGGTACTCTACCTCATCATCGGACTCTGCTATGATTCCAAGCCAGTGGATGTAAGCCAGTATCTTACCGGTCTGAGCCATGGTTTCAACATCTCCCTGCTTACGATGCTGGTTCCTGCGTTTACCGGATGGCTCATCTATCGCAAGACTCCATCTCTCATCACGCTTCTGCTTTCGGCCCTTTCAGCATGCATCTGTGCTCTCATTCTCCAGCCGGAAGTGCTCGTAAAGATAGCTGGCGAAAGCGGTATTACCGCCAAGAGTCTCTTTGAAGGAATCATGACTACCTGCTATACCCATACCCAGGTAGATTGCGGCATGGACAGCATCAATGATCTCGTAGCCACCCGTGGAATGGCGGGCATGCTCAATACCATCTGGCTTATTCTCTGTGCCATGTGCTTCGGTTCGTGCATGGTAGCCAGCGGAATGCTCCACGCCATCACCCACATCCTCCTGAAAAGCATCCACAGCACCGTATCACTCGTATGCAGCACGGTGACATCCGGTGTTCTGCTCAATCTAGTGATGGGCGACCAGTTTCTGAGTATCATCATGAATGCATCTATCTACAAGGATGAATATGCCGAACGTGGATACAGGCCGGAACTCTTGAGCCGAAGTACGGAGGATAGTGCTACCGTTACGAGCGTACTGGTTCCTTGGACTGCCTGCGGTATGACACAGAGTACGGTTCTCGGCATTCCGACACTCGTTTATCTCCCGTTCTGTTTCTTCAACATCATCAGTCCGCTGATGAGCTGTCTGGTTGCCATCCTTGGGTTCGTACCTAAGCCACAGCCGAAAGAAGACCAAACCCTGGTGACGGATGATGACAAAGATTCTATCGGGTAATTATGAGAAAAAACAAAAAAGGCTAGTCCCATTGCTGGGACTAGCCTCCGTTTTAATTATTTTCTAATGCTTATGAAAGTCATCAAGAAAACTGTTTAGCACGTTATGAGTAATTATTTGACCTCAATGTGCTTAACGTCTTCCTTCTTCTCCTCCTTGGCTACCTTAGGAATCTCTATCTTCAAGACACCGTCACTGACCTCAGCAGAAATTTTCTCCTGATCGGCATCCTCAGGTAAAGCATAGCTCTGAGAGTAGTTGCTGTAAGAGAATTCACGACGCAAGTAATGCTCTTCCTTCTTTTCCTCCTTCTTCTCATCCTTGTTCTCGATAGATACATTCAAGTAACCATCCTTGTCGATGTTCATCTTGACCATATCCTTCTTCAAACCAGGAGCGGCAACCTCCATCGTGTAGGCTGTAGCGCTTTCCTTGACGTTAACTGCAGGAGCTGTAGCATTCATGCGTGGCATCAAGTCTGTATCAAAGAAGTTATCATTAAACCAACTATTCAACCAATTTGAAACACTATTATTTCTACGAGCTAACAACATAATGTAAAACCTCCTAATTGTATTTTTCTCGTCCTCTCTTCGCCTTCCGGCTCTGTCGGGATTTCTACTTGTTTTATTATATTTATCCTTTTTATAATGATCGCTTCGGCTTTCGAGGTTCAAGGATTTCAAGAAACCCTCAAATGTCATTGCTTAGGGTTCTTATCGTTCCCTTTGCCCTCTTGGCTTCCGCTTTCATCCTGGGTAGAAGCAAGTTATGTGCCAGTCTCGGTTTGTATATCTAGAGTGAGCCATTTTTGACAGGATTGGCATCAAAGGATAATTAATTTAAACTTTGCTGCCAAATTTATCCATTTTCATCCGTTTATTCTCTGCTCTCCTATCCGTGTTCTAAGGGTGATTATGATAAATAGGCAGATTATTCTCTTTCAGAATCATCCTGAGCAGTTCCTCATTAGCCAGATTATTGACTGCAGCATCTTTCACTTCAGAGAAATAGTCAAGCGTTGCGGAACATTCGCCAGTAATATCTACCCCTATCACTTTTTCATGAGCATAGATGATGCGAAGCACGGCTTGGAGCTGGAGAAGCGTCATGTCACCATTGCTCCAGTCGGTGATGGCATCCTGCTTTCTCAATACATCCTTGTCGATGGATAGGTAAACCGGCTCATGTATGAGTTTGCCAGCCTTCGACGGCCAAGCCTGGTGATGATCAATCTCAGCCTGACTGTAGAACAACACCTTTTCTCTTAAGTGCTCAGGCACCTGAGCAATCAACTCATCCGATGCTCCTACAATGATAATGTGTTTGACAAACGGGTTCTTCTCCAATACATCTCTCACCCAACCGCCACACGACACAACACCCTCCCATTCCGGTTGCTGCATATCCGGATGATGGTCAAAAACTATCAGGGAAAAAGGTTCATGGAGCCTGGATACCCAATATTCGGTAAGATAGTGGAAATCTCCGGAATCGATGAAATGAACAGCCTCGGCAGGAAAAGGAGCCAATCGGCGGTGCAGTTCCTTCCTACCCTCTTCGTCACAATAGCAGTCTACCCCTTTCATGTCCCGGCAATCTACATGGACGATATTCCTGTTTGAGGCAAATGCCTCCAAGTCGTATACGCCGGTAAAGTTAAGGAGAATGATGGGTATTTTCTTTTCCATATTTACTCTGTTTTCTAAATGCTGATTGCAAAAATACCTAATATTCATAAATACTTGATGAATTATACATCATATTATTGTTAAAATTAGATTTTTTTATACTTCTACACAGATTTACCAAAATCATATTAAAACAATTTAATTTTCAGCAAAAACATATTAAAATCATATTTTTATCTGTATCTTTGCAGAAAATTGAAACATATAGTAATGGTATTTATAAATGCACTTATATTGGATAAACATAGATGTAATGTTCCCCATTACATCCTCAATTGTTGTCTTCGGAAGTAATATCTATCTTGCTTGAGATAACATATTATTAACGAATTAAAAATTACATGGGTTTAATCATTTTATATTTTTTAGGTGCTCTGTCACTATCCTTTTTATGCTCCGTTCTGGAGGCGGTGCTACTTTCTACTCCGATGTCGTTTATCTCGATGAAGGAGAATCAAGGCAACAAGACTGCCTCACTGATGAAACAGTATAAGAATAATGTAGACCGTCCGGTGGGTGCTATTCTTTCGCTCAACACCATCGCCCACACCATCGGTTCTGCCGGTGTCGGAGCCGAGTCTATGAAACTCTTTGGCGAAGAATACTTCGGTATCATTTCCGCCATTCTCACCCTTCTGATTCTGGTACTTTCAGAAATCATCCCGAAAACCATCGGAGCTTCATATTGGCGCTCTCTTGCCATGACATCTACCAAGATCATCCGTGTGCTCATCTTCATCACCTATCCTTTGGTGCTGCTTTCGGAACTTATCACTAAGGTATTTACTCCGAAGAATCACCAGGCTTCCATGAGTCGCGAAGAGGTATCGGCTATGGTAGACGTAGGTACTACAGAAGGCATCTTCCGTGAATCGGAAAGCAAAATCATCAAAAGCTGCATTCGCCTTGCCGGAGTAAAGGCCAAGGAGATCATGACTCCATCCATCGTAGTAGAATCAGCCAACATGAATCTGACTACCAAGGAGTTTTACAAACAGAAAGAATGGAATTTCTCACGCATTCCCGTTTATGACAACAACAAGGATATCATTGTGGGATACGTATTGAAAGATATGATTCTCAAATCGATTTCAGACGATGAGTTCCAAACCAGATTATCCGAGCTTATGCGTCCGATTCTTTCCTTCAACGAGGATGAATCTCTATACCAGATATGGGAAAAGATGTTGGAAAAACGAGAACACATCTCTATCATCGTGGATGAATACGGATGTCTGAGAGGAGTGGTTTCCATGGAAGACGTAATCGAAACGATGACTGGCGTAGAAATCGTGGATGAAGACGATGTGGCTGTAGACATGCAAGCCTTGGCTAAGGAAAAATCGCGTATGATGCACCAAGGTGTTGCTTCTGCCATTCCTGACAGTAAAGTTTAATATTTATTTTAACAGGAAAGAGGGTGTGTCATAAGTTAATGATTCACCCTCTTCTTGTTTATCCCGGAAATATCGCAACCTTGATGACTCCATCCTTGCGGTTCTCAAAGACATCGTATGCCTCTTCTATTCTTGAAAGCGGGAAACGATGGGTAATCAGAGGAGTGGTATCTATCTTTCCATGGGCTATCAAATCAAGGATTTTCCCACAGTCGCATCCATCCACACCTCCCGTCTTGAAGATGAGGTTCTTGCCATACATATCAGGAAGCGGAAGTATTTGTGGCTTGTCATACATGGCGACGATGGTGACGATGGCATTAGGACGGGCACATCTCCAGGCAAGCTGGAAGGTATCCGAACCACCAGCTACCTCCATCACCACATCGGCTCCACCATGCAGACTATGCTGTCTGACAAATGCCTCACAATCCTCAGGTTCAACAACCATCACCTGTGGGTAATGCTTCTGAATGAACTCTCTTCTTGCCTGTGATTTCTCGCAGACGATAATGTTACTTGGATTCTTGAGCAGGGTGCAAAGCAAACAGCAGACACCCGTAGGACCGGCACCGATAATCAGCACCGTATCCTCTTTTGTTATTTCAGATATTCTCGTAGCCCAGAATCCTGTAGCAAGGATATCGCCAACGAAGAGAGCCTGCTCATCGCTTACCGAATCAGGTATCTTGTTCAAACCTGTAGTAGCATACGGAACCCTCACATATTCCGTCTGTCCGCCATCGATTCTGCATCCCAGTGCCCATCCGCCATGTGGAGAAATACAGTTGTTCACGTATCCATGCTTGCAGTAAAAACATTCTCCGCAGAAAGTCTCCACATTCACGGTTACTCTGTCTCCCGGTTTCACGTGGGTAACCTTCTCCCCTACTTTCTCTACAATTCCTACCATCTCATGGCCAACAGTAATCCCCGGTACAGCTCGAGGCACAGAACCATGCTTGATGTGAAGATCGCTGGTACAGATACTGCTCAGCGTAACTCTTACGATGGCATCATGCTCATCTATTATCGTAGGCTTCTCTTTTTCTGTGAAGCCAAACTTTCCTTGCTGGATATATGTAAATGCTTTCACCTTAAATTATATATAAGTATTATTATTCATGTTTTATCATGCTGCGAAGTTACAAAAAACATTTCAATCATACAAGAAAAAATACAGAATCTTTCTCACCTTTTGACCTGTCAACTAAAAAAAAGGAGTATTTTCTTACAAGTATGACCATTTTTGTGATTTTCAGGCAAACAAAACCATAAAATATACTCTGATGTTCAAATAGTTAGCCAAAAATTTGGAGAATAGAATATTTTTTCTTACCTTTGCATAAAAGATTTGAATTCAAAATTTTCACAGAATATAGCATGTATCAAGATTTAGATTTTACTGATAACAACTACTATCAGGAAGACTATATAGATTCGCCAGTTGATGATTTCGACTGGATGCCTAATTTATTTGCCAAGCTCGCTAATCATCTGCGAACTTCAACTTCCCCTGACGTTATCAGACTGGGAATCATCGGCTGCATCAGAAACAATGAGTCGGGAGATAATTCACTTCTCCAATGGGATGATTTGGAAACCATGCGTCGCTATATAGACAGCGTTAACCGAGGTTTAGGAGTACCAGAAGACCCAACACTCCAGCAGTTGCTCTATTCTACAGAATGGACCAACTATGGTATTTTCACCATGAACTTTATCTCGGACAAGAACCTCGACTATAAAGGAATCTGTGAGGTTGAAAATACAAGCCTCTCATACGCCAGCATGGCTTTCCTGATAGCACTAGTAAAAGGGATGAGTATGATTAATCTCAGACACCCTTCAGCAAAGGGAGAAAACAGTCATGTTTTCACATACGTCATCCCAAGCCAATTCTCCACTTTCTCCTTTACTTCATTCCTCAATGTAGCCAATGCACGTCTCACGAACAAAGAAGATATTTCTGAACAGGAAATTGAAGAGTTGACTCAACTTGCTTTCAAGAGTCGCTACTGGAAACAGGAAACCTCACTCAAGAGCGAAGACAGCGAGCTGTTCATTTATGTCCTTAAGAACATCATTTCGGATATTCTGGGACTGAAACTCAACATCAATACGGAATCCTTTGCCAAACAGGCAAAGAAGGAAGAGATAAAGACTGCTACTCCAACTGTCGACAACCATAAGAAGGAGAAGAAAGTAAAGAAGGAGAAGAAAGAGAAGACTAGCTTGAGAAATGATACCAAGCCTTCTCTGGCATCGACGATGGTAAAGGTTTTAACAGAGGAATCTCTCCCACAAACAAAAGAGAATCTCCTGGAGAAGACTATACAACTCTATCCTACTCTTAAGAGAAACTGCTTCAATACCACCCTATCAAGACTACATAAAGAAGAAGTATTGAATTACTATAATGGTGGACTGATTGGTATCAAAGGCAAAAGATATGGAAGAGGCTACAAGATAGTCAACCGTTTGCAGAAATATAAGGAAAATGAATAAAAACAACCTCAGATACAGAAAAAACGAAGCCTGTTTCAATGCCCATTGAAACAGGCTTCGTTGGTTATTGTAAGTACTCAACATGGGCAATGAAGCTTACTTATATAGTTTTTCCGGCAATTAGACAATTCTACAATTAGGCAATTAGACAATTAGGAGTCTATTCATATATCGGAGAAAAACCACAAAACTGTTTACCTAAAATAAAGAAAGCAACTCATAAACCACAAAACTGTTTACCTAAAACCACATTATTATGTACCAAAAACCACATTTCTGTTTACCTAAACCACAAAACTGTTTACCTACATTGCTAAAGACACAATCTTCTCCTTAGGTAAACAGAAATGTGGTTTATAGCAAGTAAAAATCATCTTAAAAACAGGTAAACAGTTTTGTGGTTTTTGAAAGTTGTATCCTACAGCTACCATAGGAAAGAACCGAAGGACATGACAGCCAGTTTAGTAGATTCGCAAGATACATGCTGATATTCATACAGTTACATGATTTATTCAAACTATTATTTTCATAGTCTTATAACAGATAGAACAAGGAAAGAAATAGTATCTTTTGGATAAAACCACAATACTATTTACCTAAACAAAAAATCAGTTTACCTAAAATATACATAAAAGCATATAAGACATTGGGGATCTATCTATTAGATAATATTTAATAGATTCATCCAAAAGAAATGTATCTTTATCAAAAATATATCTGGTAAACAATTTTGGGCTTGAGAGGATAAGACATTTTCAAAAGTAGGTAAACAGAAATGTGGTTTTACGAAAAAGAGGAAATAAGGTACTCCCCTACTTCCTCTTCTGAAATATTGTTCAGTTTAGGCTCTATAGAATACAGGCATGAATGAGCCAACACAATTAAAGAATTCTTGTGCAAGCTTTTCAAGACCTGAAGTTTTTAAAGCTACAAAATCATAATCACTGGCAGCAACACAGAATCTGTCATTCTTGATACCAATGAATTTGCATCTTTTCAACAAAGCAATCTGATTATCATCATGTACCATCGAAACAAACTTATTCCATTGCTCAGAACCTTGAGTAGTATCAACTTCTATCTTCTTGTCAGGATTCTGATATACATGTGCAAAAAGATCTCCCTGCAGCATATTATCTTCAGATGCTTTCTTTCCCTTGTTACGGTTAATCTTTTCATTCAGGCGACGGGCTATATCTGCATCTTTATCACCGATATGGTTGATACCGACATCCGTTCGCTTGATATGGAAGACAATATATTCAGGATCACCCTTACACTTCCCGTTCCGATAAATAAAGTCTTCATCAGAAAATTCATCAAATACGATATCCGTCTCGCTGCGGCTGGCCATTCTGTTGAGGTCTTCCCTTACGACATCGAGTACCTGTTTTCTGAATTGCGAGAACTTAGGATATTTATTCATCACAGGTTCTCCCTTGTCGTCAAGCAGAATATTGCCATGTTCATCAAGTTCTACCAGACCCAGATACTGTTTCATCGGCAAGAACTCTACCTTTACATCCAGACACTTGTCAAGCCCCATCTGGCGAAGCAGATAAATATAGAGACGTGGCGTATTCACCTTCTTGGAATATTTAGCGATCATGGAGATATGGTGAATGTATCCCTGGCGCATGTCAAAGAGGCTCATGGTGAGCTTAGGATCTATCTCAAGTATTACTTCACCCTTGATGCGCTCTACCTTCTCTCCATCGCTCTTTGTATAGCCTTTCTGCGTTGTCGGAATCTCGATGTTTGAGAATACGTGCTGTATCTTCTCTGTATTGTTGTCCATCTTAACACGCACAGAGAGGTTGAGAATGTCATTTTTCAGCGTATCACGCAGATTCTTGTAATTATGAAACTCCGTTGATACCTGGAAATCCTTGATGTCTATTATGATAGGCGGTATCTCCATGACAGCATGCTCTATACCTTTCTCGAAAAGATAGTCGGAGCGAGAATCTCCAAGCACCCTCTTCTCAGTGAAGTACTCTTCTACATACTTCTGGAGATGGGTACTTGCAACCATCAATATGTTTTGCTGCAATAATGTATATTGCTTATCAAGTTTTGTCAGTGAAAAAGGTGTGTTAATCCACACCAGATTCTTGTTTACTTTTGAGTCACTCATATTAAAACCACATTTCTGTTTACCTAAAACCACCAAACTGTTTACCTAAAACCACCAAACTGTTTACCTAAAACCACCAAACTGTTTACCTAAAACCACCAAACTGTTTACCTAAAACCACCAAACTGTTTACCTAAAACCACATTTCTGTTTACCTAAATGAAAATAACTACCTAATAGTCAAGAGGTTACAACTCACGTAATATATAAGTATATTATAACCTATTATAATATATAATTTTTAATTATCATCTTTTGGTAAACAGAAATGTGGTTTTTGAAGGTGTTTATACCTTTTTTAAGACTTTGCGCCTTTTCAGGTAAACAGTTTTGTGGTTTTCACCTTTTAAAACCTACTCTTTTGTTTGCTTACTTTTTCAAGTAATCCATCAGAATGTTGTAGAGCAGATTTTCCTGTGGAATATCATCTGCGAGGCATTTCATCTTCAAGAGAAGGAGTTCTTCCTTATTAAGATATGTTGCTACACTTGTTCTGGTGCGTCTTTCTTCTGCAGTCCAGTAACTTTTTCTCTTACGTCCACCTTTAGATGCGTTTTTATCCTCCTCGTTTTTTGCAACTTCTGTATTTAACAAACTTGGTCGGTCGTTCTTTCCCATATTTTCAATCGACTCACCAATTTCCTCAATATTTCTCTTTGCTACAGCCATAATTATTATTGTTTATAATTTTGTCTTCTATTTTTTATCATTGCATGCTTAACCCTACCCTATTCTGAGTAGATTATATCTTTATGTTAAACATGTGCTTGATAGCTATTTCGTAATCGATACCTGTACTTGAGTAAGGTGCATATTCGAATATGCTTTGTCCGTGAGCCTGAGCTTCCAGGAACTTCACAGAGCGTCGGATGCGGCAAGGAAGAATTAAGTCGCCATGTTTTTCGCCTAAGAGTTTACTCAACTGCTTGGTAATCTTTGTTCGCTCATCTACCATAACTGGCAGGAGTCCTAGTAATTCCAGATTATCGTTCATGTGGAACTCCTTCACTTCATCCATAACGCTGAGCACTTCGCTTACTCCCTTGACAGATAAAGCTTCCATCTGGACTGGAATTAAAATCTTACTCGCAGCAACCAGAGCATTGTAAGTGTTCTTGGAAAGAGCCGGAGGACAGTCGATGAAGATGTAGTCGAAATCGTCGAATACGTTTTTAAGTCCTTCTCCGGTCATGTCGTGGCAATCGTTGTCTTGCAGACAGCTCAGCAATACGGTGTAGCTCTTCATCTGTTCTCTCAGCGAAGGACCGCCCGGAAGGTGTTGCTCAATATTTTCCATCTGAGCAGATCCAGGAACAGCGTATACTCCATTCTTACATTTATAAACAGGAACACCACTCTGTTTACACATGGCGTTGTATATGTTGTCATATTCATTGTCTCTCACCCCGAAAAGCGAAGAAAGGTTGCATTGTGGGTCTAAGTCAATCACCAAAATGCGGAGATTATGATTCAGTCGAACCATTCCTGATGCGAGAGACTGCACGGTGGCTGTCTTTCCTACTCCACCCTTGTTGTTCACTACTGCAACAATTTCCTGTAATTCATGTTTCATGTCTTATTCTTGTTACTTTTAGCTTCTTATTTTCATTTAATCTTTTCTCCGAATATTAGAATTGCTGGCAATTAGAACAAACTAATAAACTTTTATCCTAACTTATGATAATTCTAAAAGTCTTATATTTGATTGATCTAATGTTCTAAAGTTCTAATATTTGCTGCAAAAATAGGTAAAATAGTTGATATAAAAGAATTTATTCTTTTTTATTTCTAAAGAAAACTAGTTTTTTATACTTTTCTAACAATCTACATGAATAATATTCTAATTTTCTAATATTCTTATAATCTAAAATTAGAATATACTAATTGTCGGATAAATAGAATATACGGATAAACTAATAAACTGATAAACTAATAAAATAATTGCTGTCAATTAGAATAAACTAAAATATTGATATGAGTATGTAACCAATATAAGATTTGTTAAATATTAACATCAAAGTATACAACCTATAGATATTTTCAATAACTTTACAGAATTAAAAATAACTGATGTCAAACCTTTAAAACTATAACATCATGAAAATAGGTATTCCAAAAGAGATTAAGAATAATGAGAACCGTGTTGGAATGACACCGGCAGGTGTAGCAGAGTTCATTCGACATGGTCATGAAGTGATGGTTCAGCATACAGCTGGTGTAAACAGCGGATTTGCTGATGAAGCGTATGAAAAAGTAGGGGCCAGAATCTTACCCGACATCCAGAGTGTATATCGTGAGACGGAAATGATTGTAAAAGTGAAAGAACCTATCGCCGAGGAATATCCACTTATCCATCAGGACCAGCTTGTATTCACTTATTTCCATTTTGCCTGTGACAAGGAACTTACCGATGCCATGCTCAAGAGTGGAGCCGTCTGTCTGGCTTACGAGACGGTAGAAACAGACAACCACCATTTGCCTTTACTCATTCCGATGAGTGAAGTAGCAGGAAGAATGGCCATTGTTAATGGTGCTTTTTATCTGCAGAAAACCAAGGGAGGAAAAGGGAAACTGATGAGTGGTGTGCCTGGTGTGAACCGCGTCAAGGTTTTGGTATTGGGAGGTGGAACCGTAGGAGAGGCTGCAGCAAGAATGGCTGCAGGAATGGGAGCTGATGTATGGATTACAGATATCAGTTTGCCTCGTCTTCGTCAGTTAGAGATGGAGCTGCCTGTCAATGTACACACGCTCTATTCCAACGAGCATAATATCCGTAGGGAATTGCATGATGTGGATATCGTTGTGGGTAGTGTGCTCGTACCAGGTGATAAGGCACCGCATCTTATTACGAAAGATATGTTGAAATTGATGGAGCCGGGAACTGTACTTGTTGATGTAGCAATCGATCAGGGCGGCTGTTTTGAAACATCGCATCCAACCACTCACTCAGATCCGATATATATGGTCGATGGAATCGTGCATTATGCAGTAGCTAATATTCCTGGTGCTGTGCCAAATACCTCTACTACAGCCTTGACCAATGCTACGCTGAAATATGCATTGGCACTTGCTGACAAGGGTTGGCGAAAGGCATGTAAGGAGGATAAAGCCTTGTATAGAGGTTTGAATATCGTAAATGGAAAGGTAGTATTCAAGGCCGTAGCGGATGTCTTCGGACTGGAATATGAAGAAATGAAGCTCTAAGTAGAGTAGGGGAGGATTCCATAACACAAAAGCTATGGAATCCTCTTTATAATGATAATTAAGGAGAGCAGGATACACTTTGTTTGGTTAGAACGCTTACTGATAGCATTTTTTTCGAGAAAAAGACTTAAAAACCAGGAAAATGCAAGTAAAATAGCAGAAAAAGTAGGAATATGTGTGAAAAATAAGTTGATTGTATAGCATTATGCTACAGTTTTAGATATTTTTTCACTGCTGTCCCGTTTAGAAATCATCGGGCCTGAAAAGGCTTGGATATA
>ERZ791891.184-NODE-184-length-35690-cov-6.412516_pt1 | contig 35690 bp, 51 predicted proteins | sample MGYA00510155_ERZ791891 | MGnify/ENA primary metagenome ERZ791891 (study PRJEB30046, sample SAMN00792061) | human gut metagenome | study: EMG produced TPA metagenomics assembly of the A metagenome-wide association study of gut microbiota in type 2... | reverse complement strand
CATCCAATCTTCCCCCCTTTCTTCCCCCTCTTTCCCCTACAACCCCTATTACCCCCTATAATCCCCCTAACTCCCCCCTCAAACAAATAAATTGTTTGAGGCCCCCGCGCCAAAATGGTGCGACAACTGCGACAACTGAAAACGATAACCAAATGCTTTGCAAAGGTTCTTTCCCCCTACAACCCTCTATCTCCAAAAGCTATACCGTTAGCCAGCAGGCCAGACCGTGACCGGCATTTACCGTCAGGTTCTATTGGCTGAATAAAGGCATACCGTCTATTTGACCTCTACGTTACGTCACCCTCTATCGTCCGGCGCACCGCGCCGACCGGGTGACCTTCAACGGTAACAGCATCTAGCCTGTAAAGAGTAGCAGCGTCTGACCCATCACACTCCACGACTATTTCACATGGAGAATTGACTTTATTTTGTAGTCGGTTTGATATGTACAAATGTTGCATAGACTATTCCTAGCAGAATGCTATGAATTGATTAGAATACCATAGTGCGTTACTGGGAATTAAATCGAGCGGGAATAGACCAAATCTGACGATACGACTATTTCAGCAGAATAATCCCCAGATAGTTACTAGGATATATAAGCGTATATTATAATAAGTACTGTTGGTATACGAATTTGGTATGGCTGTCTGAGAATAAAATTGACAGGTGTCTTGACAGTTATTGATTTTGTGGGATGTCGGACGGCTTAGCGACTATCGCATCTCCATTCTCCTAAAAGGCGAACGACTATTTCACACAAAAAATACACGACTATTTGACGATAACTCGCAAGAAAACGCTACGACTATTACTCTACGACTATCAGCGGATAGCTCGTTATTATACTATATATAGGACTTTCAAACACTGGCCGTCTGACGACTTTACGACTATTCCACGACTATCAGCCGGGAGAAGTTACGACTATTCCAGCCGGAACGCTGCGACTATTGCTGACCTCTATTAGCTATCGGGCGAAAGCCCGAAAAGAGATACGGCGGTAGCCGTCAACGGTTCCGCGCCGCCCCTGCCGCTTGACTGCCCCGCCGGGCTGGCATGGTCTGCGCTATGCTGCACCGCCGGGCATGGATTCATAACAGGGTGCAGCGGTGCGCCCTTATATACCTTATTATAATATGGCGACTACTCTGCCTTGTACAGCGTCCGGCGTGGCGGTGGTATCTGGTATATGCTGGAGGCATTGCGGTGCTGTGATACGCTCCAGCGTGGCGCGGGCGGTGCATAGCTGGCTTGTGTGGCTGCTATACTGTGTGCGCTGTAATGGGTAAAATTAACGGAAACGCCCCTACAAAATCCTGTAAACGCTTTTTGGGTTGCGGTGGTATAACTGCATTTATGGCGCAAAAGCCGCTGTAAACGCTTGTGCGTGGCTGTATTGCAACAAGGCAAAATAAAAGCCCTGCACCCTCAGCAGGTGCAAGGCAAAAGAAAAACCCCGCCGGACTGGGGCGGGGTTGAATATAAAAGTGCGTCAGCGCTGGCGGCGCCAAACATTATAATCTGTTGCCGTCATGATGGTATAGCCGCCGCAAACCTTGACAACAACGTCTGCACCGGTTGCGGCCTTGCGTGCGTAGTAACGGGTGGTATACAGTCCTGTATTGATGTCATATCCCTTATTAGTGTTAGTCATTGTGTAACCCTCCATATTATATAAGTGTGTTCCGGCGTCCTTATTTGGACGCCTTGAACAGTGCCGAGAAAAACCAAAAGATGAACAGGATACAAAAAAATATCATGTGCAGCGCCTCCCCTTAAATACGCCCTTCGGCTGTTTTGTCGAAAATATAGTGTGATCCGCTGTCGCTCCGGCGCACAAAAATGTCATCTTGCCAGCCGTTAGAAACGATTATACGCAACATGGTCAGCATACCGTCATAATATGCTTTATCTTTTGCCGTTTTTTGGTGCTGTCCGGCTTTATCGAGTGCAGCAAGTGCACAGCTAAATCTTTTTTCGTCAATCATGTTATAACCCCCTTTATACCACGCTGAAGCGCTTGTAGGTGGTCTTGCTGCTGCACTCGGCGTAAACATCCGGGTGCAGCGTCTTGAGAAGCTTGCTATCTAACCGGACACTTTGAACGTCCTTATAGATAGCCTTTACCGTACCTTGCGCCATTTCCGGCGCACCCTGCATCATGCCGATAATATCAGCTTTAATGCTTTCGTTCATTGCTTCAAGCTCTTCCAAAAGCCGCTTGTTTTCGCGGTATTCGTTCACCTTTTCTTCAAACAACGTCATTTTTTTATACCTCCATAAAAAGATGCAAGGCGGAATTTGCTTTTTTGTGTCGCTCAAAATCGGCCTGTGTACCGTGCCCAAAATTAAAAGCGCCGGTAATGCGGTCCGCGTCCCATATACTATAAGCACCGGCGTTAATAGCGGCTTTAACGTTGCCGCGATACTCTGCCGCAAGCTCCGGCTTATAAATATCAATTGTCATTTTGCCCCTCCTTATTAGCTGTTAAGAAACGCGATCATAACCAGCGCACCGGAAATCATGCCGCCAACGTACCAGAGGGCGGCCCACTGGGAAAAGTCAAGAGTAATCATTGTTTGACCCCCCCTATCACATAACCTGAAACAGCGCAGACGTGCGGGCGGTGACGGCGTACAGTTTGCCGGTGGTGTTGCCCTTTACCAGGACGCCGGTGCAGCCATACAGGCCTGTGCTGTATGCGATGGTCTCAAACCCGCATTCTGCAACGCGAATTGCGTCAATCTCCGAAAAGCTCTTTTTAGTCAAGTCGGTTGCGGCGTTGGTGGTAACATAGTGGCGAATATCTTTTAATGTGGTTTTCATGTTTTTTTTTTCCCTCCTGTTTTGTAACGGTATTTGGTAGGTGTTACGCTTTCTTGCGTCTGATTATATTATACGCTTTCTTGCGTAATTGTCAATAGGTATTTACGTTTTTTTGCGTATTTATTTTTTGGGTTTTGGCTTGTCCGCTTTTGCACAGTTTCGGACACACTGCCCGTCCTCCAGCCCCGCCGCCGGTGCGATCTGCCCGGCGTGGGCGGTCTGGTATCGAGTGCAGACCGGTGCAGCGTGTCCAGCGTCTGGGCGTGTGTCGTGTTTTGTATGTCTGCCTTGTTGCCTGCCGTGCGCAGTCGTTCCGGGCGCGCTGGGGCTGGGGTCTCCACCGACGGGGTATACAGGCAGCGCCGGGGGTGGGGTGGTGAGCCTTTCAACCACCGAAAAAATAAAAAAGGCTCAAAAATAACCCCCACCCCTATCGCCAATTTCAAAAATTCCGCCGCAAAAACAAAAAGACCCCTACAAAGGGTCTGTGTTCTGTGCTATACTTGCCTTGCAAGCCTTGAAAGGGAGGAATCTGCAATGAATCAAAAGAATGACAAGAATAAAGAAAGACGCGAAAAGAACGAAAAGATTTCCGCCTCAATATGGGGCATCATTATCGGTTCCGCTCTTTTGGTTTTTGGTGTGTATCTTATGGCACATGGTATTTCAAACGTTATATAAAATTTTTGCCAAAGAAAGGGAGAATCAAAAATGAGGAAGAGAATCATTGCGGTGGCTCTAGCAGCGGCTATGATGCTTGCCATGCCTATTAGCGCAATGGCAACAACGAAACCCGATGAATGGTCTGCTCCCGTTGAGCTGGAAGAAACTAATGCAACGCAAGTTCAGCCAATAAACATTAAGGAATCCCACAGTCACCTTGAAGTTAAATACGAGTACGGTAAAACGAGATACTATGTGTTCTACGCTGTATTGGTTGAAAACCCCAACACCGATTGGGCGGTCGATTTTGTTTCGCTAAATGTCACGGTATACGGCGAAGATGGCTCCGTCTTAAAGACCGGTTCTGAAACGCTGGACTGGGTTGGCGAGGGTGATTCTTATTGGTATGGCGATTATATCGCTTTTGACTCTGATGGCGTTAAGCCGACAAGAATTGAGTATACGACAAGCGCAGAGAACTGGAATGTTCACGAAGCAAGTCCTGCCAATCAGATTGTCCGTGCTGGCGAACTGGCCGTCACGAATGTTTCTAAGCGTGGCTCTGGCTACGATTTGCGATTCACTGGACAGGTTACGAACAACAGTCAGTTCACAAGCAACGCAGTCAAGGTCATTGTCCTTTACAAAATGAAAGACACCGAAGGCAATGAAGTTCCTGTTGGCGGTGAGTATACTTACATCATGGACAGCCTTGCTTCGGGCCAAACAGCATCATTTGAGCTTCATCCATTGAGTGGATTTACTGGTTATAGCTCTTATGAAGTAGTTGCCATTCAAGATTAACGCATAAAACAAAAGCCAGTGGTTAGAGAACATCTAGCCGCTAGCTTTTCTTATTAGATGTTATACGCTTCTGCAGATGCTTGCATAGACCGACATTTTTTGATATAATAGACCGCGAAAGAAAGACTGCTTGCAGCACCTTCTTTTGTAACGGATAAGCTATCAGCTAAACTTTGGTAGGTGGGTGCTGATAGCTTATTTTTTTATTTTTTCTTGACAATTTACGCTAGAAAGCGTATACTAGCATTAAAGAAAGAGAGGAACGAAAAATGGCCGCAACGAATAACAAGGTGAACTCAAGCGAAATTCTTCGTGACATAATGAAGAATCAGCATAAAACATACGAATATCTCCGGGAAAAGCTTGACTACAAAACCATTTCCAGCGCATCTTCTCGTGTCCTCGCTGATGACATGAAATTATCTACAATGGTTCAGATTCTTGAAGTTTTTGGGTACAGACTGGTTGTAGAACCTGCGAATGGGAAACTCACTCGTGCTGGTTGCTATGAAGTCGTAGAGGAAAAGGACGGTGAACCCGAATGATTTACGGTTACGCTCGTGTCAGTTCCGCTGGTCAGGCGATTGACGGCAACAGCCTTGAATCGCAGGAAGAAGCTCTCAAGGCCGCTGGTGCAACTAAGATTTTCAAAGAGGTTTATACCGGCACTAAAATGGAACGTAAGGAACTGGACAAGCTGGAAGCGGAAGTCCAGAGCGGCGATACAATCGTTGTGACAAAGCTAGATCGTGTTGCCAGAAGCCTTGTCGGTGGGTATGAACTGATTGATTCATGGATTGAAAAAGGAATCCGGGTGAACGTGCTGAATCTTGGCGTGATGGACAACACCCCTGCTAGTAGGGCTATGAGAGGTATGTTTCTTGTATTTGCCCAGTTTGAACGTGACATGATTGTTGAGCGCACCAAAGAGGGCAAGAAGATTGCCAGTCAGCGCCCCGATTACAGGGAAGGCCGCAAGCCTACGGAGTATGACCGAAACCTCTTTGATATTCTGCACGAACAGGTGGAAAAACGTCTGCTGACCGTCACCGATGCTGCAAAACAGCTTGGTGTAACCCGCCAGACATGGTATCGGATTGCTGAACAGAACAGGTGGCATTGTTCGTAACCTATAATAAAATGAGAAGGGAGAATACATTGAAAACGATTAATGGAAAATATTCTTCTGCAAAAGTTTTCACGGACAATATTGAAGATAAGGCATCAGAGCAGATTTTGACGCTTTGCAATCAGAGTTTTGTTAACGGATGCAAGATTCGCATTATGCCAGATGTTCATGCTGGCTCTGGATGCGTCATTGGATTCACGGCAAACTTGGGCAAGAAGGTCATTCCCAATATTGTCGGCGTTGACATTGGCTGCGGAATGCTTGTTGCTGAACTCGGAATTGAACATATCGACCCGGAAAAGTTGGATAAAGTAATCAGAGAACGAGTCCCGGCTGGAATGAACGTTCACGAATCGCAGAAAATGTCGGGAGCCTTTCTTAACCAACTTGACTGTAAAGATAGCCTGCATAATGTTGACTGGATTCTTCGTAGCATGGGTACTTTGGGTGGCGGAAACCATTTTATCGAGCTGGACGAAGATGAAGAAAAAAACCAGTACCTTGTTATCCATACTGGAAGCAGGAATCTCGGTAAACAAGTTGCAGAATATCATCAAAACGTAGCAATTTCTAATATCAAAGGAAAGAACAAAAGAAAAGAAGCTACGGAACGACTGATTGAGGAACTGAAAAAGCAAGGCCGTGAACAGGAAATTTCGAAAAAAATCAAAGAGCTGGATGTTCAGTTCCCCGATATTCCGAATGAGCTTTGCTATCTTGAAGGGAAAGAACGTGATTCTTACCTTAACGATATGCGGATTTGTCAGGCATTTGCGAAAATGAATCGGGCAAGAATTATGCATACCATTTTAGACGGCGTTGGAATAAATTCTATACTGACCCATGCGTCCTTCTTTGAAACCGTTCATAACTATATTGATGAATCGGATGATATTATCCGAAAAGGCTCTGTATCCGCTAGAGATGGTGAGAAGCTGATTATTCCTCTTAATATGAGAGACGGAAGCCTTATCTGTGTTGGCAAGGGCAATCCTGATTGGAATTTCTCTGCTCCGCATGGAGCTGGTAGGCTGTATAGTAGAACAGCGGCTAAAAAAGCATTCAGCGTTGAAGAATATCAAAAGCAGATGAACGGAATTTACACTACCTCAGCCGATGAATCCACGTTAGATGAATGCCCGATGGCATATAAGCCAGCACAGGAGATTATCAACGCAATCTCCCCAACAGTTGATATTGTAAAACACATTAAGCCCATTTACAATTTCAAAGCGGGAGAATAAAACCGAAAGGAAAACGACATGAAAACCGCAAAATTGTCAGATCAAAGCTTGAAGCTCATTGAAACGTTGTGTGATTACACCAACAAGCCGGATATTCTCAATGCCATCGCGGACGCTTTGTACTACGATGCGGACGAGCTGAAACGCAGGCTCAGCCAGCTTGCAAAAGAAGTCAAATAAACTGAGCGACCCATTTATTAAGGTGGATTTTAGCAAATAATTTTCTGAAATAAAATTATAAAACCGAATATTTGATTTTTGTGCAGTTGTAGGCACTCTTTACATTTTCAGGTAGGGGGTGCCTATTTTTTATGCAGCCAAAACAGTGTATTGCCATCATTGACAGCATCAAAACGTATGCAAAGCAGAATCCGACAGAAGCACAGGTCTACGAGGACTGGTTTCAGGCGGTCGTGAACCTGAGAGACGCACTGCCGCAAGACAAGCGGTTCGATGCCTACAAATACTCTGGTGAGCTGCGCTCTGTCTGCGCAGCCATGATGGGCAAGATGAAAACAGGCGAGGACGTGGCGAAGGTCTATGACATTATCAGCCGGACGTACCTGTTTGAAGCAAAGGACGTTTTTGACAGCTATTGCATCTACCTTGAATGGAATCGTGCGCCAGAGAAGAAGTTCTATCAGCCACGAAGAAAGGCGCTTTTGACGCTGGTTTGTGACCTAGAGGACTTGTTTTTCCACCGTGTAGAATTTCTTGGGGTTAGTCAGCCTCCTCGTACGGGAAAAAGTACTCTCTGTATATTTTTCATCACATGGCTGATGGGTAACCGCCCGGACGTCGCATCGGTAATGAGCGGACACTCCGACAAGCTGACCAACGGCTTCTACGGCGAAGTACTGTCCATCATTACTGACCCTGTTACCTACAACTGGGGCAAAATCTTCCCTGACGTTCAGCTTGTGGATAAGAGCGCAAAGGACGAAAGCGTTGACCTGAACCGAAAAAAGCGTTTCCCCACCCTGACCTGTCGTTCCATCGGCGGTACGCTGACTGGTGCTGTTGAAGTTGGTGAGGGCGGCGTTCTGTACAGCGATGACTTGATCGAGGACTTGGAGGAAAGCCTGAACATTGAGCGTCTAAACAACAAGTACGATGCCTACTTAAACCAGTTGAAAGACCGAAAAAAGCAGGGCGCATTGGAATTGATGGTCGGTACACGTTGGAATGTGCTTGACCCTCTGGGACGCATCCAAAGCCAGTATGCAGACAACCCGAAGTACAGATTCCGGGTGATTCCCGCTGTAGACGAGAACGGACACAGCAACTTCAACTATGACTACGGTGTTGGATTTGACGATGCCTATTATGCCGATATGAAAGCCAGCATTGACGATGCAACATGGTGGGCAAAGTACATGGGCAAGCCCTATGTGCGTGAAGGTCTGCTGTTCCCTGCTGATGAACTGCGGTATTTCAACGGCGTTCTGCCTGACGGTGAGCCTGATCGCAAGCTCATGGTCGAAGATATTGCTTGGGGCGGCGGCGATTTTACATCCGGCCCCATCGCCTATGTTTATAATGGCTCTGTGTTTATTCCCGATGTTGTTTTCAATAATGGCGATAAAACCGTTACCAAGCCTGAAACGGTCGGAAAAATTATTCAACATAAATTGAACACATACAGAGGTGAAGCTAATAATGGTGGCGATGAATACTGCGATAGTATAGACAGTATGCTCCGGCAGCAGGGCTATCACTGCTCTGTTCGCAGCCAACGTGCGCCCAGCGGTCAAAGCAAGCTGTCCAGAATCATCCAGTATGCGCCGGACATCAAGCGGTTTTACTTTCTTGACGAGAAACACCAGTCGAAAGAGTACAAGGCGTTCATGGAACAGGTGACGATGTTTACGCAGCTTGGCAAAGTTTCGCACGATGATGCACCGGATAGTCTGGCACAGCTTGCCGATGAACTGTATAACGGAATCAGTAAAATTGAGCCTGTCAAGAGGCCTTTTTGATTAAAAACACAATATATTGTGTTCGCTGGGTCTATTTATTTGATTTCACCACTTGACAAGGCTTATAATGTACGCAGGAAGTTTTGCAGCTTCCTCTAAGGAATATCCCGGCGCAGCGAGGTTTTGTCATTTTTACTCGCTTGCGTGTCAACGAGCATATTCCTCCTTTCACCGGTGGAGGTTTTCTCACTCTTTCGCCTTCACCGGGCTTTATATGTTGCGTTTCCAATTGTAAGGGGAATGCCAGCCTGTCTCCCCCACGGCTGGCAAGCAACGGTTCGATTCCGTTACGCAGCACAACCAACTACCTAGCTTTGCATGGACTTATTCTCCAAAACCTCCACCGCTATTCCCGGCTCTCGATGCGATGTTTAGGCATGACATTGCAAAGAACAGCGGTTAACCAATCAAGCCGGGTTTCTATGTTGCATTAGCTCGGTCAGGCTAGAGCATCCGGCTCATAACCGGATCGTTGCAGGTTCGATTCCTGCACGCGGCATGATATGTTCCCGTAGCTCAATTGGTAGAGCACTGGTCTCCAAAACCAGAGGCTGCAGGCTCGGTCCCTGCCGGGAATGCCAGCTGCGTACCCTGTGAGGGGGCGGCGCATGACTAACAAGACATCACATCCACTTGGCGGGGTGCCCATTGTGGACACATTACGATATGCTGCCATAGCTTAGTGGGCTAGAGCGCTTTGCATCTGATACATGCAAGGTAACATTGGCGATACACACCACCCATGGCTCTGCGTTTAGCCAGCGCAGAAGTTAATGCGGTGTGGGCGTTGGTTCAAATCCAACTGGCAGCACCAAAATTGCAGCTGACCCGTTTACGTCTGTCCGACAACTGAATGTAAAGGCTGCAATGGTTTTCTTCGGGCGAAGAATAGCACGGCTGGAAGTGCGAACAGTTTCCCAGTAGCTTCTGACAGGTCTGTGCTCAACAGCCTGTTCCCAGAAATTCAACGAAAGGAGCACAGATGGTAGCAAAAGTCAGATGCAAGCGTCCTAAAAAAGACGCAAACGGCAATCCGTGTGATTGCGGACGTTATCTTGGCGAAGTAGAAGGCAAGTTCTCCCTTCTGTGCCCTCTTTGCCATTGGATTACAATTGGAGATTCCAACCTTCCGAAAGAAACATGGGTTTCCGTACCAAAGTTTAAGAACTGAATAGCTTTTGAAGCGCAGTTGTAAGCGCAGTGAGATAGACCTTAACAGGTTTGTCTTGCTGCGCTTTTTATTTTGCCGGAAAGGAGGAACACATGGCTAAGTATCAGATGGTTGTTGACGGCTTTTTGAATGATCCGCTGACTGGACGTAGACCAATTGAAACGCCGGAGACGGAAATCAATCAGACAAACGTGCTGAAAGTGGTCACGGGCAAGGCAGAGCCTATTCATCTGCTGAACAAGAATGAGATTCGCTTTCTGCACAACTACTACTTGGGTAGCCAGCCTGTCCTCCATCGCACGAAGGAATACCACGCTGAAATCACCAACCGCATTGTAGAGAACCACGCCAACGAGTGCGTGGGCTTCTACACAGGATATATGAGTGGCACACCGTGCTCTTATGTGCGGTCTGAAACGGCAACGGGTGACGGCGAGGAAATCGCTCGGCTGTCTAATGCCTTGCAGTATGAGGGCAAGGACGCGCTTGATCGGCGGCTCTGGCAGTGGATGTTGGAGTGTGGACAGGGATACCGCATTGTTCTTCCTGACAAGGGGTACAGCGGCAACTATCCGGACGAAACACCCCTGCTGGTGGATGTTCCAGACCCAGACATGGCGTATGTGATTTACAACTCCGGCATCGGGCATAAGCCCATTGCCAACGTGCTGCACATCCCACGCAATTATCAGAATGACCTGAACGACCTGATTTGCGTATACACGCCAAACCAGTACTTTGAAATCGACAACGGCAAGGTCACAAAATTGGAGAATCATTCTCTGGGAATGTTGCCGATGGTCGAATATAAGCTCAACCCGGAGCGTATGGGTCTGTTTGAACCCGCTATCCCTGTGTTGGATGCCATCAACGACCTTGAAAGCAACCGGCTGGACGGTGTGGCGCAGTTCATCCAGTCCATCATGGTGTTTACCAACTGCCTTGTGGACAAGGATGCTCTCGACCAAGTAAAAGAACTTGGCGCAATGTGTCTGAAGTCCACCGCTGGTCTGCCTGCTTCTGTCTCACAGATTGCAAACGAGCTTGACCAGCAGCAGAGCCAGACCCTGCTTGATTCCATGTTGAACGTGTACCGCAGCCTGACTGCCATGCCTAGTGCAACTGGTAGCGAAAATGCAACGTCTGACAACGTGGGCGCAGTTATTGTCCGAAACGGCTGGAATCACACAGAAGCAAGGGCGCAGCAGTATGAGAATATGTTCAAGTTTGCGGAACGCCAAAGCCTGTCTGTGATGCTCAAAATTCTGCGTGATACGGCTGGTTCTAAGCTAATGGCAAGCGACATCAATATCAAGTTGCCACGCCGCCAGTATGATAACCAGCAAAGCAAGGTTCAGATTTTTGCACAGATGCTTAGTCAGAGCATTGACCCGCAGTTGGCATTCACAACGCCCGGTCTGTTCCCTGACCCGCAGGCTGCTTACGAAATGAGCAAGCCCTTCCTGATTGCCGCTGGCAAGTTGGGAGAGGACGGAAAGGCACCGAAGCCGCAGGAACAGCCGACTGACCATATTGCCAACCCCGGCAAAATGGTTGGCGAACAGACTAATGCAAAGGAAGGAGAGCAAAAATGAAGAAGCTGTTTATTTCTTGCCCGATGAAGAATCGGTCGGAAGAAAATATTCGGATGACGTTTGACCGTTTGCACAAGATTGCCGAAGCAGTGTACGGTGAAAGTCTTGAGGTTATCCCGACCTATATCGAAGATAACCCGCCTAAGTGCAGAACTGAAGGACTTTGGTATCTTGGAAAGAGCATCGAACTTCTCGCACAGGCTGATTATTTTATCGGCATTTGCGGCGATAATGCCTTTCAGTATAACGGCTGTACTGTAGAAATTGATGCTGCAAAGTTGTATGGCGTTCCAGTCTATCTTGTCCCGACCGTTTTCGCCGCTCCTGATGCTGCGAAAGAAGAACTGGTTTACAACGGCGCAGGGGAACTAATCGACTAAAAATCAATCCGCGTAAGCGGGCTGATATATTCCGGCAGGGAAGCCGGGATACAAATTTCGCAGCGTTGCAGGGAAGCAACGGTAAAAAAACGCAGGAGGAAATTAACGATATGAAACTCAATGTGTTGCTTGGTGATGCCTACAAAGAGGGCATGACCGCCGATGAAATCATTTCTGCGCTTGAAAAGGTTGCAGACCCTAACGCAGAAGTTGAGAAGCTGCGCAACGCCGTGACGAAAGCCAATGGCGAAGCTGCCGAGTATAAGAAGCAGCTCAAGGCAAAGCGTACCGATGACGAGAACGCCGCACAGGAACAGGCTGACAAGCTGGCAGAGATGCAAAAGCAGATTGAAGCCCTGACTGCCGACAAGGAAAACCTCATCAAGGAAAAAACTTTTGCATCTTACCGTGAGAAGTTTGTTGCACAGGGTTATGATGCTGAACTGGCTGGCAAGGCTGCATCTGCACTGGCTGACGGCGACGTGGACAAGGTGTTTAAGTTCCAGTCGGAGTTTATGATCGCCCACGACACCGCTTACAAGGCTTCTCTGCTGAAGGATATGCCCACACCTCCGGGCGCGGATGGCAAGGGCGGTTCTGATAGCGAAGGCGTGGCGTTTGCTAAGAGCCTTGCACAGCAGAACGCAAATACTTCTAAGGCATCGAGTGACGCAATGAGTGCTTTCCATTAACAAGGAGGAAAACATGAAGTTTACCCGAAACACGGTCAACGGAATCAACGATACCATCCTTGCTTCCAATGACTATACCGCCATCCCCTTTACCGTTGCTGGTACTGACGTGGTAAAGGCCGGTTATCCCATGACGCTGGCTGGCGCGAAAGCTACCGCGTCCGGTGACACTGGCGCAAAGACCATCAACGCTGATGGCATTTTGCTGTATGACGTTGACCCGAACGAGAACCCCAACGCTTCTCTGCTGATTCGTGGCGTTATCGACACCAAGAAAGCAGCTGCAAGTTCTGGCTTCACCTTTGACGCTGACGCAATCAAGGCACTCAAGACCGCCGTCCCCGGCATCTTCTGCCGTGACAACATCAGCGTGAACGCTTAATAGGAGGTAAAACAACATGGCACTGAATCTTAAGGAAGTCTTTGCCCCGGCTGCGATTGCCGCCTATTGGACGAATGACCCTACCAATGCGATGCCTTTTGCATCTGACGCACTGTTCCCCGCAAAGAAGAAGGCTGGTCTCGACCTGAAGTGGCTGCGTGGCCACAAGGGCGTTGGCGTATCCCTGATGCCCAGCGCATTTGACGCAAAGGCTACGTTCCGCACTCGTGAGGGCTTCAAGTTCGATGAGACTGAGATGCCGTTCTTCCGTGAGGGCTACCATCTGGGCGAGAAAGACCGTCAGGAAATCCTGCGTGTTCTGGACAGCAACGACCCTTACGCTCGTGACGTGATGAACCGCCTGTACGATGACACCGCACAGCTTATCACTGGCGCACGTATCGTACCTGAGCGCATGATCTGGCAGCTGCTGGCTCCCGCCAATGGCGTTCCCGGCATCACCATCAAGGCAAACGGCGTGAACTACACCTACAACTACGACCCAGACGGCGGCTGGAAATCCACCAACTTTAAGGATATCAGTGGTGTCGCCAAGTCTAAGTGGTCTGCTGCCACCGCAACTCCCATTGCAGACCTGAACGCCGCAAAGGACGCTATTCTGGCAAGCGTGGGCGAAGTCGTGACTGAGGTGTACATGAACACCTCTACCTTCCGCAACATGATTGCTGCGGATGAGGTGAAGAACCGGTTCATGACCGTCACCGCAAAGGCAAACGCCGTTCTGCTGGACGCTGAAGCACGGCAGATTATCGAATCTGCAACCGGTCTGAAGATTCATCTGTACGACAAGATGTTCAAGGCAGACCAGTACAGTGCAAGCGAGAAGTATCTGCCTGACGGCATGGTGGTTATCACCCCCGCTGGCGCGCTGGGCAATGTCTGGTACGGCACTACTCCTGAGGAAGCCGACCTGCTGTCTGGCCAGTCTGGTGCATCCGTGTCCATCGTGAACACCGGCGTTGCCATCACCACCGAGCTGACCGTTCATCCGGTTAATGCCAACGTCTACGCTTCCGAAATCGTCCTGCCGTCCTTTGAGCGCATGGACGCTGTGTACTGCATCAAGGCTTACTAAGGAGAAACATCATGCCTGTACCTATGTGCGGCATTATTGCCGCTTCCGCAAACGCCATGAATCAGGCTCGTAAACGCAAGCGAGTATGTAATCTCAAGGGTGATAATAACGAGTTCTGCAAGTATTGTCTTCTTGGAAAAGATGGCGAGTGCATTGAAAAGCAGGCAGATGAAAAGAAAACCTGAGGCGAAAGGAGGAAGGCAGCATGGGAGACCAGTATTCCGAAGCGGCAGTCAAGCTGGGACAGTACATTGCTCCTGCACTTGACCGTGAAGTCACGGACGAGGACTACCCACTCTTCGACCTGCTGCTTGATTTCGCCAAAGACAAGATATTTGCACAGGGCTACCCCTTCGGCAACAGACCGGACGAGCTGCCTTTGCAGTATCAGTCGTTGCAGATACGCATTGCAGCGGAACTGTACAACCACATCGGCGCAAACGGACAGACGAGCTATACCAATAATGGCATTACTCGTGTGTGGGAATCGTCCGATGTAGCGCAGTCCCTGCTGAACGAAGTAGTTCCGAGAGTAGGTGTTATCGGCTGATGTTCAATGGAAGCCCTCTGGACAAGCGCCCGCTTTGGTATTCAAACCCTATCGGCGAGAAAACGCCTGTTGTGGACGAGTGGGGAAATGAGACTGGCGAATCCGCATACGAATCGTGGAGCGACCCCGCAAAGCTGATGCTGAATGTCAGCCCGCCTACTGGTTCTGCGGAAGCAAACCCTTTTGGAGCGTTCACGGATTACAGCTACGTTGTCAGTTCGTCGAGCAAAAAGCGCAACACACCGCTTTACGAAGGTACACACGTCTGGTTTCAAACGGACGTTTCAAAGCCCTTCAATTACACTGTGGTCAAGGTCGCAGAGCATATTACAGACACGCTGTATGCGCTGAAAGAGGTGGCTGCAAGTGAAAATTAAAGTGAGACTGAGCGATGCCGGACTTCGTGATGCGGAACGTCAGATACAGGAGTACAAGACCGCCCTGAACAAAAAGGCGCAAAAGTTTGCAAAGTCGTTGGCTGACAAAGGGCTTGATGTGGCGAAAGTTCGCTTTGCAAATGCAGAATATGCCGGTAGCAACGATGTCTCTTGTCGTGTTGAGCAGAACGGAAACATTTGCACCATCATTGCAGAGGGCAAGTCAGTCGCCTTTATCGAGTTTGGTACCGGTGCGCATCACAACGGATATGGCGGCGAACTGCCGCCCGGTGTTGGTGCGCATGGCTCCTATGGTCAAGGCAAAGGTGCTGGCAGACGTTGGTACTACTACGGTGACCCCGGTAATGCCGGAACCTATGTGGATACCGTTCCCGTCAAGGGACGGTTGAATTACACCAGCGGTAACGAACCAGCTATGGCTATGTGGGGAGCTGTTGAAGAAATGGCTTCTCAAGTTGAAGCAACGTGGAGGGAGGTTTGGAATAGTTGATTGATTATTTCAATTCCATCTACACGGCTGTTGCTAAGGAACTGCGAAAGCAAGTTCCCGGTATCTTCGTTACTAGCGAAATTAGTGACAGCCCTGTTAAGAGGTTTCCGTGTGTGCAGATAGAGGAAAATAACAATTTGCCTGTGCATCTTGATTCTGCCGATCACAGCAAGTACGCCGCCGTTTCCCTGCGTGTGCGTGTCTACTCTAACAAGAACCCCGGGCGCAGTGCAGAAGCACGCTTTATTGTTGGAATCGTGGATTCTGTTCTCGAACCCAAAAAGTTCTATCGCAAATCGTTTGCCCCGTTGAATGGGCTGTACAACAATTCCGTCTATCGGATTGATTGCAGCTATGGGGCAACAATCGGAGAGGACGGAATGATTTACCGAAACTAAGGAGGTAAACATTCTATGAGTACTGCTATCTCCGGTCTGAATACCACCCTGTATTGTGGTGCTACCGAGTCTGCATTGACGAAGTTGTGTGACATCAAGGATGTCCCGGATATGATTTCCGATCCGAACCTTCTGGATGCCACCACCCTGTCTGATCCGATGCAGAAGCAGATTTTTGGTATTAACCAGTCCGATATTAAGGCGTTTACCGCAAACTACAACAAGGAAGATTACGAATCGGTTCAGAAAGCTGGCTACGATGAATCTGCCGAAGAGAACCCCGACAAGTACTATGCAATTAAGATGCAGGACGGCTCCGGATTCACTTGGCAGGGTATGCATCAGGTTGGTCTGTCCGGCTTTGGCGTGGATGAGGTTGTGGAAATGACCATCAACTGCATTTTCCACACCAAGCCGAAGTTCGTTAAGGCGCTGACCATCAACGGCGGCTAAACCGCAAAAATCGAATCAATCAAACCGGGCAGAACTGAACATTGGATTTGGTTCTGCCCCTATTTATAAAGGAGAGCATTTATTATGGCTGCAAAGGTTATCAATTATCATTCCCCCGATGGCAAGAACACTTATGAACTAACTTTCACCCGTGACAGCGTGGAAGCCGCCGAACGTGCAGGTTTTCAGATTGGTCAGTACACCCAGATGATCAATCTGCTGTCCAACTCCCGTGCTCTGTTCTACGGCGCTTTCATTGCACGGAACAAGGGCATCAAGCGCAAGGACGTTGACGAGATGTTCCAGCATACCGAGGAGAAGGAAGAACTGATGGGCATTTTGCTTGAGATGTTCATGGATGCTTCTAAGTCTCTGCTGGCGACTGACACTGAGGACAAGACCGCAAAAAACGCAACGTGGGAGATTGTGTAACCGCACAATCTCAAGAATCAGACGGAGAGGGAGAACCGTTTTCCTTCTCCAAGCTGTTCCACGATGTAGAAGCCTATTACATCTCCATCGGCATGACCTACGACCAGTTCTGGTACGGCGATGTCTGGCTGGCTAAGGTATACCGTGACGCAGAGGAGCTGCGAGAACGCAGAGCCAATGCAGAAGCATGGAGAAACGGTTTTTACATGGCATCTGCGCTTTCCTCTACGGTTGGCAATATGTTCCGAAAAAAAGGGTCTAGCCCCATCAAGTACATGGATAGACCGATTCCCCTTACTCAAAAGGAGAAAGACGAGTATGAATACCAACGCGCAGTTGAAGCGCAGGAGCGAATCAAGAGAATGATGTTCTCTATGATGGAAAGTGATGGTGGTAGCGATGGCTGATGTTGATATTACGAGCTTATCCGTAGAAATCTCTGCGGAATCGCAGGGCGCAGAGCTTAATATCGACAAGCTCGCTACCGCCATTTCTAATTTGCGGACAAAGGGCAACGTGACAAAGGTCGTCAACAGCCTTGATAAGCTGTCCGCTTCCATTTCTGCGCTGAAACAGGCGTCTGCTGGCCTGTCTGGGCTGGACAAAATCACCAGCTTTTTGAATGGAATTTCCAATGTCAACACGACTGCAAGCACAAAGAGCATCAACACGGTCGTAAATGCAATCAAGAAGATTCCTACGGCAGTCTCCGGCTTGAACGGCGTGGACTTCTACTCCATGTCTGGAAGCATTACTCAGCTCACCAACGCTTTGGCTCCGCTGTCTATTTTGGACGCATCAAACCTTAAAGCTCTTGGCAGCGCTTTCAATGCGATCGGAAAAGTTCCTGATCTGACCGACAAGCTGAAAGCAACAGACCTTGATTCTTTTGCAAGCTCTTGTCAGAAGATTTCTGCTGCCCTTACTCCCCTTGCATCTCAGCTTGACAAGGTTGGCAACGCTTTTGCAAAGCTGCCGCCGCAGTTGAGCAAGGTGGTCACACAGGCAAACCGTGTGACTGCTGCCAACGAACGACAGAAAAAAAGCTATCTCAGCCTGTCTAACCAGCTGAATGGTTTCATGCTGTCTGCGAAAAAGCTGGTTTCGCTGAAAGCTATTGCTGAGTATCTTGGCAAAGCTGTTGCGAAATTCAATGACTTTTACGAAGCGACAGACCTGTTTCATAATGCTATGGGCAATTTGAGCGGTGAAGCAGATACGCTCATTAGCAAGATGCAAGGCCTGCTTGGAGTTGACCCGACCAAAGCGATGACCTACATGGCCACCATCCAGAGCTTAGGTACTTCGTTTGGTTTGGCCAGCGACAAAGCTTACGTTCTGTCTAAGAACCTGACTCAGCTTGCCTATGACGAAGGTTCCTATTGGAACAAGGACGTTGCAGAAACCTTTACCGCAATGTCTTCCGCAATCTCTGGCGAGATTGAGCCTATTCGCCGTTTGGGCGTTGACTTGTCTCAAGCACGGTTACAGCAGGAGCTTCTTGCTTTAGGCTTTAACAAACAGGTTTCTAGTCTGTCTCAGGCAGATAAGGCGGTTCTGCGTTACATTGCCATTATGAAGCAGACTGCCAACGTGCAGGGTAATCTTGCGCAGACCATCCAAAGCCCTGCGAACCAGATTAAGATTCTGAAAGCTCAACTTGATATGTTGGCAAAGTCTGTTGGTTCTCTGCTCTACCCTGCCATGAAATCCATTCTTCCTCCGCTGATTGCCGCCGTGCAGCTCATTCGAGAGTTCGTTGAATGGGTGGCAAAGCTGATGGGTGTGAAGGTCGTGTTCACTGATTTCACCAAGAGCGCTGACAGTGTTGGCGGTATCGGCGACGCAATGGATAATACAGCCGATTCGACAAAGAAAGCCGCCAAAGCCCTCAAGGACTACACGATGGGCTTTGATGAATTGAACATCATTGACCCCACACAGGGAAGCTCTGGCTCTGGCAGCGGCGCATCTGCTGGCAACATCTTGGGCGATGTAGACCTGTCCGGCTACGATATGTTCAAGCAGTACAATGAAGAGTTTGCAAAGCAGATTGACGCTATAAAGCAGAAAATCAAAGATATGCTGCCGGTTATTGGCGCTATTTCTGCTGCACTCGCATTGTGGAAAATCACCAATTTCCTGACGAACATTGCAACAGCAATTTCTAAAATGACGGATTTGCAAAAGTTGGCTCTTTCGATTGCAACAGTTGTTGTCGAAGCATCGTTAGTATTCAGTTTTGCAAAAGGCTACGCATCTAGTGGAAATCCTCTTGAGCTTTTAGGCGAAGTGGTGTCTGCTGCGTTTGGCTCTTTTGTTCTTTGGCGCACAATGGGCGCGGATGGCGTTACGCTTGGCATGGGCATCGCTTTTGTGGCGAGCCTTGCAGGTCTTACTTATGCACTTGGTACTGGCGAAGCCAATCTTGGCGATGCAAGCACATGGATTCAGGCTGCTTTAACAACGGCATTCGGTTCTATTACTGGTATCACACTGCTCACCAATCTTGGAGCAGCCTCTGGTACAGCCGCAACGCTTTCTATCGGTCTTGCAGGTCTTATTACCTTTGCGGGAATTACATTCTCGCTTGGTGAAAAGCTGAAAGAATTTCCCGTTCTTGACACCATCATCACTGCTCTGATGGGGATTTTTGGCGGTGCTGCTGGTGCTGGCGTTGCATTGCTTGTTGGTGCAAGCCTTCCTGTTGCTGGGGCCGTTGCCGCTGCTGGTGTCGGTATTGGCCTTGTTCTTCACTGGGCTGGTATCAAATGGGGCGCTAAAGAGAGCGGCGAAAAAACAGATGCTGCCGCAGAAGCCGACATTAAAATGCATTATGTCGAAAATGTTTTTGAGCAGCGTATCGATGCCATCAAACAAATCATTGTCACTAAGTGGAACGCTGTCATTGACTTTATGACTTCTCTGCCTGAAAAGGTTGGGAACATCGTAAGTAGCATTGGCGAGTGGTTCAGCTCTCTTCCTGAAAAAATCGGCTATGCCCTTGGCTTTGCCGTCGGCAAAATCGGGGAGTGGGTCGAAAACATGATCGTTACTGTAACAACCGAAGTTCCAAAAATCGTTTCGTCTGTTGTTAAGTTTTTTGAAGAACTGCCGGGGAATATTTGGACTGCAATTCTCAAAGCTCTTGACGTTATTTCTAAATGGCGGGAGCGCATGATAGCTTTCGTTGTTATTGAAGTTCCAAAAATCATTTCGTCTATTGTCGGCGAGTTCAAAAAGCTTCCTGACAAATTGAGAAAGCTTGGAAAATTCATCTGGGATGGCCTAATCAACGGCCTAAAAGATGCATGGAGTACCGTTACAAATGGTATTAAGAGCTTCACTGATGGCTTTGTCAATGGCTTCAAAGATGCGCTTGAAATTCATTCTCCTTCGCAAGTGTTTCACCAAATCGGTGTTTATGTCGTTCAAGGCCTTGCAAACGGCATCACTGGCTCCCTCGGTTATGTCAACGATGCTACGAATAAACTCGTAGACGCCACCAAGCTCAAGGGCGAAGAGGTGGTGGATTATGGCATCGAATGCGGTACCGGCTACGTCAACGGAATCATTTCCGGGCTAGACTCTAAGTGGGCCGAACTCGACAACAACCTCAAAACCAACTTCTTCGGTACGGTGCAAACTTTCATTCAGGCCGCGCAGAGTGGCGACTGGAAAACAGTCGGCACTACTATTGCTGCTTCCATCTGGGGCGCTATGGGCGATGAGCAGCGTAAACGCGTCAAGTCCGTTGCAAGCGATTTGCTTGGCAGACTGAGCAAAGAATTGAAAAGCCAAGCTTCTTCCCTGCTGAATACAGCCGCTACCATTGGCAAAAATCTGGTGAGCGCACTGACTCAGAATTTTGGCGCTGCCACACAAAATACGGCAAAGATGGTCGAGAACATTACCAGCGTGTTCACTAAATCGAAGACTCCGCTCTCGACCGCAGCGCTTGCAATCAGTAAAGGCTTGTCTGGCGGATTACTGAGCCAGTTCCCGAAGATGCTTGCTGGCGTAGCTGGTTTGATTACTACGATTGGCGGCGCTTTTACCGCCATGCTGGAAGCAATCGGTGGCACGTTGTCTGTACTTGGCATTCCTACTGGCTTTGCAATGGTTGCCGGCGGCGTGGCGATTGCCGCTGCTATCGCAGGCATTATTGGCAGTATCAGCCGTTCTAACTATAGCGACAGTTCTCAGTATGCTGGCACATCCAGTTATGACTCTACCTATGGGTCTGGTTCGTATAGCAGCACCTATTCTGCCGCAAGTGGAAACTCCGAAGAGATGAGAGATGCTGTGTACAATGGCTGCTATAACGCATTTCTTGACATCTGGCAGCGGTACGGAGAAGCAATCTCCGATGGCAGAGATGTGAAAGTGTACCTCGATGGCAAGCAGCTCACTGCTTCCGTTGAAAAAACGCAGAAAGAACGTGGCATGTCCATTATGGGTACTGAAGTTTACTCTTACTAAGAAAGGATGGTTCAGATGGCCAATATTCCTGCACTGGTTACGGTGAATGGCGTAGAGCTGCCGGAACCCTCCTCTTATGAGGGAACGACTAGCACGATCGTGGACTCTGGGCGAAATGTTCAGGGTAAAGTTGTTGGCGCTGTCGTACGACATGACGTAGCAAAAGTCTCCATGTCATGGAACTACCTCACCGCACGGCAGTGGGCCGACATCTTGAGTCTTTTCACTACGAATTTTTACTGCACTGTTAAATTCTATAACCAAGCCACAGCCGGTTATACCACCCGTCAGATGTACGTCTCCGACCGCACCGGCGGAATGTGGCGTAGAGGGCCGAAAACCGGTGGCGTGATGGGATGGACGGGGTGCAAACTTTCTCTTGTGGAGGTATGACACATGGTTGAAGTCTCCGATAAGTGGAAAGAAAAATTTAACGAAACGCTCGTCCCGGAATCTTTTGTAGAGATTACCTGTGGAATTACTGAACCTGGCATCAACAAAAAGGCTACCATCGTCACGTCATCGGCGGCCCCGTTCTCCACCTTTCACAATATTGCGCTTTCTGATAACGCTTCCATTTCGAGATATTCCACAGGAGAGCCCAATCTCACTGTTCTTGATGGAAGCTGTAGCATCGTTCCTTCTTCTCCTCCGTATGGAACTACTGGTTTTTTGAGCGCCGAGATTTTTGACGATTCAAGTCACCCTGTTATTCGGCTTGAGCTTCCGAGCGAAAACAAATCTTCGATTCCCGGTGTTTCAATTTGCTGGTCTACAGCGTTTAACGAATACGCTACAGATTTTTCGGTCAGCGCATATCTTGGAGCCAAAAAGCTGAAAACCGTGACTGTGAACGGAAACAAATCCATTCGTTCTGACGTTGAAGTAGAACTTTCCGGGTTTGATGCTGTAGAGCTAGAGGTGCTGAAGTGGTGTCTCCCCGACCGAAGAGTAAGGGTCGAGCAAGTGAAAATCGGAAGGTATCTGGTGTTTGACAAGACCAAAATCTTGTCCTACAGCCATTCTTCTGCAAGAGACCCTATCTCCGGGCAGCTTTCTCAGGAGTCGATTTCCTTTAGTTTAGACAACAGTGACCGCGCATGGGACTCCGTAAACCCTCAAGGGATTTACAAGTACATCTATGAGCGCCAGCCTGTCACCGTTCGTTATGGAATGGATGTTGATGGAAAGACTGAATGGGTGAGCGGAGGAATGTTCTTCCTGTCGGAGTGGAGCGTCCCTGCCAACAGTATTGAGGCGTCCTTTCAGGCGCGAGACGCTTTCCTGTATCTATCCAGCACGAAGTACACCGGAAGAAAATACGGCACGCTCTATGAGATGTGCTACGATGCCTTGGAGCTGTTGGAAGCGGATGAAATTACCTTCGATATTTCGGATGAACTGAAAGATTACTCCACCGACATTACAAGCGATGAGTCTACTTATCACAATTCCGATATTTTGCAGCTTGCGGCAAACGCTGCTGGAATGGCTTTGTACCAGACTCGTGATGGCGTGATAAAAATTAACAGAGTCTACGGAGCCGATACATCCAATCCCGTGTTGGACATTCCAGTACTGAACAATTATTCTTGGCCGGAAATCACCTTTGCTCAAAATATGCTCAACGTGGTGACCACCGCAGGTGGCGTTACCTACGCTTATCCCGAAAGCCCTTCGGGAAAAGGCGTCAGCCAGACTTTGAGCAATGTTATGCTCACAAAGGACATCCTTGCAAAATCCAGGAATGCCCTTACAGAGTCTTATGGAGTCCTTTCCAACCGCCGCAAGGCTTCTCTCACATATCGGGCAAGCCCTACTATTGATGCTCTTGATATGGTAAAGATTCACCATCAGTTCAATTACGATGCTGTCTTGCTGGCGACCAATGTAAAGTACACTTTCAATGGGTGTTTCAAAGGTACTGTAGAGGGGTACATGATGGCAGATGCTCAGGCTATGTCTCTTGACCATACCAGCGAACAGCTTGGCTGGGGCGAGTCCGTTATTTTGTCTGCTACCCTCTCCCCTGCTTCTATTGACTCTCCTAAAATCAACTGGGCAGCTTCTCCCGAAGGAATCGTCTCCCTTCACGTTCTGACGAATGCAGAAGGAAAATCTACCTGCCAAGTCAAGTGGAACTCTCCGGGCAAGGCTGTTGTCACAGCTTCAGCAGGCGGCGTCTCCGCAGAATGCTCCTTCGCTACGGCGTCTTACAATCTGTTTGATGTTGCGGAAGGCAGCACCGTTCTTATGAATGAGGGTGGCAACGTGGCCGAGTTCATCGTTGCAAAGCATGACTACGAAAGCGAGCTGAATGGAGTCGGGCGAACTCTTCTGGTTCGAAAACACTACGCGGCTATCATGGCTTGGAGCTCTACATGGTCTACTTACGCCAGCAGCAGCGTAAACAGCTGGCTCAACGGAGAGTACTTCAACTCGTTCAGCTCCGCCCAGAAGCAAGCTATCGACAAGACGACTATCTATTATACTCCCGGTTTTTCTGACTCTTATTGCAATTCTGGCAGTAGCAAAGTGACTACGATGGCAAAAAGCATTTTTCTGCTTTCTCACCACGAGTTTGGATACGACACGGAAGGCTCTGATGCTCCGAATTGGACAACTAGCAGCCCGAGCTATAAGCACAACGAGGGCACTCCCCTGCAAAATGCATCTGGAATCCTGAAAACGATGCTTGCCTCTGACATGGAGGGCTCCAGCAGAGGACGATCTATTTGGACGAGAACTCCTTACCTGTACTCGCTTCAGATGCTTCGTGATATTGCTGGCACAAGTTCAAGCGCCAACAAGTACTGGCGGCCTCTGTTGGTCAGCAAACTTGTAAATGCATACGCCGTGTATGATTCTACGTTACAAGTGAATACCAATGCAGAGACAATTTCCTACGCCACCAATGATGAAACCCCTCGTAAGTACGATAATGTTGTTCACCCTGCATTTACCGTCCCAAAGTCTCTTGCTATTGACGCTGACGGCAAACTGATTTTTTAAGAGGTGAAATATGGCAACGTGGATTACAGACCGAACGCAAGCTGATGTTGACCGGGTAAAAGAGCTAACAGCCAAAGCCAGAACCGGCACATGGACAGAAGAGGAGCAGCAAGAATGGGCTTCTGGCATGAAAGGTGCGCTCAGCTACACCGATTACAACCGCATTGAAAACGGAATCAAAGAACTTGCTGAAATCGTTGGCGCATCTTATTCTGCAAGGATTGTACAGCAAAACATTCAAGTTGTTACTGCGAAAAATGAAAGCGGCGACATTCCTGCATGGGACGCTTATCCCGCCAAATACGAGTTCTTTATGCCGCTGACGGCCAAGAAAGCGGGCCTGCGGCTCCGCTCGCTGGAGTTCCGCGTCAAAGGCTATGTGCCGGGTACGATGCGCACCGTTCTGCGCAAGTACGGCTCCACGACCGCCCTAGTGGATAAGTTCATCGACATTATCCGCGGCTACAACGACGTGGTGTTGGACATGGGCGATTTCCCGCTGGAAAAGGGTGTCGAATACCAGCTCTATTTCGCCGCCTCCAACAACTTCTACCCGCCCTCTGTCGAGCCCTCATGGGTCGTCGCAAACGACTACGTCAACATTACAAATGGAAGCGCTTATTACGGCGACGACAGCAAGCTTATTTTTTCAGGAACAATCGGTTTAACTGTGCCTGTGGAAGCTGGTTGGACAATCAATGATTATCTGACCATTGCGGATGCCACTCGGTGGATTGATAACGTGAAAGCCATTCGCTCCAAATGCAGCGGCAAAAGTTCTACCCCAGGAGTTCCCGAGGCGCTGAGTTATCATTTTGCGGTTATCAACCAAATAGAAAAAGTTTTGTCTGACATTGAAGCGATGGCAAAGGACCATTTACTTTATTGTTCAGATACAATATGCGGAGGTGAACCCTATTATGCATTTTGTTGACCGAAAAGCAAAATATCCCGGGCGTTGGACTATGATGAAATCTGATGGCACATCAGAAATCATCACTTTGATTCGTAATGATGAACCTGTTGTCGAGGGTACTCCAATGAACGCCGACACCCTCAACACTTTGAGTGATGTTGCAGGGGCTGACATTGCAAAGGAAAAGGCGGAGGCCGCCGCAACCGTTGCGTCAACCGCAAAAGACGCTGCTGAGTTAGCCGCAAACTCTGCAACCGCAAGCAGAGACGCTGCGGCCTCATCCGCAGAAGAAGCGAAAAAAAGCGCCGACAAGGCGGCTGCTGTAGTGAGTACCGACCCCACCCTCACCATCTCGGGCGCTCCCGCAGACGCCAAAGCCACCGGCGACCGCATCAACGCTATCAAAATCGAGACCGACAAGACCCTCACGGTGGCAAACGCAGCGGCGGACGCTGCGGCCACCGGCGTGCGCATCAAACTGTTGGAGATGGTGCATGGCACAGATGTAAACGGTATCAGTTTTGTCTCGGCATTTGATACGCTTGACGGCGTAGAGCTGACGGGCGTGTGGAACAAGGCGGCGTCGAGGGTGGATTTTTAAGGAGGATAGCCCATGGAAACAAGACTTGGTGATATGGCGGTGGGCAGCACCGTAAAGATCAAGGTGAATGGCACGGCCAAGGATTTCATCATTGTGCATCAGGGCAACCCTGACTCCACGATCTATGATTCGAGCTGTGACGGAACGTGGGTGCTAATGAAAGACATCTACGAAAACAGCTATTGGCATACCTCGAATATAAACGACTATGCAAATAGCTATATCCACTCCTACCTGAACAGCACGTTCTTCAATCTGATCGATGCGGACATCCGCAAGGAAATCAAGCAGGTAAAGATCCCGTATCGCAAGGGTAGCGGCACGTCTATGGACGTTACCGGCGGCTCGAATGGCCTGTTAGCGAAGATCTTCCTGCTCAGTGGGACCGAAACGAAACTAACTAATTATGCGCCGATCCGCGAGGGCGCAGAGCTGACCTATTTCAAGGGCTGTGAAAACAATGCTAGGTGTCCCGAGCGTGTTGCCTATTATAACGGTTCTGCCTTCATCTGGTGGCTCCGCTCTCCGCTCTGCCTCAACTCATACACCTACAGGCGCGCGCTGTACAGTGACATCGATGGCAGCTGGCAAGCCAACGACTGCACATACTCGTACGGTATTCGCCCCGCTTTGATTTTGCCCTCTGCTCGCTTGGTGTCTGATGATGGCATAGTGCTCGGAAACCGCGCCCCCGAAGTGACCAGCGATGCAGGAGCCAGCGGGGCAGAGCTGGGAGAGCACAACGCACCCTTTACGGTTGGGTACACCGTGACGGACAAAGACGGCGACCTCATGACGGTGACGGAGAAGCTGGACGGAGAGGTAAAGCAGACCCGGACAGAGGTACCCTCGGAAACTGCCCTGACCGTGGACTGGCTCAATGAAAAGGAAGGTTACACTCAGCTGCTGAACGGAGCCCACACTCTGACCCTTACGGCGAGTGACGGCACTGTCTCGACAGACTGGACCGCTACCTTTACCAAAAATATCACCGATACACGGGTGAGCCTGACCGCGCCCCTGACGGCGGACGACACCATCACCGTGGCTGCGCTGACACTGGAGGGCAGTTTCCCGGCAGACATGAGCATGACCGTGGAGATGACCAATAACGGACTGGATGACAGCCCCGTGTGGGAGACCGTGACGGACATCCAGCGCGGCGAGAGCCGGGCCTTTGTACATCACGTCTTTACCAACAAGACCGCCGCCCGGGGCTGGGCATTCAACTACAAGGTGACGATTACCCGGGGCGAAAGCGGTACCGGAGGAACCCTGACCATGATCGGAGGTGTGATCGGATGAGCGTATACTACAACAAGCAGAGCCTGAAGGAGCAGCATAAGAAGCAGGCCGAAAGAGAGAAGCTGCGGAAGCTCCCGGAGCAGGTGGCCGCCATTGAGGACGCCCTGTGTGAGCAGGACATGGCATCGGAAGAGCGGCTGGCGACTATCGAGGACTCGCTGTGCGAGCTGGATGCCGCCGTCAACAAGTAAGGAGGACTTCAAAATGGATAAAATTTGGGCAAACAGACTGGTCGCCGGTACCAAGGAATGGGCAGAGATGCCCGCAAGCCGCCGCGCAGGGGTCAAGCGGGAGCTGGCCAAACGGGTGGCCGAGGGCGAGATCGCCGCAGAGCAGTACAAGGAAATCACGGGGGAGGACTACGATGGGTAAGCTGCTGGAATTTCTGGAAAAGCTGGTGCGGGCCATCTTTGGCCCGGGGGACAAGCAGGACGCCGAAGAGGCGACGCCCGCACCGGAGCCTCCTGAACCCCCCCGGGCAGAGGCTGTCACCGGCTGGACCGGTGCGCCACCCTATCGCTTTGTGGACGTGAGCCGGTATCAGGGCCTTATCGACTGGGCGCAGGTGGCAGCGGCGGGCTACAAGGGAGCGATGCTCAAGACCGTGAGCACCAATCACAAGCTCTCCAAGCGGGCAGACGGCCTGTATATCGACCCGACCTTTGAGACCAACTACCGCAACGCCCGGGCTGCCGGGCTGGACGTGGGCGTCTACTACTACACCTACGCCACCAGCGAGGCGATGGCTGATGCAGAGCTTGCCCTGCTGCGGCAGGCGGTCTACGGCAAGGAGTTTTCTCTCCCCGTTTGCGTGGACGTGGAGGAAAACAAGCTCAAGCAGCTGTCCACGCTTGACCTGTCCAATCTTACCGCTTACGCGCTGGAACAGGTGGAGAAGATGGGCTTTTACGCCCAGCTCTACACCTACACCGGTTACAAGTATGAGCTGGACATGGCTCGGCTGTCCTCTCGGTGGGACGTCTGGCTTGCCGACTACACCGGCAAAACGCCCAACGTGACGTTTAACTACAACGCTCACCAGCACACCAGCAAGGGCAGCGTGCCTGGCATCACGGGCAACGTAGACCTCAACGTCACCACCATTAACTACCCCAAAATCATCCGCAAGAAGGGTCTGACCCGTCTCCGGGAGGGCGCATGAGCGAAAAAGAAGCTTTGCTGTGGGTACTGGGAATCCTGGGCAGCCTGTGCGCTGCAGCCATCACCATCGACAAGGTGCTGGAAATCATCCACAAGTACATCAAAAAGGCGCAGGAGCCGGACAACGTGCAGAACAAGCGGCTGGATGAGATGGACAAGCGCATCGGCACCTTGGAGCAGGGCCAGCTTCAGCACACACAAGCCCTTGCCCGTGACCAGCGCCGCTTTGACGAAATCGACGAGGTGAGCCGTCTGACCCTCGACGGGGTGCGCAATCTGCTGGACGCGCAGCTCTCCGGCAACAACCGCGAGGGGATGCAGAAGAGCCGCGCCGACATCGACAACTATCTGTTAAAAGGAGTGACCAATCATGGGAGCACTGGCAACTAAGCTTTTTGACCTTATCCCCGCCCCGGTGGCGGCTGTGCTGATGCTGGGCGGCTTTATTTTCTACGCCCTTGGCTGCATCCGGCTGGGCTATGGTGCAGCGGTAAAGCCTCTGGTGCTTGACCTCATCGAGCGGGCCGAGCACGAGATACAGGGTACAAAGCGGGGCGCAGAGCGCAAGGCGTGGGTCGTCAAGATGCTCCGGGCCGCTCTGAGCGCCAGCAAATACGGCAGGCTCATCAGCTGGGCCATCACCGATGAGACCATCGGACGGGTGATCCAGTTTTTCTTTGATCGCATGAAAGCGGCGCTGCAAAAGCAGTAAGGAGGATATCATGGCAAGCACTACATACGAGCATTTTGTTGACACCAACAAAATGTACGCAGCATACGGACGTTTTCGTGACCTCACGAAAACATACCATCTCGGTAACATCACCATAATGGTGCGCAACGCCGGACAGCTGCCGCAGCCCTTCTGGCTCGGTGCTGCCCGTGGCGGCGGCTCGCGTAGTGCTGCCCGCTGCGCTGCAAGGACTCGACCGACAGAGGATGATTGCCGCCATCAAAAACGCACCGCTTGGGAGGGTAGACCGTAAGATAGCCTTACTGCGGTACGTTGAGCGGCTTCCGCTGCCAGATATTGCAGCACAGACACATTACAGCAGGACAGCGATAGGCTACCGGCTGAAAGGCATTGAAAAAATGCTGAATGTGTGATATACTGTTTATACCGTCCGAAGTAGAGTACACACACTTCGGAGAAATGTGTACAGAGAGCCAGCGGAAGAACGTTTACCCGCTGGCTTTTCTTTTTGCATGAATTGTGGTATAATAACATCAACAAATCCTCCCGGCCTCTCGAAGAAGCGCATTAGGGCGGATATTTGAAACCCCCGGTGTTCCGTTTGGAGCATCGGGGGATTTTTTATTTTTTGGGACATGGAAGCCCGGCAAGTCTCCATCCCTTATAACTTCGTACCAGGCGTTTCCGGGAATATACTCCACGCATGGAGGATGCAATCGCCCGGAAACTGCTCGATATTCACATAGCAGCTATATCATGCGGCTCACCCCTGCAAATCAGCGATGGTAACGCCGCAAGCGGCTGCGATCTTTTCGAGGGTAGACACTCTTGAGACTGCCTTGCCGGACTCTGCATGTTGAATGGTTGCAGTGGACAGCCCGGTTTTTTCTGCCAAGGCCCGGATGGTTAATCCTGCGCTTTCTCTGGCGGCCTTGATTTTGACGGCAGACACGCCAAGCGTCTTGTAATCGGGCGAGTTATACCCAATCATGAACAACCCTTGCTGTTCCATCGGCAACGCCTTGAGCGAATAGCTTTTCTCTGCATCCTCAATGTCAACGTCCTTCAGGACGTAGGAGCAGGCATTGTCAAGTTCCGGGGTCATTTTATGGATCTTGTGCGCCAGCGTAATCTTCATCGTTACGCCACGCACAGGGAATCTCGTTGCGTTGTCAAGGTCTGCCTGATTTACATGGTCAGGGGTGCAGGCTTCGTCCAGTAAGTGGTACAGCTTGCCGAGATTGCGGATGGTGTTGTTTTCCATATTCGTTTCCTCCGTTCGTTTTTTGTTGTACTGATTATACCACAAAACTAATACAGTTGATACAGGCATAGCCACCAAACTATGCCTTGCTTTTTTGTCTATTTTGTATCAGTTGTATTAGTTCAAATTAATCTTTAATCAAGTTCTAATCAATCTTTTTGTCCTTCGTTGTACCTTCGTTGTCTCTTACTTTCTGCCAGTTCGGTACACTGAAAGCAATAGGAGGGATGAACCATGAGCTATTACCCAACACCCGGAGCGCCCTATGTTCCGCAACAGCCTGTCAATCCTTACGGCGGCATGGGTACAGTAGGACTTGCCACTCCCCTGCCAAATACGCAGATGCAACAGGTACAGCCGCAGCGTCCGCAGCCGATGAATGGGCAGCAGCCTGTTCAGCAGTCGGCACAAGACGGAGGTTGGTTGCTTGGTAGACCTGTTTCCAGCAGAGAAGAGTTTTTGGCGATACCGTCTGACCTGTACGGCAGACCGACCTACTGCCCCGACCTGCGCAGCGGTGTAATCTACTGCAAGCGGCTGAACCCGGACACCTGCGAATCCTATGTGCAGGAGTTCTATAGCCCGGAAGCATGGCGGCAGATACAAGCGCAACAGGCACAGCAGACTGCTGCACCGACACAGCAGTATGTGCCTATTGAGGAGTATAACGCCCTCGTCCACAGGCTGGATGAACTGGAAAAGTGGCAGAAGAGCTTTTCCAAGCCTACTGCCACAGCAAAGAAAGGAGAATAACAATGTCCTCTCCGTTTGATGTGATTACGCACAGCCCCATCATGCAGCTTGCAAACCTTGCTCGTGCCGGGCAGAACCCTATGGGGCTTATCCAGCAGTTAAGCGGGCAGAATGCCCCCATCATGCAGGGTTTGAACTTGATTCAGGGCAAGAACGAAACGCAGCTCAGGATGATGGCACAGAACCTCGCCAAAGAGCGTGGCATTGACCTGAACCAGCTGGCAAGCGTCCTGAACCTGACGCTGCCCCGATAACGCATCCCTCTAAGCGAAACGCTTCTCAGTTTTGCGGACTTGATAAAAACCGCTTTTATTTGGCTTCGCCCACCGCACACGGCGGTGGGATAGCATAACGCAAAACTGAAAGGAGTTTTGTTATGGACGATTTTGCAACTGGCTATCTGGCTGGGCAGGACGGCGGTAATAACAACGGCGGCTTCTTCGGCAACGAAGGCCTGTGGGCGGTTATTATCCTCGCCATCATCTTCGGCTGGGGTACAAACGGCTACGGTCGAAACGGTGGTGACAACGGCATGAACAGCTACATCCCCTATCTGGTCGGCACTGGCGCAACCGGTCAGGGCGGTGCAGATACTCGTGCGGCGCTGTCGGAGGGCTTCTACCAGCAGGACACTTCCCGTTCTCTGGCTGGCATCCAAAGCGGCATCTGCTCTCTGGGCTATGACCAGCTGGTGCAGATGAACGGCGTGAACGCCAACATCGCAAACGGCTTTGCGGGCGTGAATAGCGCCATCTGTCAGCTCGGCTACCAGAACGCACAGCTCGTGAACGGTCTGGAACGCAGCGTGTCCAACGGCGACAACGCCATCAGCCTCGCCATCATGCAGGAGGGCAACGCACGGCAGGCGGGTCAGACCGCACTTTCCACGCAGCTGGCATCTTGCTGCTGCGAGAACAAGCAGCTCATCGGCGACCTGAAGTACACCATTGCACAGCAGGACTGCGCTACCCGTCAGGCTATCGCAGACAACGCCCGTGCCATCGTGGACAACTGCAACGCCAATTTCCGCAGCATGATGGACTACTTCACGCAGGATAAGATTGCCACTCTGACCGCTGAGAATCAGAACCTGAAGTTCGCCGCTTCTCAGGATCGTCAGAATGCGCTTCTGACCACTGTGATGTCCCAGCAGACCGATACCATCCTTAATCGGGTCAATCCTCGTCCGATTCCCGCTTATCAGGTGGCAAACCCTAACGTGGGCGTGAACTGCTGCTGCGGCTGCTAACCTACACACTCCCCGATAACACCGGGTGAACCATCGGGGCAGGGGTAAGACACCTCTGCCCCTGATTTTATAGGAGGAAAACACTATGGCTTGCAAAACAAGCTGCAAACTCTGCCCGCACTTGGTCATCAGCCAGGCAGTCACGTTCGCCAACGACACGCTGACCATTAACATCCCTGCCGGGTCTTACGCAGCGGGCGAAAAATATTGCATTGTTGTTGCCCAGAGCTTGCCGGACACGACCACCATCAACGCCCCTGTGGTCATTACCATAGGTGCAGGCACGACCGCATACCCTCTGACCGACTGCAACTGCGCTCAGGCGACCGCCGAGAGCATCCACACCCGCACCCGCTATGCTACTCGTGTGGCAACGTCTGCAACCGGCACCGGCACGTTTAAGTATCTTGGCTGCTTCTGCCGCTCCCACGCCGGTGCGCCTGCGTCTATTTCTTGAGGAGGTGTTAGATTATGGGCAAGACTAATTTTCGCCGCATGATGATGCTCCGCGACCACGACAAAGACCGCGAGCCGGAGCGTGACCGCCTTGAGGAAGAGCGTGACCGCAGGGAGCGTGAGCTAGAACGCCGTCTGCGCAAGCTGGAAGATGGCAACGACCGTTACCCTTACTATCCGCAGGAGGAGAACCGCTACATTGACCCCTACCCTATCCCCCGCTACCCTGACGTAGAGTATGGGCGCAAGATGCCGCAAATTGGCTTCTCGCAGAACGGAGACTGGGACAAGCGGTCTGGGCAGTATGAGCATGGCGGTGCGGACAGCCGTTCCATCAAGATGCCGCGCAAGCACCTCACCCACGATGAAGCGGAGGAATGGTGCGACAGCATGGTGAATGCTGACGGCACAAAGGGCTGCCACTGGACGCTGGAACAGACACAGGACGTTGCCAAACAGCGGAATATCACCTGTGATCCGAATGATTTCTGGGCTGTCATGAACATGATGTACTCGGATTATTGTCAGGTGGCAAAACGCCAGTCCGTTGACACTCCGGGCTTCTACGCTGACATGGCAAAAGCGTTCCTTGATGACACGGACGCTGTGGACGGCAAGGCGTATGCCTACTGGGACTGCGTGACAGATAAATAAAAACAACCCCCTGCATGGCTTTATCGGCTTTGCAGGGGGTTGTTTGATTTTAACTGTTATCTTTTTTGAATATAACAGTAATCCAGTTATTGGGATAGCTTTCTTCTTCTTCGACTGTTTTTACATATCCAGGCATTTCAAAGTTCCATGCGAGATAGTTCAGAATATCAACGTTGTAGAGGTTGCAGTAATACCAGTCCCATGGCTTACTCCAAACCGACCAGTGAAGAAGATACGCATTATCTCGGCAAGTGATGTAAAAGCTATTATCCGAAGTATTCACTGTACACGCTTTCGGGAATGCGTGCCTTAAAATACGTTCGGTTCGCTTGTCGCTCCACTTGTTCAACTTTTTACGGCGAACCTTCTCGGCGGTAACACATAATCTTTCGACCCAATAGATAACGACAAGAAGCGGATATAGAAACCAATAAGGTGTTTTAATGTCCATATCCTTGTAATGATAGTATTTTGTGGTCTTGTGTTCTTTCTTCTTTTCTTTCAGCAATCTTCTGTTTAATTTATCCAAATCTACATCAATCCTCCAAGAAATCCTCCAGTTCAATCTTACCTTCTGCCGCCGCAGCAGCCAAAGCGTACACGAACTGTCCAATTGTCATTCCGTGTCGTCTGGCTTCACGGTTGATGTACTTGCGTTCCTCCTCGCTCATAAGGATGGTAATGCGCTTAGAACGCTTGCCGTCACCGCTTGCAACGCCCTGATGCGATTCCGGCATCGGGATTTTTTTCTTTTTCAAGCCAGCTTCTGCTAGTGCACCGGGAATATCGCCCTGTTCGATAAGACGTTGAACTTCTTTCGCCTGTTTCAGCTTCTTCGGCTTACTTTCACTTACTACGGCATTGTTTGGCTGTGTTTCTCTGTCTTTGGCTTGCTTCGGCTTAATACTGCTTAATTCTGCTTCACTCGGCTGTGCATGGCTGTCTGTGGCTTCACTGGGCTTAATCTGTGCTTGTTCGGCATTATTCGGCTTCGTTTGGCTTACTTCTTCTTCCTTTGGCTCACTTCGGCTTAATGTCTGTTCCGAAAAAACAGGCTGGAAGTCAAACCCTCCCAACAAGCCGGATGTTTTTTTGCTGGTTGACTTCATTCCTCTACAGCCTCCATTCGAGCTCCACAATTAGGGCAGAAATTGATTGCCCACATAAAATTTTTCCTAAACTTCGCCATGCAGTTTGAGCAACCAATACCGGCCACTTTTACCCGTACGCCGCCGTTGTCTAAGTCCACATAGCTGTAATTTGCTTGTTCCCAATGTGCAATTGGACGCACAACATTCTCAGTTTTCTTTTTAGCCATTTTTATTTTCCCTCTACAATCATCTTCGCCAACGCCTTGAAATCCTCTGCGCTGGTACTTTTTGCCGTGTCACCGTTAAACAGGCTGTGCCGCTCTGCCTGCGCCTTTCGAACGCCCATAGACGGCCTAATCTTCACGTTTAACAGCATTGTCCCCATGCTCTGTGCAATCACAGGAAGCTGCTCCACGACCTCTTTGGACAGGTTCTCACGGCTCTTGTACTGGTTCAGAAGCAGACCTTCAATCTTCAAAGTCGGGTTGAAGTATCTGCGAACATCGACAATGGTCTGCGAAAGCTGGCTCAAACCAGCCAGTGCGTAGCGGTCTGCTGTGATGGGAACGATGATGCTGTTGGCGGCGATCAGAGCGTTTACAAGCGCAAGACCAAGCTGCGGAGGAGTGTCAAGAACGATGTAATCGTACTGTGCAGACACGGATTCCAGCGCTTCACGCAGCCGGAAGTTCTTACCAATGTCTCGGACAAGCTGCTCGTCAATGTCCTTCAATGCGTTGTCTGACGGCAGAATGTCACCAGCTTCACAGTGCTGGATTCCTTCCTCTACCGTACCCTGCCGGGTCATTACATCGAACAGAGTACACACGTTCTCTGTCTGTGCGCCGTAGGTGTCCGTTGCGTTGCACTGGGCATCGCAGTCCACCAGCAACACCTTCTTGCCAAGCAACTGTAACGCACCAGCCAGACAGGTGCTTGTGGTAGTCTTTCCTGTGCCGCCTTTCTGGTTGGCGACAGCTATAATTTTTGCCATTTTATCACTCTTTCTTTATTCTTTCACTGGTTCTGGCATCGGCATCCAATGGGTGAATTTCTGATATTTTGTCCTCCACCAACATTTCCCATTCCATTGAGCCGTAATCGTATGCGTTCCACAGAAATAAGGCCCATTAGAAACGCAAGACACAAGATACGTTCCCGGTTCTTCTGGTAGCCTGTCTTTCATACTAATCCATTCCATTCTTTCTCCTTTCTGCATCATCTGCTCAATGTGCTACATCTGACTACTTTTGCAACGCTTCAATGGAATAAAACGCTGGCATATACTTGTCTACGATACCCGCTTTGTCTACGCTTCTAATCAGATAGCCAACAGGTCTGTCGGGAAACGGCGTTCTGTTCAAAG
>ERZ791891.171-NODE-171-length-38506-cov-28.544355_pt1 | contig 38506 bp, 46 predicted proteins | sample MGYA00510155_ERZ791891 | MGnify/ENA primary metagenome ERZ791891 (study PRJEB30046, sample SAMN00792061) | human gut metagenome | study: EMG produced TPA metagenomics assembly of the A metagenome-wide association study of gut microbiota in type 2... | reverse complement strand
TATGGCGCTTCCCTTATATGGCTGGTCAGGAAGGTGGCGCAGCCTTTATCTTGGTTTACATCGGATGCGTACTCCTGTTGGGCATCCCTTGTATGGTTTCGGAGTTTATCATCGGTCGTCATGGTGCTTCCAATACGGCACGTGCCTATACCAAGCTCGCCAATGGAACGGCTTGGAAGTGGGTGGGCTACCTGGAGGTGCTTACGGGTTTCCTGATTACCGGTTACTATGCGGTGGTTTCGGGCTGGTGCCTGCAGTATGTATATGCCAGCATCATGGGCGAACTGCATGGCGACCCAACCTTCGTGGCTAATTACTTCAAGGAGTTTTCTGCCGATCCTATCCGTCCGGTGATGTGGACGGTGGCAATCTTCCTGATTTGTCACTTTGTGATTATCCATGGTGTACGCGGAGGAATCGAGAAGGCATCCAAGGTGATGATGCCGCTTCTGTTCATCCTGCTTCTCATTATCGTGGTGTCTTCCTGTCTGTTGCCTGATGCGGGAAAGGGTATCGAGTTCCTGCTGAAACCTGATTTCGGAAAGGTGGATAGGAATGTATTCCTCAATGCTTTGGGACAGTCGTTCTATTCCATGAGCATTGGTATGGGTTGTATCTGTACGTATGCATCTTATTTCAGCCGACAGACCAATCTTCTGAAATCGGCGATTCAGATTTCTGCCATTGACTTGATGGTGGCGGTATTGGCAGGATTGATGATTTTCCCTGCAGCTTTCTCGGTGGGTATCTCTCCGGATAGTGGTCCGTCGCTTATCTTCATCACCTTGCCGAATGTCTTCAACGAGGCGTTTGCATCGATGCCGGTATTGGGATGGATTATCTCGCTGATGTTCTACGTGCTTCTTTCTGTGGCTGCGTTGACATCGCTGATGTCGCTCCACGAGGTGAATACTTCTTTCTTCTATGAGGAGTTGAAGATTGACAGAAAGAAGGGTGCCATGATTGTTACGGTATCTTGTGCCATCATCGGTGCATTCTGTTCACTCTCTTTGGGAGCTACGGATAAACTGTCGTTCGGCGGCAAGGCTCTGTTCGATTGGTTCGACTTCGTAACGGGACAGTTGTTCCTTCCTACGGGAGGTCTTCTCACCTGTTTGTTCCTGGGCTGGTATGTTCCGAAGAAGGTGGTGAAGGATGAGTTTACTAACTGGGGAACCTTGAAGGGACAGGTATTCCATGTCTATCTCTTCCTGATCAAGTTTGTTTGCCCTGTCCTCATCTTCCTGGTATTCCTGCACCAGTTTGGAGTCTTCGGATAGGTGCCTTTAATATAAGGTGTCAGAGTAGTTAGTCATGCGCCCTGTAAGGGCAGAAGCATAAAAATCATAAGAAACAATGGAGAGTAGAGGAAATTTCGGAAGTAAATTGGGCGTCATTCTCGCCACGGCAGGTTCTGCGGTAGGTTTGGGAAATGTATGGCGTTTTCCTTATATGGCAGGTCAGAATGGAGGTGCTGCCTTCATCCTTATCTACCTGGTGTGTATCATCCTGCTGGGTTTGCCTGGCATGATGAGCGAGTTTATCATTGGTCGCCATTCGGCTTCCAATGCAGCACGAGCTTATAGCAACCTGGGTAAGCATAAGGCTTGGGGAACCGTGGGACTGGTGGGTGTCATCACCTCCATGATTATCCTGGGTTTCTATGCTGTGGTGGCAGGCTGGTGTCTGCAATATCTGTATGCCAGCATCATGGGTGGCGTTCATGGCGACCCGGAGTATGTGAAGACCTACTTCCAGACCTTCTCCTCCGATCCTATTCGTCCTACCTTATGGGCGGTGGGCTTCATCCTGCTTACCCATGCGGTGGTAGTAAGAGGTGTCCGCAATGGAATCGAGAAGGCATCCAAGATTCTGATGCCGCTGCTTTTCATCCTGCTCATCGTCATCGTCATTGCCTCCTGCTCTTTGCCGGGAGCGATGAAGGGTGTGCAGTTCCTCTTCCATCCTGATTTTTCTAAGGTGGATGAGAACGTGCTGCTCGAAGCTTTGGGACAGGCATTCTTCTCTCTGAGTTTGGGAACAGCCTGTCTGTGTACATACGCATCTTACTTCAGTCGCCAGACTAATCTCCTGAAATCTGCCAGTCAGATTGTGGTGATAGATACCGTGATTGCTGTATTGGCAGGATTGATGATTTTCCCGGCAGCTTTCTCGGTGGGTGTGCAGCCGGATAGCGGTCCGTCGCTTATCTTCATCACTTTGCCTAATGTGTTCCAGCAGGCGTTTGGTGATATGCCTGTGGCAGGTTACATCATCTCGGTATTGTTCTATGCTCTGTTGGTATTGGCGGCGCTCACTTCTACCATCTCCATGCACGAGATTGGTACGGCGATGATTTATGAGGAACGCAAGATGACCCGTTCCAAGGGTGCGTGGATAGAGACCGTCACCTGCAGCATCATAGCCGTATTCTGTTCTCTTTCCCAGGGAGCAGTTCCGGGATTGGGCTTCTTCGGCAAGGATTTCCTTACCAATTGTGATAACTTCACGGCGCAGCTGCTGATGCCATTGGCATCCATCATCACCTGTCTCTTCCTGGGCTGGTATGTTCCGAAGAAGATTGTGCGTGATGAGTTTACCAACTGGGGTACGGTGAGTGGCAGGTTATTCCCTGTCTTCCTCTTTATGATCCGTTTCGTCAGTCCTATCTGCATCCTCCTTATCTTCCTCCATCAGTTTGGAGTAATCTAGAAGATTTTAGAAGCAGACATAAGGTTGGAGCCTTTCTATTTCATCAGGTGGAAAATCCTTGAGGAGTTTCAGCTCTTCCAGACTTTTGATAGGACCTCTTTGTCTTCGGTAATCGCAGATTTCCTTAGCCTGATAGAAGTTGATGTAGGGATGATTGCGAAGCTGGTTGAGGGTAAGCTTATTGATGTTGAGCCGGTGGATGTGTTCGGCATCAATCTGGATGAAACTGATGGCTGCTTCCGGGAAACCGTCGATTTCTTCCAGTTGCTCGGCAGAAGCGAAGCCTCCAAGTTTGTCTCTATATCTGACGATGGTGCGTGCATAGTAGCTGCCGATGCCTGGAATCTTCATCAGTTCCGTGGTGTCGGCATTGTTGATGGCGATGTGTTCGCCCTCCTTTAACTTGTGGGGATAATTGTATACCTTGGATTCCCTTTCATCATACCCCCTATTATAATAAGGTGTATGTCTTCTTTCCCTGCGCTCATATCTTTCATTTCCGTAAAACTCGGAGGCTTGCTTGAAATCGTCTGCTATTCGGATGAAGGGGAGCAGGGCTTCGAAGGTTCTCTTGGTGATGCCATAAACGCGGGCAAAGTCGGATGGACGGGAGAAGGCTCCTCCTTTCTCTCGGTATCGGTAGATGCTTCTGATTTGCCAACTCTTCAAACCCAGTCGCTTGAAGGTCGTAGAATCGGCAGTGTTCGGGTCAAAGGGAAAGAGTTCGTGCACCTTTCCTTCTTCCTGATAATACAGAGGATGCTGGGAGGTGGCTTGTTGGATGAGAGCCTGCTGGGAGGAATCACGTAGAGTGAGCGGTTGCCCGTTGATATCTCTGGATGCAGACGCATCTTTTCCGTCATCGGAACTTCCGATAACGACCACGAGAGAAAGGCATACGATGAGAATGGCTAGCAAGGCGAAGACGGCTTGTCGGTCATTCTTGGAGAGGTAAAATAGGTCTTTTATGTTCATAAGTCCCACTTTTTGGTGAATAGTCGGGATTACTGGACTTTATTACTGTATATAGAAACTCATAAGTCATTGATTACCAATAAGCCAATATCTAGTTTCTAGCTATAATTCACCGAGTTTTCACCGAGTTTTCGAACTCGCAAAAGTCTATTAATCAGACTTTTGTGAGTTCTTGTTGTTCTGTTATTTCTTAGATGAAAGCGCCTTGATAGTATCCTGCAAGGTTTCAACCTGGTTGCGAAGCCATGCAATCTCTTGCGCATTCTGTTCGAGATTGATTCGTTGGTTATTGATAATACCCAACATGACATCTGGGCTTGAATTCACATTGACAACAGAGTTGCTAATGTGATGAACACCCTTGCCACCATTCTCTTGCTTCTCTTTATACTCTTCGTCAGTGAGGAAGAAATCACTTATCGGTATCGAGAAGTACTCTGATAATCTCTCAAGGTATCGAGTATCTATGAAGACTCTATCTTTGAACCAGGTGCTAGGAGTGTGAGACTTCCTTCCAAACACGAACTTCATGAATTCACCAACGTGGACGTTGCGTTCATTCATCAATTTAATTACTAAATTTCCGTTAAACATAAACCATATTCTTTTAATAACAGTTAATTTTCCTACAATAATGGGAGATTTCTCCCAAAATTATAGGAAAATACAAAATTTCATCGTATATTTGCCCACAAATTTAGTGATAAAAATCGAGATATGCAAGAAAATAAGCAAAAAAATAGCGCAATAGTAGTGCAAGATTACTATGCGGATCTCTCCAAAAAGGAGAAGAGTCAGTTGATGAATTATCTGATAGTACATTATGACTTCCGCTACAATACAATACAGCAGAAGTTATCAGGCAAGAGTGAGTTCAACCCAAGAGATCTCTTGGTAGTATCAACAGTTATAAAAGAACAATTATGGAAAAGCTAGTAGAATTTTTCGTATCTTCGCAAGGCGAAGTTTATTTTTATGGCGAAGCAGGTGACATGCTACGCTATGACATGAGCCAGGCAGAACTTATCAAGGAAGTTGCCGGCATGATAGAGCGAGTCTATCCTGATGCGTACAAGCATCTATATGATGAGAACATCAAGAGTAAGCCAAATAAGCTCTATCACAAGTTCCTCATCACCGACCGCTTCATCAGATGCAATCTTGGTTCTAACGACACCCTACAGTATGATATCGACAATGGCTTCTTCAACATAGAGAAGGTCAATTGTCCTCTGAGAGGCATCTGTCCATCTGAGGGTATTGTCTGTTGTCCTAAGATTAAGTCTCCATTCTTCCCGAAGGAGTTGGAGGTGGCAAAACTATACGCTACAGGTTATGTGGCTAGAGACATAGCCAAGAAACTTGGCAAATCAGTCAATACGGTAGCAGCTCAGCTTCGCAAAATGACAAAGCGTCTCAATCTCAGTTCAACAAGAGACCTCATCAGAGTCGTTCATAAGCTCAATCTATGATATGCCAACTATGCAGATATAAGGTCAACTGCATCAATGGCTCCTGGTGCAGTAAATTCAGAGTGTATGTGGAGTACAAGTATTATGGAGTATGTATATTGTTTATGAACAAGTATAAACTATTGAGTAGAATATTAGGTGTATTGAAACTTGCTGTCATTGACTTCAAGTCATTAGACATTGTCAATGACGAATATGGCATTCTAGCAGTTGCAATATTGGAGGATGGCAAGGAATTATGGTGGTTAGATAACGGTGAATGCTTCCAGATAGGCCGAAAGTTCAGAGTGAATGAAAGCTTATGGATGAGAAACCGCGAACGTATGAATTATCTAGATATTGAACTATGAGCAGAGCGAAAAAGATTATAACTGAATGTCACAATACGTGCAAACGCAATAATGGCAATAGATGCCAATTTTGGCGCAATACATTCAGACAACTGTACAGAGATACGAGCGTCAGTCATACTGACTTCGATACATGGATGGCAGAGACTAAATGCTCCTTCTACAAGCAGAAGGCGCATTAGTTGAGGATATGAAGCAAGTACTTTTTTACATCATCAGAAAAAAGTAATTTTGCCGAAACAAAAAATAAAGATATGATCAAACAAGAGAACATTGACAGAATTATAAGCGACGTCTCAATTCGAGACGTCGCAATCGATGAAGGTATAACCTTCAGCAGGGAGCGGGGTGGAAAGCTCTGGGCATGTTGCCCATTCCACAAAGAGAACACTCCTTCATTCTTCATTGACACCGGTACCAACACATGGAAGTGCTATGGTGGATGCCATTCCGGAGGAAATGTGATAAGCCTCTACCGCAAACTGAAGAATGATCTCCCTTTTCCTATCGCCTGCAAGGAGCTTGCAAAAAAGTATCTCAATGAGGACATTGATGACGATTACAAGCTTAGCAAGGAGGATGAGGAGAAGCAGAAAGAAAAAGAGTCTCTGCAGATAATACTCAGCTATGCGCAAGAGTATTATGTGCAGTGCATACATGAGGTCAACCCTGCAGCCAACAAGGCACGTGATACCGTCCGCAAAAGATGGGGTGCAGACGCTATCGAGAGGTTCGGCATCGGTTACGCTCCTCGAGAAGGATTTATTGCTTGGGCGAAGCGAAAGGGGCTTGACTTCGACCTCCTGGAGCAGGTCGGTCTCATCGGGGTTGGAGAGCGTGGCCAGTATGCCATGCTTCGTGACCGCTACACCATACCTATCTATGACAAGATGAGCAATGTCATTGGCTTCACGGCCAGAACTATGTCCGATGATAAGGATATATGCAAGTATCTCAATCTGAAGAATAGCCTGGTGTATGCTAAGGACAAGTCTGTTTTCGGCATAAATTTCGCGCAGAAGCAGGCGAGACTGAAAAATAAATTCTACCTGGTAGAGGGCGCACCTGATGTTGTCAAGCTTCAATCGCTTGAAATCCTCAATACAGTAGCCTCACTCGGTGGAGCGTGGACAGAGAACCAGCTGAAGCAACTCTATCACATCAGCCATACGGTCACATTTATACCTGATGCAGACACGCTGAAGCAAGGCAACGAGTGGCCTGCAGGTACCGCCAATGTCTTCGCCAATGGTCGAGAGGCATTGGCAGCCGGATTCACAGTCAATGTCCGGGAGATTCCTATTGAATACCCTGCGCCAAAGAAAGAGGATCCAGACTCCTGGATTGTTGACAATGCGCATTTCCAGCAGATGAAGGAAGAGGAGTTCATCTACTGGTTCTGCCGCAGAAGGTATTGGCCAACCGCTGATGATATCGATCAGATGACAACAGAGGACCGCCTGAAGGCTATCGCTGATATCTGCTCCTTACTGATGATGATCCGTGACGAAGATCTGCGCAACAGCTATCTGACCGGCTTATGCACTATGTATAAGCATAGACGGGAATGGATGGACACATTGAAGCGAGCTAAGGAGTCGGAACTGAGCGCCAAACAGGAGAAGGAGCGCAAGGGTGACATCAAGATGCTTCGTGAGTTTGGATTCACAGAGCATGACAACAGCTATTGGGGTACAAACAAGGAGGGCGATGAGATTCAGTGGTCCAACTTCAAGTTGAAACCTCTCTTTCATATTCGTGATGATTTCAACCCGGTTCGCCTCTTCGAGATTAAGAATAACAGTGAGGAGCCTTCACGCCTCATTGAGCTGAACATGGATGAGATCACTTCCAGTTCTACCCTGCGCAAGCGCCTATTCGGTATAGGCGATTACATTTGGATGGCCAAGGATGAGCAGCTCATCAAGCTGCTCGGGTACCTGGGCAAGGTAACTGAGACTGCAGACCCAATCAAGCAGCTAGGCTGGCAGCGCGAAGGCTTCTATGCCTTCTGCAATGGTGCCATCGAGGATGGCAGCTGGCTTCCTATCGACGACATGGGCATTCTGCGCTTGACCGCAGGCAAGTTCTACCTGCCTGCCATGAGCAAACTCAATAAAGATAGCCGAGAGTTATACGTGAGTGAGAAAAAATTCCGGCATGAGAAGATTGTGGATAACCCTACATCACAGAGCGATTTCTTCGCCAAGGTGGTGCAGGTCTTCGGTGACAACGCCAAGGTGGGCCTATGCTTCTACATAGCGACACTCTTCCGTGACATTGTCATCGGCAAGAGCCGTTCCTTCCCGCTTCTCAATGCCTTCGGCCCAAAGGGCTGCGGTAAAACTGAGTTCGCTGCAACGCTCATGAACTTCTTCTACAAGTACGAAACCAAGTATGAGCCGCTTTCCATTACCAACGCTTCCATGCCGGCACTCTCCGACTATGTCGGAGGCGTCAGCGATGCCCTGGTACACATCGATGAATATAAGAACTCCATCGCTCAGAACAAGGTGGAGTGGCTGAAGGACTTGTGGAATGGTATTGGCCGAACCAAGATGAACATGGACAAGGATAAAAAACTGGTGCAGGCTAAGGTTGATTCCGGCATCATCCTGACAGGACAGGAGATGCCGACTGCGGACATCGCCCTCTTCTCCAGACTCATCTATCTCACCTTTGACAAAGGTGAGCATACTAGAGAGGAGAAGCAGAACTTCGAGGAACTCGAAAGATTCCGTCAAATTGGTGCAACCCACATAACACTCCAACTGCTGAAGCATCGAGAGCAGTTTAAGGCAGCCTTCGGCATTGCGTGGAAAAAAGCATCTGAAGACCTCGAAAGCAGGCTGGAGAATGAAAGCATACTTGACCGCATCATGACTAACTGGAAGGTTCCAGTGGCCGCATACCTGGCCATAAGAGACTACATCGACTTCCCATATACCTATGAGGATCTCCTTCAAGTAGTAGTGAGAGGCATAAAAAATCAGAATGCAATGTGCAACACCACCGACGAGGTCGCTGGCTTCTGGAATATCATCAATGCTGCAGTGCAGATGGGTGAGCTGAAGAAGGACCAGGACTTCAAGATTAAGACAGTTGGCGCATTGACCACCAATAAGGTCAAGATTGACAACTGGGCGATGCCGAAGAGCATCCTCATGATTCGCAAGGATATCACCATGGCAGTCTATCGAAAGCTAGGCAAACAAATGGATGAGAACCTACTGCCGAAGGAGTCACTCCTTCACTACCTGCAGATAGGTGCAGACTTCTACGGGTCAACCAAGAACCCGGAGCGCTTTATCAAGTTCAACCCTGGTGGCATTCCGGAGACCTCAGAGAAGGTGGATGCCCATGGCAATGTCACTGGCCGACAGAAGATATATTATAAGGATAGGCCGCTCTGCTTCGACTACGCCATGGTCTCTAACAGATATGGCATTGACCTCGACACCGAGACAGAAGGTGAGACCAAAGACCCTGCAGTCATGACCGACAAGGAACTGGAAGAGGCAGGCTATGGCCCATTGCCTCTATAGATATTTTGTTTTTAGATTGATCATATCCGTTTAGCCCTTGGGAGACGATAGTCTTCCAGGGGCTTTTTTTTACAATAGGTGTATATATGTGTGAGCGCTATTCCCTCAGATACGCACGACCCTATTTTGCTTGTGGCAAATGTGGCAATTGTGGCAACGCTGATTATCAGATAGTTACATTACAAATGACGTGTGGCAATTTTGTGGCAATTTGTGGCAACGAAAGCAAAAGTGTGGCAATGGTTGTGGCAATGTGGCAATGATTATATATATTTGTGTCAATAAGAAAAAGACTATAATATTAATAATCAAGCACTTATCATTTTTGCCACAATTGCCACAAATGAATATGGCAAAAATGGGTCGCTCGAAAAAAAAATGTTTTTTTCCTCTCATTTCGGGCATTTTCTCCCATGTTTTTGGGAGAGTTTGATTTCTTTTTTGTAACTTTGCATAGTTTTAAAATAAAAAATATGAGCAAATTCTTAGTTTACATCAAAGTGGAGCCATATCTGCGCCAATGGCTTCAAAATTCCTTCGGTGACCCTGTAGAGTTCCCGGCCAACAGCAACGAGAATGCGGTACTCCGCAGATTCACTTCCAAGAGACCTAGCAGCATCAATCCTGAGCAACCGACAGAGGATATGATTGGAATTTGTATTCCGGCTTCTAAGTACAAGAACCCGGAGACATACAATTATATGTCTGAGTCTGCTAAGCAGGCACTCGCTGAGAGCATTGGTGATCTCTTCCGCATGAATATGTGGAAGGAGCTTGGAGACCTGTCAGATACCTCATGCAAGAAGATGACTGCATTCCGCTCATGGTGCTGCATGCACGGCATTGATGTCGAGTATGCCGAGACCGTCCGCATGAAGTGGTACCGCATGCTAAAAAGCTACCAAAAGCATGGCGTCAATCTTTTCTCTCATAAAAGATGTAAAAAAGAGGATTTTTAGGCTAAAATTCTCATCTACCATCTACCCTAATATGTTCAGACACGCACACCTGCGAACGCATGCGAACAGATGCGCACAATATTCACTTTTATACATTATATATATATGAAGAGACTTAGTTATATCTGCAAGGTGCAGCGAGTTCCTATTACGGAACTTCCGTTCACGACACTTCTTCATAACAGAACCTTTGAGCTTCCTGATAGCATACCATGGAAGGAAGTCAAGTGTCAGAAGCCAGCGAAGCTGGAGATAACAGACAAGTTGGAGGATGGCGAGCGCATCTACACGCATAAGCTGACTATCAAAACTTGTGACGAGGACATGGTTAGCAAGATTCCATACGCATACCTCGTGACAGACCTTGAGAGCCGAAAATATCTCATCGGTACAGGAGAGAGACCATATCCTGTCATCACAGAGAGTGAAGTCCATCCAGATTCTTACTCCTCATCAACGCTGATAGAGGTGACGATTTCGTGGGTTGCGAAGCGAAAAGCACCGAAAATAGCATAGTTTCCGTGTTTTTAAAATCGGCAATTGCCGATTATCTTTGCACAAAAAACAAAGCTCATGAAATATGGTATGATGATTTGCGGTACCATTGGAGCCGGCTACGACTGGTGGACTGGCAACTACGGTACTCGCTCCAAAGATGTCAAGGCTTACCTTGACGCTCACCCAGACGAGGAGGTTGATATCGCTGTCTCCTCGCCTGGTGGCTACGTCGATGAGGGATTGACCATCTATCAGCTCATCAAGGACCATGGTCATGTCAACGTCCATATCCTCGGCATGACAGCTTCCATCGCTACAGTTCTCTGCATGGGAGCCAAGCATGTTGATATGTCCGTCGGCAGTACCATGCTCATTCACAATGCTTCGACAGGTGTCGCAGTCTGGGAGTCAGCCAACAAGGCAAAACTCGATGAAATCATCAAGGATTGGCAGAAGCAGCGTGATGGTCTCGACACCATCGACAAGGTCATTGCCTCCGTCTATGCCCAAAAATCGGGCAAGACAAGCGATGAATTCCTGGCACAGATGGACAAGGGCAATTGGCTGAGTCCACAGCAGGCATTGGAGATGGGGTTGGTTGATGAGGTCAGGGACCTGGACGAGGAAGACGAGAAGCGTCAGACTAATCTCGCAAAGAGATTCACTAACGCCTACTGCTCAGACCTCGGTCTCCCTCCACTTAAGGGAGTGACCGCTAACGACGAGCCGTCAAAAACATTCCTGGAGAAGGCATTCGCCTCTCTTAAGGATATGTTCAAGAATAACAATACAATTTCAAACATGAAGAAGAAATTCCTCAACCTTCAGACCATCCTTGACCGCAAGGATGATTTTGAAGTGACCGATGAGAAGATTACTCTCACCGATGCAGAAATGCAGAAAATCGAGGATAGCCTTGTTCAGAAGCAGAAGGACTTCGAGGAGAAGTCAACTGCTCTCGACACAGCTGAGCAGAAGGTCAAGGACCTGGAGGCTCAGATAGCCGAGAAAGACAAGACTATCGAAAACAAGACTAAGGAGATCGAGGACTTGAAGGGCGCACCAGGTGCAGAGACCGTGGATGAGCCTACAAGCGCACCTCAGGCTTCTCCTCGCGACTGCTACAACGCATTATGTGATATCTAATAATGGCAGAGCCTAAAAAAATTGAAATCACACCCGAGGAGCTCTCCAAGAGCTTCATCACTTATCGCAAGGATATTCTTCAGATGCCGGTCTTGGCGCTTGAGGAAGTTACGAAGTACATGCAGCTGCGCAAGGGCGTTCGCTATGTTGAAGAGGTAGGCGAGCTCGCAGGTGCATTTGAAATTGGTCCATTCTCTTACACTCGCATCGATGACGAGCAGGTGAAGATTGTTGGCCGCAAGCTGGAGACCTTCTTAGGTTCTGGCGTCAAGGAGTTCAACCCTGTTTCAGTTGTTCAGAGCATCTACGGCTCTGCTGCAGTGCAGGGCGATGCTCTCAAAAACACACCTATCACCAAGTTGGTGGCTATGTACCTCTTCAAGTTGCTGGGCGAAGCATTCCGCAACAGCATCTTCACCGCAAAGCGCGACGATGCAGGTAATAAAACCGCTCAGCTGTACAACGGCTTCAAGACCATCGCTGATGCCGAGGTTCTGGCCGGCAATCTTGCTATTAGCAAGGGCAACCTCTTCAAGACGACAGCCATGACCGCAGAAAATGCGGTTGATGTCATAGAGGAGTTCATCGATGCCGCTGACGAGAAACTGAGAGGTGAGAAGACCATCCTCTTCTGCAATAAGAAGAGCAAGACGCTCTATGAGCGTGCATATCGCAACACATACGGTCACCTCAACTACAACAAGGAGTTCAACAAGACCTACATCGATGGCGATCAGAAGTGCGAAATCGTGGGTCTCTCTTGCGTTCCAGATGGCTTCAAGCTCATCACACCGAAGAATAATATGCTTGTCGGTATCGCTACCGAAGGCGAGAAGTGTAACTTCGAGATTGAAAAGAGTCTCCGTTCTCACTTCCTCCTCGACTTCGTCGCTACCATGTTCTTCGGTTGCCAGTATGAGTCTATCTCCAAGGAGAGAATGCTGGCAGGTTATGACGTTATCCCTACTGCATAGGGGTAGCGTCTGATTCAATAACATATACATTATATATATATATGGCAAAGAAAACATGTGCAGAGGCAGCGAACCTCTATGAGGACGTTCTGCGCTGCCCTGGTGTCAAGCGACTGCCAGGTACTCGCGCCTACGGCTGGCTGATTCGTCGCGCATTCATCACCGCAATGGCAGAGCCGCAGAAGGAGAGCGCAACTGCGCTCAAAGACTATCTTGTCATCAAGGATTCACACACCTTAGCCGCTGATAAGAAGTGGATCAAGGTCGAGTTCCTTCCTGACAAGAGCAGCATCGCTCCGGAAGCTCAGGGCGAGGAAGGCAGCAAGACCATGAACAACAAGGCGACTCTGGTACTTCCAGGTACCGAAGAGGAGCAGCAGGCGCTTGCATCCATCCTCCTCAACGATGACTGCATCTTCCTCGTTCCTCAGCGAAACGGCAAGGTCCGTCAGTTCGGTGACGATGCCTTCCATGTGTCTGTCACTCCTTCAGCTACAACCGGTGCCTCCGTCACCGACGAGGCTAACACCACATTGGAGATCTCTGTTGCCTGCGACACCATGCCACCGTTCTATTATGGTGACATCGTTACAGAAGAGGGTACCTTCAGCGGTGAGACTTGCAAGCTGAAGACAGCAGTAGCAGCAGGTGAGAGTCGCTAGATATAGGATACTCTAATTCCTTTTTTCATATCTCATTGAATTGGCAGGGCGAAGCTAGCAGTAGCTCGCCCTGCTTTTTTTTAATAAAAGCAAAATGAACGATATCACATTCACCAACAAGGTCAAGGCGTGGTTCGACAGCGAACACACTGACGAAAATATCCGTGAGGGCGCAATGCTCCTCCTTCAGATTACAAACAACAGACATCTCTATCAGCAGATTATGATGCGACCTCAGCACAATCTGAAGAAGCTGCAGTATGAGTTGAATAAGCACCTCAAATATCGCATGAAGGGCTTGTCACTTGACGAAGTTCGCAAGTTCGATGAAGTTGTCACTCCAGTTCTGCAGGCAGCAGTTGACAAGGCAGAGCAGGCGGACATCGAAGCGGCAGCTGATATTCCTCACCTCCCAGTGACAGAGGCAGAAATCACCGATTCCATCGGTCCTTCAGCCATCATTGCACGAGGCAAGCGAGCTGATCACGACCAGCTTCCTGAAAATATTCAGCAGATTTGGGATGCCAATGCGGCACTTTGGAAAAAAATCAAAGAGCACTTTGAAGCTTGCAAGGCGTTCGACCAGTCTTGCGATCGCTACGAGAGTCTCAATGCAGCAAACGAGGACTTCCGCAAGATGCTTGTCACTCTTAAGGAGGAGTACTATGCCTACAAGCAGGGCATGGAAGTGTATGACCATGCCAGCCCGGCTGATGCCGAGGCACAGCAGGAAGAGAAGCAGTCTGATGCTGCCATCACCTCCAAGCAGATTGGCAATGCTCGCTCCTACATCACCAAGAACCTTGACCCGCTCATCGGATTGATGGAGGCTGGCAACACCGACAAGGCAGATGCCTTGCGAGCTAAGGTCAATGAGCGTGTGCAGCTCCTCATCACTGCCAAGGCAGAGATAACCGCTGATACCATCGCCAAGCTTCAGCAGGCTGGCATCACCATGGAGCAGCAGACAGAGAACGAGGAGCAGGCTGAGAAGCCAGAGCAGCCGGAGAGCGCAGAAGAGGAGGTGACAGATGAGGGCGAAGCAGATTCAGCAAGTCCTGAAGCTGCTCCAGGAGAGTAGCTCGCAGGTCTTCCTAGGTCAAGGGCTGCACGCCCTTGGCTTGTTGGGTTGGATTCTGGAGCAGACAGGTCCGGCAGACATAACCGTCACCACCTTCTCTACTTCCGATGCCTTCCTATGTGGTGTTGTCAACCTTCGCAAGCGAGGGTTGATTCACCACTCAGTGTTAGTCGCTGACGTTAAAGCTTCAAGTAAAACTTTAAAGCTAAAAGCCTTAATGACAGAGGCTTTTGACGAGGTTCGCCTAACGCTCAATCACTCCAAGGTGATGCTTGTCGCTAACGCTCAGTGGTTAGTCTCCGTGATTACATCTCAGAACCAGACCTATGGTGACCGTGCGGAATGCACGTTCATTTCTTGCGACAGAGGTGTCTATCACGATATCCAATCAATGCTCAATAATCTGATAGATGATTCGACAACAATATCCTTATCTAGAGGAGAGTGAGACCTATCTGCAGGCGGTCTATGACCTAGCCAAAACCATGACTCCGGTGGAGCAGGTTCCCATCCTCATGGATTTAGATCCGGAGGAGTCCATGGCACTGCAGATGGAGCTTCAGGAGCCGCGCTCTCCTTATCGCAGGCGCTATCTCAGAGGTTTAGCGGAAACCGCTAATGAGTTGCGTACCAACAACATTGCACTCGCCAATGTCGGTTCGCCTGGTGCTTATCAGTCAGTCATGTCTCAGCTATCTCAGATTGTTGCCAACCTCAGTTAGCTATGAGTCTTCCAATAAATGTTGACGATTACATGAAGTACATGCCTCTCAACGAGGATGAACTTCAAGATCTCCACCTCTCTGCTATCGTCAAGGCGAGGGTGGAGCGACTTCGGGGATGCTACGCGTTTTGGCTCCGATATCCCCGCTATTCTGTCCGTGAGATGGTGGACCAGGATAAGGCGATGTTCGGCATCTCTGATGCCCAGGCATACGATGATATCCATCTCTGCCAGCTCATGCTCGGCAACCTCAATGCGGCATCTAAGGAGTTTTGGAGGTGGAAGGTCAACCAGGAGATTGACGAGGACCGCAAAGCTGCCAAGGCAGCTGGCGACTTCCGGGCACTGGCTGTGATGCAGAAGAACCGCATCAAGAACAACCGCACCGACACGCCTGATGAGCCTGAGCTTGCATTCGACAAGATTGTTCCTGTTGAGTTCCGCATGACAGATGATCCTACGGTCATTGGTTTGCAAAAGATACCAAATCTTCGCGCAAAAATCAAGAAAATGGAGAAACGCTACTCGATGCCGGACATCGAGGATGCCGACTTCGAAGAGCTTCCACCAGATGATGACAGCAGCAAGACCTAAGGAGTTATACTTCAACGACATGCAGTCGCGCGCCCTACAGCTCATGCCCAAGACTCTCGTCTGCGAGTGGGGGCGAGGTACCGGAAAAGGTGTCGTGGAGGCAGGGCGCATCCTCTATGCGGTCCAGCACATGCCAGGCTCATGCCTGGGCATGGTGGCGCCATCCGTCAAGCGATGTCAGACCAACATCCTCCCCTCTGCTCTGGTACACCTGGAGGAGTGGGGATACAAGCGTGATGTCCACTACATCGTTGGAAAGAAGCCTTGGAAGGCGCTGCACTGGCAGGAACCGCACTTCCAACCCATGAACTGGGAGAACACCGTAGCCTTCTACAATGGAAGCTACCTCAACATCATCTCTCAGGACCGCAGCGGTACTTCCAACTCCCTTTCTCTCGACCATGTCTTCATCGACGAGGCGAAATTTATTGATTGGGAGCAGCTAAACAATGAGACGCTGCCGGCAAACCGAGGCAACAAGCAGCTATTCGGTGATTGCTGCCTCCACCATGGTCTGACAATTACATCTGATACATCTGCCACCAAAAAAGGTTCCTGGTTCATGAGCTGGGAGAAAAAGCAGGACAAGGAGTTGGTAGCTACCATGGAGACGGTCATAGTTCATTTGCATAGCATCCGCAACAAGCTGGCTGCTCACCCTGAGCGATATGACTACTACATGAAGGAAGTGCAGAAGTATGAGAAGATTCTTAAGTCTCTGCGCTCCTATGCGCTTGTCTATTCTCGATGCTCCAGCATTCAGAACCTCGCAGTGTTGGGTGAGGACTTCATTAAGCAGATGAAGCGAGACCTCCCTAAGATGACGTTCCAGACCAGCATCATGTGCATGCACGTGGGCATTGCACAAGACGGATTCTATTCTGGTCTCGATGAGGACAGAAACTTCTACACTGCACCGAACACGTCATTCCTTGACAACCTGCAGTATAAGTTCGACAAGCGAAAAGACAAGGTCGATTGCCGAACCGATGGCGACATAGAGGACGGTTTACCGCTAATAATAGGCTGCGATGCCAATGCCAATATCAACTGTCTCGTGACCGGTCAGGTGGGTTCAGACCAGAAGCTTCGCATCCTCAAATCCTTCTACGTGAAGTATGAGCGCAAGCTTCCGGAACTCACTCAGGACTTCTGCGACTACTACAAGTATCTCAAGAGCAAGCGAGTCATATTCTACTATGATGCAACCTTCGTGGGCAACTCCTATGCTACTCATACCGAGGACTTCTATTAGATCATTTCTCGCATTCTCCGCAAAAATGGATGGTTGGTCACTGAGGTCTATATCGGCAAGCCATGGAACCACCTCATGAAGCAAGAGCTCATCAATCGCATGTTCAAGGGCAAGGCCAACCACATGATCCTCATCAACGAGGACAACAACGATGACCTCATCATCTCTATAGAGTCTGCTGGCTGCTACAACAACGGCAAGGATAAGCGAGGTGAGAAACTTGTGGAGACTGATGAGGATAGGCTGGAGAACCGCACCGACTTCTCCGATGCCTTCGACACGGTCTGCATTGGCGCAGAGAAGTTCCCGCAGGCTGTACTCTATACCGGTGGCATGGGCTGCCATTTTTCAAGATAGTTTTGTTTCCATTATTATAGGTTTTAAAAGTTTATTTATTTTTTTTCCGTTTATTTGTGTAGGCTGTTGCTCGTGAGAGTAGCAGCCTTTTTTGTTTTGCATTCTTGGTGCAGAAGCGGTATCGCCTTTAGGGGCGATGGTTGTTTGATGCTTTTCCGTACTTTTTTTAAACTCATTCTCCGCAGCTCGTCAGTTTTCCCATCCGAAATTTCCTGTGCAAAGGTAGCATCCGGGGATTCTAACCTGTGCATGAACCTGCACTAACAAAAGCCAAAGATTCTTAACGCTGCGCTAAATCTTTACCTTTTGTTACTGCAGAACCCCACACCTGTTAGCCTCTCCCGGTGCATTTTTAAGCACAGGAAAAATCGAAAGGGCAAACCGAGCTTTATACGGAATGAGTTAAAAAAAAATACTCCAAAGCAGGGAGTTGGAAAAATCTCTGGACTCCCTCGCATTACCAGAATAGAGTTTTAAACATTCAAATCTTTCAAAATATGAAACAGAATTATTTCATCGAGTACGTTCCAAATGCCTACATCAATCTTTGTGTGGACATGGAGCAGCAGAGAGCAAACAATCAGCTCATCTACGATTTCAAGGCAGGCAAGCCAGCCGCAACACGCTTCTGCGCTGAGTTATTAATCAGCTATCTGACAAGACATTATAGCACCATATTAAAGGACTTCGTGGTGGTCTTCGCACCTACAAGTGCACAATGGAAGTACAACAAGCGATTCGGCTATCTCGCATCCATCTTGAATGCGGCAGGCATCGCAACCGCAAACGAGCAAGTGAGCATCTATGGCGAGCGCAAGCCTACCCACAACGGAGGAAGCCACTTTGTGAACGAGGCACTCTATCACGTCAGCATCAATGCAGACTTCTTCAAAGGCAAGAACGTGATACTCTTCGATGACCTCTTGACAAGCGGTCAGACCATCGAGAGCTTCAAGAAGCAGTTGGAAGCGGCAGGCGCTTACGTCGAGCGTGAAATCTTCGTAGGTCGAACCATCCACCACTGCCCAATCAGCAACCGAGGTATCTTGCAGGAGATGGAAGAAGGCTTCTATGAAGCCGTAGCACGTTCAAAGAGATGTTTCCCACAAGGAGTGAAAATAAATAAGTCTAACCATATTAATAATGTAGCGTAATGAAAAAGTATAGTAATATTCTAGCAGACGAGAGACCCGAGTACAAGGCAGCCAATTTTGGCTTCGATTCTCTCAGTAACACCGAGCTGTTATCCATGGTTATCAACCGAGGTGCAGGGACGACCGAGAGCCTAAGCCAGGCAAGGCAGCTCATGAACATCGCAGACGGAAGTCTGAGTAACCTCGCAAAGTTATCCATGGATGAAATGCAGGTAGTGCAGGGTATCGGAGACTGCAAGGCACTAGCAGTACTCGCAGCCATCGAGCTAGGCAAGCGCAGAGCAATAGAGCGCATGCCGATGAAGCCAGACCTCGGCAGCAGTCTAGCCATCTACAACTATCTCATGCCGCAGATGGCAGACCTTAAGGTCGAGCAGGCACATGTGCTGCTGATGAATCAGAACTTCAGACTTATCAAGCATGTGAAGATAAGCGAGGGAGGAATCACGGAGACAGCGGTAGATATTCGCATCATCATGCAGGCAGCAGTGAAATATGGTGCAACCATCATGGCGCTAGCACACAATCACCCGAGCAACAACGCCACACCGAGCCGAGCAGATGACCAGCTGACAATGCAGGTGAAGAAGGCATGCGAGATAATGCGCATCTTCTTCATGGACCACGTCATCATCACAGACGGAAGCTTCTACAGCTATCACGACAAGGGCAAGCTATAGGAGGAGCCAGGGCAACATGGGAACATGTTGCCCTTATCTGATGAGCATACTCGCTGATGACCGCCAGTACACGGAAGGGGGATAAGGTCATTCGTGCGGTCGTAATTCGGTCGTTTGCGGTCATTCGTGCGGTCGTTCGGCAATTGCCACACGAAAAAGTTGTTACATATTCCGCTATAAAAAACCAAGGCAATTGCGCCCGAGCGTAGGGCGGTGGGGGCTACCCTTACAGGGGTAGCACGCTCCTTTTTGTGCAACTTTTCAAAAATCTATGATTTTCAAGAAGTTGACAAAAATGACCGTGGAAAATTGGTGCAAAACACCAATTTTCGCAATCGGTTTCCAACCGATTGCCGCCCGCAAAATGGCGACTTATGACAATTCCTGCAGAATTGCCACAAGAAACGCGCCATTTTGCGGGCGACCCCTCCATTGCATTCCGGGGTAAAAGAGGATGGGACATTTTTTGACATCATTCAAGAATGATGAAGGGAAAGAGGTAAATACATTGTTTGACATCATTCAAGAATGATGAAGAGAGGTAAAAACCGTGTTTGATGGGGGTGAAATGTTAAATCTTAGTTAATATAACAAAAATGTTACCTAAATATTTGGTTATATATAACTTTTTTGTTACCTTTGCATCGTCGAAATGACAAAGAGTTCATTGATTTTATGAAAACAAAAGATTTGATTAAGAGACTGAGAGATGCGGGATGCGTCCTGTCTCGACATGGTGGAAATCACGATAAGTGGACTAATCCTAAAACGGGTAAGTCGCAGTTCGTGCCAAGACATAGTGGTGAGGTTCCTACGGGACTTGCCAATAACATCTTGAGAGACTTGGTTGGGGCTTAGCCCCAACCTTCCACCCTTAAATCCTTTTGTGTTTTGTGAGGGATATGGACTCTTTTTTATAAGGTAACTATATAAATAATATATTAATATGAAGGTACAGATTATAGTGGAGCAGGCATCTGATGGCAAGTTTTGGTGCTATACAGAGCAGGGCATCGGAAATGTTGGTCTGAGTGCAATGGGTGACTCTGTGGCAGCTGCAAAAGCTGACTTGATGGAATGCTGCGAGGAAGCAAGGCAGGATGCTGAGGAGAATGGCAAGGCGTTCCCCGAGGTGGAGTTTGAATATAAGTACGACCTTCAGTCGTTCTTCAATTACTTCTCTTTCCTCAACGTCTCGGACATCGCAAAAAGAGCGGGCATCAATCCATCGCTCATGCGACAATATAGCCGTGGCATCAAAAAAGCTGGAGAGAAGACTTACGAGCGTCTCACGGCATGTATGGCTGGCATTACGAAGGATTTACAGGCAGCCGTGTTCTAACATTGGCTGTTCTTTCATAAAAGTAAAAATGAACTCTTTAAGCCCCTGGTGCGTGACGCATCGGGGGCTTTTTCGTCTCCAAATGTTAAAAATGAGTTAAACATAAAAGAAAGTTTATGTTTTATTTGGTCATTAAAGGAATTTTATGTACCTTTGCATCGTGATTAGATAACAAGATGTTTAACAATTAAATTTTAAGCGCATGACACAAAAAGAGTTAGAGCAAGAAATTAAAAGAAAGGAAGACGAAATCAAGGCTCTTCTTGAACTGAAAGACTTGGTTTTCGATTATGAGAGACAGATTGATTTGAGACTCGCAGACCTTTCTAAGCTTTACAAGCAAAGAAAAAACTAAAAAAGTCCTCCCCTAAGGGGGAGGTTCTTTAAACAATATAAATATAAGAATATGGAGAATATTAAAGAATTAATGGAAGAGTACATGGCATTGGCTAGCAAGCAGGATGCCAAGAGCAAAGAGCGCAGAGACGAGATTCATCGCTATCTCAGCGCAAATGCTACGGAGGAGGATAAGAAATATATTAGTGAGGTGGTTGTAGATAGAGTAGCAAACTTGAAACTGGAGGTTGCCACTTTGCGTGAGCAGCTTGCAGAGTCAGATTACAAATTGCTTCCACTTCGATACATCGCACAGAAATACTTCGGCAAAAGCGCAGCATGGCTCTCTCAGCGTCTCAATGGGTCAGAGGTTCGTGGTCATGTTTATACGCTCAATTCCGAGCAGAAAGATATTTTCAATCGTGCCGTCCAGGAGATTGGACAACGCATTAGCGCTTTGCAGTTAGCATAGGGTTATCTATTCACACATCGTCCCCGACTTTGAGCTAAGTCGGGGACTCTTATTTATTAATCATTAGAGTTATAAATATGAAAAGCAAGATGCCTGATGATGATATGGATTATATGGATAGGTCCTATAAAATTTATCAAGATAAAAAGAAAAAAGAGAGGGAAGCCAAGAGAAAGGCTGAAAAGAGAGAACGCAATAAATATTGGATGGAGGTCATTACGTTCCTGTTGATGGTAATATCTGCCTTATACTCGTGCCTGGCTTCTACCATTAAGCAAGTATGGCAATGGCTATTGATATTGTTAAAGCTTCAATGACTACAAGCAGAAAAAGACGGTTATTGTCTCTTTCTGCTTTTTCTAATCGCTCGTTGGCTATATCTATACGCTCATTGGTCTTATCGATAAGATCAATAACCCTATGTAGGGTAAGTTCCTTATTTCTTTCCATACCTTAATATATATTATTTAATTAAACCGATGCAAATATACGGAATTTTATTGAATATCCGTGGAATATCCGTGGAAAATCAGAGAATTTCAGAGAAAATCGGAGAAAATCAGAGAATTTCGGGGAATTTTGTGAAATTTTCCCATAAAAATGTGATTGTTTTCCCCAACTTTTTGGGAAAATCGCTTGTCGTTCCAATTATTTTTCGTAATTTTGCCAACGCAAAAAACAAATAAATATCCTCAGCGGAGGCTTCTCATGGTTTCTTAGAATTACATCATGAATATAAGATTGTTTATGAAACTATTCCCTTCGTGAGAAGCGGATGGTCAGGGTGCAGAACAGGGTGCGAAGTCTAGGAGTTCGCACATTTACTCACTACTGGTTCTGGCTTCGATGCCATGCACCCGCAATATTCTTTTTTAACAGTTAGATTATAGTCGATTAAATTTTAGGTTAAGGGTTTTTAGTTATTAAGCAAAATGATTCTTTACGCCATCGGTGCGTGATGTATAGATGGCCTTTTTTATGTTTTACAGCATATTTAAATGTTAAATTCAAGAGTAATATGGAAAAATAGAAAGAAAAATTTGGCTGATTCAAAATAATTCTGTAATTTTGCAAACGCTTATAAGACGATAGTAAACTATCCGGCAAGGCGACCGTTATCGCCTATGGCTTCGTGGCCGCAGGCATTTTTTTTGCCCATATATCTCATACCCTCCTCACGGAGGTGTTGGTGTACCGATATGGCGGCTGCATGAACCGTAAGATTTGATTTGTCCTTCCGGATAAGCCATCGTCTTATAAGCAACGGGGAATGCAGCCGCCACCCGTATATATATATCAGTGCGCTGCTAACGCTTATAAGACGATGCAAATATGCAGAATTCAATTTTAATCAGCGATGCACTGAAGTCTCAGACATCAGGCATCACAGTAGAGGATGGCATCAAGGCCATCAAGTCAGAAATCAAGAAGTTCGCCAAGACCAAGAGCGAAACCTTCAGCTACTTGTGTGAGGAGACCGTCACCTATGGTGAGGTCGCCAAGACCATGCTAGGCATGGTGGCATTGCTAGCGTTCGTGTTCATCGGTGGCTTCTTATTCGGAGGGGAGGTAGCATGATGGAGAATAAGATGACAACAGAGCACTTCCACACGCTGCTTGAAGCCAACACCACTGAGCTCTCGAAGGCGAGAAAAGCCTACGCCACCGCTATTTACGACCTCCAGCAGTCGTATGACGAAGCCATGGATATCATATTGAAGAAGGAGCATCAGGCGAACGCTGAACTCCGCAAGGCCCGCGAAGAGTTCGAGAGAGCCAAGGAGGGGCACGAATTGTTCCTCCGACAGCTGAAGAGAGAGCGCAACGAAGTAGGACGAATCCACAACGAGGAAAAGGCTGAAGCCAAGAACCACTGGGCTGAAGTCAACGAGGAAATTCAGAGCAAGCGCCACAACATCTTCGAGCGTTATAGAAATTCTGGGGGGGCACTCTCGGGAGACATGGAAGGACTCCTGCACCCAGGCTGGACCAAAGACTAGAAAGGAGGAGTGAGTGATGAAGAAAAGTAGAAACCGCAGAAGACGCACAGCTAAGCTGACAGCCAAGGATATCATCAGGTGCAAGTTCTTCGCTCTTGAAGGCAGGCAGATGAACGCCCATAAAGTGGAACTCAAATTTCAGAGAGACAACAAAGTTGTCGCATCAGTTGTTTTCATCGTTGATGCGCCACACAAGCAGACTATTATCCGATGGTATGATCATCGCTATTATGCTCTTAGGTATGGAGCTAAAGAGGTTGAGCCATACAACATGACTCTGGCAATGTGGAGAACTTTCAACTATAGATGATATGAGAAGAAAGAAGAATATCTATGAGCTGCAGAGCCAGCGTAACCGTATCATCATTGAGGCAACCAAGAGATTGACGGATGCAGCAGGCATCCGCCTCTCATGTCTCTGTCTGCAGAGAACCATCGCGGCATATAGCGGTGCAGAAGTGCAAAATGGAAGAGATTCAAAGTTCAAGAAGCTCGCTGATAAGCAGATTCAAGAGCTTGATGATCTCATGCAGCATTACCTACATCAGGAGCAGCGATATCAGAACATTATAGACAGCATCAGATACTTCACCTGTCTCTACTACGAAGCACAGGAGAGATTGAAGCGTGGAGCTGATAAGCCGGAATAATTAGTAACAAACCCTTAACTTAAGAGATTATGAATGAATATGACGACAATGGAGGATTCGCTATTAGCCTCCTGGAAGCTTACTTCAAGTTCCGTTCCAACCTTCCGATGAAGGACAGAGAGACAGGACTTAACTACAAGAAGCAGTTCAAGACAACGCAGGATATCGCCAGTGAACTCGACGTCATGGGCGGTGTGCAGGTTGAGAAGATTAATAAGTACATGCAGCAGCATGGCTACGTCCTCGCCACTCTGCCAGACGGCACGGTGGCGTGGGCAATCTGGGAAAGAGTAATGCCAATTACTTAATGATATAATAATTTAAATAGCGATTTTTGTTGTTTTCGAGATTTTTTCGTACCTTTGCGGCACGAAAGATTTGAAAAGTTTAAAACACTAGCTTTTAGACGGCTGATTGCTCGAGAGAGTAGTCAGCCGTATTTTTATATATGGCAATTGCCATGTATCTTTGCACTAAAAAAACAAATATGACCATCAAATCACTTCCGTCGGGCAGCGTCTTCCTCGAAGGCATCCCCGACATCGTAATTCTCACAGCCAAGACACGCCTGTCTGTCACCATCAAGGTGGGCGACACTCCTACCTACGAGGAACTCCTCTATCCGGCAGGCGGAGAAGTCTGTGTTGCTGATCTCGCAGAGATTTTCCGTCCTCTTACAAGGCAGAGACTCTGCGTCAACGCAACCATCACCATCACGGAGCAGAGCGTGGTAGGCGAGACCGAGACCAACGAGGAGACCAAGACCGTGAACCTCACGGTCTATTATTCGACAGTTGACATCGTAGGCGTCAACTGCACCGAGTTCCTTCAGAACCATTTCCTCACGCTTCTGGAGGGGCGCAAGACTACCGCCATCGGTCGCCTCGAATACCTGCACTACATGGGTACCGAAGAGGCAACCATCACCGCTCACTACAGCGGAACCACATCTACGAAAGTGTTTACCGGCACGGCCGTAGGAGGCAATGATATCTACACGACACTCGACGTGTCTCCAGCACGCTTCACAGCCGAAGGCCTTGACCTTCTCTACTACATCGTAGAGGCAGGCAATCGCTCCATGACGTTTATTCTCGACCCGGAGCAGCCGGACTGCGCTCCGATTCTGCTCTTCACCAATTCCTTCGGCTGCCAGGAGTTGCTCTATTGCACTGGCAAGCATGAGGTGGACCCTCAATATACCAGAGATGCGGCATACATCGCAGGCTACAAGCTCAACTATCGCATCACGGAGCAGAGGACATTCAATGCCGACACAGGCTATCTAGGTACCGATATGGCCAACTGGGCTGATGATCTCTTCCGCTCGGACGAGGTCTATCTGATGAACTTCGTCCATGGCAATTCTATCCTGGGCAAGCGTGTCACCCTCTCAGACTCCAAGTCCAAGCGTGACAACCTCCATGACAGCATGCCTCGCTTCACCTTCAGCTACACCTATGCGCAGAAGCAGCACAATGTGCTGGACCTTCAGCGTGGTGGTCGCATATTCGATAATACATTTGACATGACATTCAATTAATGCAGAAGACCGCATATCACATCAACGAGGTGCTGAAGCTCCTCGACAAGGCCAAGGACGATGGCGCAACCGTCAACATGAAGGCGTGGACACAGGACGGGCAGACCATTGACTATACAGGATGGCTGGTCAGAGGTGGCAGCTGGAGAGGCGGATTCCACCGCCTCGTCAATCCTGCCAATGGCGAGGTCAGAACTGTTCCGGACATTTTTATATTTAATTTTTTAGGCAAACCAGTATATCTATGAGCGAAGAAAGAGATAAATATCAGCTTCAGGAGATTGGCGCAAGCGGCAATCTCCAACGTTTTGCGATAGTTGCTGAAGGTGTCTCCAAGGCATCCAACTCTACTATCGAGCAGCAATATGGTTCGGACACCAGCTTCTTCGGATCCGGAGAGATTGGCGATGCTCGATATACAATGACAGAAGTCAATGGCAGAGAGATAGAGTACATCAACTATGGCGATGATGACAACATGCCATACGTCCTTCAGAACCTCCTCCGCAAGAACATGGTGGCTCAGCGAGCTATGGCTTTCAACGTCAAGTGCTGCTATGGCCAGGGCATCCGCTTCGTGGACAGAGAGTCCAAAAAGGACGTGACAACCGATGAAATCAGGGATTTCTGCCTCCGCAACTCGATTCACGAGGTCTTCATGCAGCAGGCAACAGACATGAAGTTCTTCAACTGGTCAGTGGAGGTCATCATCCTCTCCAAGGACCACAAGCGCATTGTCAATATCAGACACAAGGACGTGTCCTATTGCCGACTGCAGAAGCCGAATGCCAGCGGCCGCATCGAGAATGTCATTTTCGGTGACTTCCGGAAATATGGCAGTTCTATCGAGGGCGAGATTATCCCTCTTCTTGACATCTACGACCCGCTGGGCGACCTGCTGGCACGCATGGGCAAGGCTCCGGATCCTTATACTGGCATCAAGGGCAAGGCACCTCGTGATGGCAAAGATTGCAAGTTCGCAATCATCAGCCGCATGCCGACACCTGGCATACAGTTCTATCCGGTACCTTATTACGCATCCATCTTCGATGATGCCTGGTATGACATCTACCGACTCATCGGCATCGGCAAGCGCTACATGATCAAGAACACGTCTGCGCCTCGCATCCAGATTGAGGTCCACCGCGACTACTGGGATGACCTTTGCAACAATGAGGGCATCATCGATGCCGAGGCTCGCAAGGCGCGCATCCTTAAGGAAAAGGACGACATCATCAACTTCGTCTGTGGACCGGAGAATGCAGGCAAGGCACTCATCACCGGCTACTACTTCGACCCGAACGGCAAGGAGCAGCGCATGGTGCGCATCATCAACCTCAGCGATGGTGGCAAGAAGGAGGGTGGAGACTGGGCAGACGATATGTCCGAAGCTTCTAACTCACTCTGCTTCGCACTCGACTGCCATCCAAACCTCATCGGAGCGACACCAGGCAAGAGCCAGATGAACAATTCCGGATCCGACAAGCGAGAGCTCTTCATCATGAAGCAGTCTCTAGAGAAATCCGAGCATGACATCATGGCCAAGCCATGGCATGTGATACTCCACTATAACACATGGGCAGACCAGGGCGTGACCTGCGATGTACCTATGATAGAGCTGACAACGCTCGACAAAAACAAAGACGAGCAGAAATCATTAGTAACCAACAAAGGCAAGGAAAATGGCAAAGAAGATTGAAATCAGCAAGGAGCAGTTCGAGGACTGCATCCTGGTTGCGACAAGTTCGCACTCCGAAGTCTATGACTCCGTCAAAAAACATTTTGATGGCGCATACAACGCCATCCGCATGAATTATCTCGGTGAAATCGGGGAAAAAGCGCTTGATACCAATGATGATCTCAAGAAGAGTGTAGTCTATGCTGTATGCCTGAGTGCATTCCTGGAGGTTGTCAGACACCTAGACCTGGTGCTCACTCCTACCGGATTCGGAGTCGTAGCTAACAGCGAAGTATCTCCAGCCAGCTCTGGGCGAGTGGAAGCACTCATAGAGCAATGCAGGTTGGCCAATATCAAGGCTCAGGACTTGATGCTGTCTAACCTCTGCGATATTGCAGGGTGGGGGAGCACCATGCAGGCTCAGCAGAGCATACAGACAGTCTTGTGGAGCATCACCGGTTATTGCTATCTGACAAGACAGGAGTACATCGCGTCAAAGGAGTGGACATCCAAGCTGGCAGCCATGCAAGAGGCTGACTCCATCCTTCGCAAGTTGATATCCGATGCAGAGATGGATGATATCATGTCCTTAGTCAGAGGAGTGAGAGAGGGCAATGAGTTTGAGGGCAGTGTGCGCCTCATGCTGAGCCGCTGCATGATTATGCTTGCAAACGACATGCTGTCTGCATACTCCAACGAGCGTGCAAGACTGCTCTCATATCTAGACAAGAACCTCGATAAATTCCCATTATATGCGAATTCATCGGCATACAAGGCCAATCATTTTAAAGAGTTTAAGAATGAAAAATCAAAACCTGCCTTCGTTTTCAATTCGTGAAGATGGTACACAAGAGTTCAATTTCAAGGCGCCATCATCGTGGGAGGAACTATCAGATGATCAGTTGCGCTATGTCCTTAGCGTCATGGCGCTCCATCACGAAAAAATCGTTATCAAATGCTACCTGCTCGCAAGGTTCTGCGGTCTTACCGTGCATAAGTACACCAGAACAGGATGGAAATGCAGCGTTAAGTGCGATGAAAGAGACGAAAATGGCGATACTAAGACTGGGAAAGTGCGCGAGAGAGTTCTATACATCAGCGCTGCCGAAATTCTCTCAATGCTCAAAAACTTCGATTTCATCGACTCCTTTACGGAGTTTCGACCTCTTCAGGTCGCAAGTAACGTTTCACTGAAAGCAGTTGAGCGACTGCTTCGTGACATCAGCTTCTTCGATTATCTCAACATCGAGAAGAACTACCAGTTGTTCATGCTTCAGCATGAAGACAGATTCCTTCAGAAGATGGCGCACCTCATGTACAGAACCGAAGACGGTTCCACCGATGAAACCGCCAATTTTGAGCCTTATGAACTTCTCGGAGTCTTCATGTGGTTCTCGAGCGTCAAGGAATATTTCGCTCTCAACTTTCCGAACTTCTTCAAGCCGGCCAAGGAAGGTGGCGAGTTGAAGCCGGAGGACTTGCTGCCTGCAATGCAGGCGCAGATCCGAGCACTCACCGATGGTGACATCACCAAGCTGCAGGCGGTCTATGATGCCGCCTGTTGGGATGCGCTCAGCGAGTTGGATGCCAAGGCCAGGGAAGCTGAGGAATACCGCAAACAGATGAAAAAATAAGCAACATGACAGAGAAAACATTCGATTCCATCGCTTATTTTCAGCAGTTAACTGCCGAAAACAAGACGTGCAAGGCTTATAATTTTGTCGCAACGACTTGCTCCGGACCTGATTCCGTACAGGGCGTGATGCAGTTGTTCCGCAAGGCTTCCAACTTCATCATGGTCTCAGACACCGTCGATTCCAACACGCACTCAGCCGGTGGAGGATTCTTCGACCGCAACGTCTATACAGTCTGGATCCTCGCAGCCTACAAGCGTGATGACATGGCAGACAGAGAGGAGAAGCTGAACATCTGCAGATATATCTTCAGACAGTTCCTCTCCAGAATGCTGCATGACCAGCATCGGGAGGCATACGATGGGCAGATGGAGTTCCTGGACCTTCATCAGGTCTATTCAAGTGAGTTGGGCAGATATAGCATGAACGGAGTCACAGGTCTATATTTTATGGTCAATTCAGATGAGCCGATAGACATACAATACGATGAGAGCTTATGGCAGACAAGTCAGCAATAGATGACCTCCTCAGATACGAGCATGGTTGGGCTGATGCCATGGGCGACTTCTGGCGTGAGCGCATGGAGCGCCTGCGCACCATCGACACCGGAGCACTCTACCGCAGCATCAAGGCGCATATCGAGCAGGGCTCGACAACGACCATAGAACATAACTTCATGATGTATGGTATCTATGTCGCAGCAGGCGTAGGGCCAGCCCATGAGTGGTACCGTTGGACCAAGGGTGCCAAGATTAAGCGCATCAATGGCGGAGATCTCAACTTTCTTGGTGCTGAATACAGAGAGGAGCAGGGGCTTGACAAGCCAAAGAAGGTAGGTCCGGCATGGGGCGGACGTGTCGCTGGTGGAGACCCGAAGGGTCCGCGCGACTGGTTCAGCCGCAAATACTACTCATCTGTCATGAAGCTCAACGAGCATGAAGCTGCGTTCTATGGTGAGCGCTATCAGGGATTGATGGCATCAGCCATCACCGAGATGTTCACCGGCATCGGTGCGGCCCGCAACCTCTAGAGCGTATTTTTATCGGTTCCATGGAAGTATTATCTTTGCACAAAAAAGATAAAATGGCAGAAAATCAGACCAAGGAAGCCCTTCAGACCCAGTTCGAGGGCATCAGAGACGAGAGGCGACTGCAAGCCAACACCGCATATCGCATCGGTAACGCCTTCCTCTCCCTGCTTCACTTCTGCGCTGATGAGACCTCAGACAAGTATCTGAGCAAGCAGCATGATGATGCTGCCAAGGGCATGATAACATTCATGCGCGGACTCATAGCAGAGCAGATGGCGAGCTTCAAGGGTGGCGCCCAGTTCGGCAGCTTCTTCAGTTCCCTTGTCGCAGGCAAGGGAGCGCAGATCGACGCAAGTGGCAACGCTGAAGTCGAGAGCATCACCGTCCGGAGCTACATGAAGGTCATGGAGCTTATCGTCAACAGGCTGTCTGCCCTGGAGGGTGATCAGTACTTCACCGAGAGCGACACCATCGAACGCATCGATGATCTGGGCGAGAACACCTATGGCCTGCACCTCAAGAGCAAGTATGACGGCTACTTCACAGCTCAGCATGAGGGCAATGTCATTCGAGGCATCGTCAACAATATCCTCTCAGCAGTCCAGAATGGAACGGAGGCGAAGTACTACACCTCATGGATGCGCATCAACAGCGTCAATGCGACCAAGAACTACATCGAGGTCACATTATACGCTGACAGCGAAGTTCCAGGTGGCAAGAACTTTCCGCCATGCGAGCTGATGAATATTGCCAGGTATGGCAATCAGACTGTCGAGTCTCTTCAGAGCTGCTTCTACATATCCAGCTCTGAAGGGCGCATCGTCAAGCTGACAGGCGTCACCAAGCCGATTCTCGAAGACTACAACTATGGCATGACCTTCGGAGACCTGCCTGACTTCGTCAAGGCACTGGACCTCCCGCTAGTCAAGGGCAGAGATTACATCTATGCCGCAGGCATCGTCACTCAGGACATTATACAAATTGACTATCATGGCAAGCCGATAGTCACCTATGTGGATAGAGGCTTGTTCGATGCCACCGCTACCTATTATTGCGCAGAGGTCAATCCGGACACCGGCAAATATGAGACCTCAGATGTCTGGTACACCGGCTGCAAGTGGCGATGCCAAAAATCTGGCACGCACACTGTTCCACGGTGGAACAACACCGACTGGGCAATGATTGAGGGCAATCCGGCATTCACCGTTGACTTCCTGGAGGACGAAACTGTCTATGACTTCGACTGCTTCCGCGCACCTCTGACCATCGTCGCTACGCTCTACGGCCAGGACGTGACAGGCGATATCCTGGAGTCTGATGTCGCCTGGACTCGCTATACCGAGGACCGCAACGGCAATCAGAGAGTCACGAGTGACAACATTTGGGCTGTCGAGGTAGGCTCCAAGGCTGGCAAGGCGATAGTGCTCACGCAATCAGACCTCTCTATAGATAGCGAGGGCGTTCCGCCTAAGATTCGATTCACGGCTACAGTTAGGTTAAGAGACGGTCTTGGTAAGGAAGTCAACCAGGATTCCGTCACAATTGAATATAATTAATTGCGAAAAGCATGAAATACAAGAGAATAGAATTTAAGTACACGCCTCTTCAGATTAATTTATCACAATCTGTCTCAGGCAGTGTAACGCTAGAGCAGACCTATGATGCTGACCAGAATGAGTATTCTCCTAATTATGATCTGACGCCATGCGCATTGCAGCCTATCATCAGCATTATAGACAGAGATGGCATCCTCAGAAACGGTCGTGTCAACAGCGAGCTGACTGATATCGCTTGGTACAGGGTGGAGAACGGAGTAGAGGGTAATGCGTTGGTAACTACACCTAAAAAGTATGTTATCACATCGTCCGGCAATGATGCCGGAAAACTTCTGTGGTACATCAACGGAGCACCGCAGAAGCCGATATTGCTCAGATTCAAGGCGAAGTTCCTGGATACCCGAACCAACAAGGTTCGAGACATCACAATGGACTACTCCATCAGATGCAAGAATGGAACCATTTACAAGCCGACGCTGCTGTTGTCAAGCGGTGACCGCTACTACAATCCGCTTCGTGACACAGACAAGCAAATCATCAATGCCTCCTTGCGAATAGGCACAGAAGAGTGCGCTAAGAGCAAGCGTCAATTTGTTTGGGAGATTCTCAGAAGTCGGGGGCAATTCTCGGCAATTACTGCAGACGACCTGGAGATCAAGATATCAGAAGACGGTGCATCCGTTACGCTAGACCGCTCTCTGATGGGCAAGCGCATCTGCATCCGCTGCCGAGCCAAATACTCTGCAGCAGGCAATCCTGCAAGCGTAGAACTCAGCGATGCAACTCCGTACAAGATTGTCAACATCGTCCGCAGAATCCCGTTCTATGACTACGACATGATAGACCTCGTTGACGAGGTGCTTCCGGAAACGAAAATGGTCAATCCGAAGGCTACTATCTTCGACAATCAAGGCGATATCGAGAACCCAACAAGAGAGCTGCAAGTCCTCTGGTGGATGGCTCCGAATAATTCTATCAATTTCGAAAATCCTGTTCTCGTTGGCCATGGCATGGAGCCAGCAGTACCAACAGAACTGCTAGACCCTGGCAGAGGGGCTATCCTCGCCATGGAAGTGAAGGATCTCAATCCTCTTGCTTTAGCCATGGACGCAGACGGCAAGGTTTTCGTGGATGCAGACGGCAATCCATTTATTTTTCATTAATTAAATTTCATTGACATGGAAAGATACATCAAGGCGAACCGCAAGGTCGTGGAGTTCCTCCAGCTGACCGAAGACAGAACAGAGTTGCAGGATGGCAACTTCATCCTCTGGTGCCAGGACATTCTGCCACTCGGAGATCCAATTGAATTCGAGCGTACACTATCAAACATAGGTGCTATTGCCATGGACGGCAAGACGGCATACAAGGAGCAGAAAGGCGAGGTGTGCAACAAGCTGCCAGTAGCTACAGACAGCAGATTCATTATGAGAGAGGAGGGAGGAAATGAGTAGCGCAAGTAAATCGGTGAACATCACGTTCATCCAGAAGATGGGAACCTTCACCCCATCTATCCAGTCTCCGGACGGAGATCTCTATCAGGAGTATCAGAAGAACGGTGACGTGGTCACCGTCTATCCTGACTTCTCTAAATCGAAGCCGAAGCTCTACTTCGTTGTCATCTCTTCCCGTACTGCGGATGGCGTCACAACGCCTGTATCTATGAAGTTCTTCTTTAATGATACGGAGATTCCGTTCAACAGCGCAGGCAAGTCAACAGGCCTCTTCGACGGTCTCTTTGAGATAATCAGACCTAGCGCTTCACAGTTCTATTGGGGCTTGAAGATCTGCAATAACTTGGTCAAAGCTTCAAATTATTCTGCTATTAACATCAAGATGGTGGGAACCGTCTCTGAGAGATCTAATCAGCAGGAGATTACCGATGAGGTGCAGGCTGTATATAAGATACCAGTCGGCCCATACACCGGTGTAGCCTATCGAGTCTCAATCAAGGCACCGGCAAACGATACGCATAACTTTGTCCTTAGCAACAAGGATGATAGCTGCCAGCTTGAAGCAAAGGTGACGCAGGGCAACGAGACTCTGACAACTGGCTTGTTTTACAAGTGGTATAGAGCAGTTAACAGTATCACCGGCTGGGAGGAGATTCCAGGAAAAAATGACAAGACTATCACGGTCAAGGCAACTGAAGTCGATTGCACCCGTGAGTATATGGTTGAGGTGTACAACAGCAATAGCATGGGCAAGGACAACATGTTAGGCTTCGACTTCCAGACTGTTATCGACGCTTCTGATCCTTATGACATTGAGCCTAACCCTACTCCGGTAGATGAGTCTATATATGAGGACGAGGTAGGCAATGGCAGTGTAACCTATACACCGAGATTGATTGTCAGAGGCAAGTCTGAGACCATTGAGTCTAAGTTCTATTTCACGCTGAAGTCAGCGTCAGGCGTTGTCCTCAATACCGAAGCCTCTCGCCAGCCTACTGTCCAGCTGAGTTCGTTCGCAGTGACGAGAGCAGACTGCATTCACGCAGGTTACAGCAACGTAGCATTAACAATTCAATCGGTTAAATAGCCTATGAGTGTTATAACAAGAGTGATTAAGTTTCTCCGCGTCGGTGTCGGCATATCCAACACCGATGTGGAATATGCCGAGTCAACAAGTCAGACAACTGCACCGACAGAGGGATGGCAGACAACTGCACCCAAGTGGCGCAAAGGGTACTACATCTGGAGCAGGACACACATCTACTACACAGACGGTGACGAAAAGGTTACAACACCTATGTGCCTGTCTGTAGCCAGGAGCATCGACCGCATCGAGGAATACTACTACTCTTCGACATCGCCTACGGCCATCACCGGAGGCGAGTGGGTCAAGAGTAAGTCGCCAACATGGGTGAGCGACAAATACATATGGTCTAAGTCCATCATTTACTACACAGATGGAACCTCTACGGAGACTACTCCTATATGCTGTACTGGTGGCATAGGACCGCAGGGTGAACCTGGCAAGGATGCCATCAACATACAGATGTCAATGCCGACAATCGTCCACAAGAAATCTCAATTTGCCGGAACGTATGCTGTTGACGTGAGAGCTTACAAAGCAGGAGTTGAATTAGCTTGTTCTGTCAGTGTGGAAGTTCCATCTAATTATGCCAGCTCTGTTAAGGCTAGCGTGATTAACAACGACAAAGGGAAGAGAGTTATTGTAGTGATAGCAGCGAATATTGATGTCTATACCAATTTAGCTGTCGCAGTCAAAGTCGAGAATGTTACGTACAAGTATACGATACCTGTCAAGACAATAGCCGATGGCGAGGGTGGCAAGAGAGGCGAAACAGGTGCAACACTGCGTGGACCGCAATCTTGGGAGAACTGCGGCAATGGCTATAGCTTCGAGTCTGGAGCATCGGGTGAGGAGTGGAAAGATGTCGTTATCTACAACTCCGGCTATTACAGCTGCATCAAGAGTCATATCAAGACTGCGAACAACTTCCCAGGCAGTGATGAGGACCAAAACAACCATTATTGGAGGCTGGGCAGCCCAATAGAAATGGTAATTGCCAAAATCATCTTGAGTCAATATCAGCTTGTTGAAAACCTGGGAGTCAAGGTCATCGAAATGTCGGATGAGCAGGGCAACATCGTCTTCCTAGCGAAGGACGGTGACGTAATTTGCAACAAAGGTACTTTCAATGGCATTAAGGTTACAGGCGATAGCGAATTTAGCGGGACCATGAAAGGCGTAAGCGGAAGTTTCAAAAGTCTAAATTGTGTGGATAATAGCGGCAAAATCGTGGGCAATATTACCTTTGGAAGCGATGGGCGAATGTGGTTTGATGGCGATATGTACAGCCAGGGCTACAACAGCGAAAAAAAGCGAAGCAACCGATTTTACACAAGTGACGTACTTTGCCGTGGAATGTTTGGGCACAGGGAAAAGATTATGGCCGTCGTTAAAGGTGCATATATGTATGTGTATTCAAAAGGAGCGGATCAGACAGGAACGTATGTAAGCCTCGAAACAGGCAAGACCTCAGATAATAAGACTTTCTACTACGTACCGCTTTACAGCCCATCAAATACTGACGATTTGTCGGGTATGCCTATCGACGTTGTGGTTTTTAACGCCCCATCAGATTACTATTATGCTTTTTCGGGCATGGGCAATGGTAAGGAATGGAGAGTTATTAACGGAAACGACAGACAGACGGTACATTTTTGCGACATTGGCGGTTGGCATGAATTAGTAGGCGGTGCATCTGTAAATTGTGTGTACGCAAACCCAGAATGGCTAAACCCAGTACCAGACAAATCCGGTATAGGAAGAGGTGTATTTTGGACTGGAGAGAAGGATTTGAATTGGTAACTATAATATGTAACATTTTTAACATAAATAATTATGGAAGGTAAAAAATTCAATTCGGTGACTAAAGTCACAACCGTCAACAGCAATCAGAGTGTACTGCTGACCGACCAGAATGGCAATGTCACTACAATCGGCATGGATGCGCTTAAGGCTGACCTTGCAGTCGGTCAGCATGCGTGGTGCGGACGTGTGTGGAATATAGCGAATGGTACACCGAAGGCTGCAACAACCATCGGTTCGCTAGAAATCCTCAGAGAGCTGCCTTATGCGCTCGGTCTTGGTGCATATCTCGTGCAGAACGACCACAGCCGCAAGAAACTCGACAGCAAGGATCATCACAAGTATGCGACCGGAGCAGCTGCCAAGCTCGACGGTACAGAAGGTCACTATCAGTGGGGCTGGGGCCGCAAGTTCTACATCGTCATCAAGGAGGTAGGCGGTCTGCACTACGAGCAGATAGGCTTGAAACCTATCCCTGGCGAGTTCAACTACGAGATACCTATTGCCAGCATGTCAGCAGCAGGCTTCGCTACAATTGAGCGCAGCACTGGCCGCATGGTCAGCTATCTGAATACCAGCACTAACTACCGTGGAGGCAATAACGATGCGACTCTTGATTCCAAGAACCGCACATTGCTGGGCAAGCCGGCAACTAACATGACTTCTGAAGCTTTCCGAGCTGCAGCCCGCAAAAACGGCAAGGGGTGGCTCTCTACGTCAATGAGACACACGACAGTTATCAGCATTCTGTTCAGCGTGATTTTCGGTACTCACTACGTTCAGAATACCTACAATGCCAACAAGGATGCTAATGGACTCTATCAGGGTGGTCTTGGCATGGGCACGACAACCATGACAAACTGGGATACATACAACTCATACAACCCTATCTTGCCAATGAGCGCAGGTACAGAGTTGGGTGATGCCTGCGGAGAAGGTACCTATGCAGTGAAGGATGACGCAGGCGAAACCGTCTATACTGCCAAGATTCCATGCTTCTTCGGTCTGAAGCATCCATTCGGCAACCTCTGGCGCCTCATGGATGATGAGCAGTGTCGAGTCAATGCCGACAACTCCATGACGCACCTGGTTGCGCCATCAATCTATGGTACGTGGACGCTCGGATCTGCAACTGGCATGAAGGCGATGAGCAAGTCACCAGGCAAAGGTGAAGGCTTCATCACACGCCTCTCCTTAGACAATCTCGAGAATTTCCCGACAGCAATTGGCGGTACAGAGTCAACCTATTGGACTAGCTACTTTTTGAACAGCGTAGAAGGTACATCCGGTTTTCGCGTCTGCCTCCGTGGTGGCGCTGCCCGCTTTGGTGGTCAGTGTGGTCTTTCGACGCTCTACGTGGACGATGGTGTCGGTGGTGCCTCTGCGGACATTGGCGCGGCCCTCTGCGAAGCAGCAAGCGAGTGGTCTTTGGAACCAGTGTATTACGAAGCGGCCTAGCGTGGGCAAGGTGGACAGGGTTGCCGGAGAGCCCAGGCGCAAGCCGGAAGCAACCCTGAGCACCCACGCGAACGCAGTTCGCGACAACACCGCCCTTTGGGCGGTCGATTTTTTATGAAAAATTCGTTCTTTGACTTTCTTTCATACCGATTTTTTTTTGTACCTTTGCACCCGGTTATAAAACTAGGCTGTGATTCCTCGTGCCGGTTTTCGCGTCTGCCACCGTGGTGGCACTGCCAACAATGGTGGTCAGTGTGGTCTTTCGACGCTCAACGTGAACAATGGTGTCGGTGATGCCAATGCGAACATTGGCGCGGCCCTCAACTTTAATAAAATTTGCAATTTCGGTTTGCTTATATTGCAGATATAGGGGAGTCAAGCCTTGCCTCATGGCAGAACATACACTAAGCAGAATAGCTAGTAGATGATGACAAAAGGGTCATCCAGTCGAATGTTAGGACATAAAAAAAGCAGACAACAGACACAGACACCGACAATAATACAGACACAAACACCGACTTTTTTTTTATTAAATAAATTTTAAAAAGCGAGTGAAAAGACTAGGAAATATTTCGCCAAAGGTCGAAACTTTACAAAACTTTCGTACAGCATTTTTTGAGTATTCAAGGCATAAAGGGTCACGCCTGAGCATTAAGGATTTCGAAGCCGAGTTGGAGGACAATCTTCTAACTCTGCTAAACTCGTATGTCAACCAATCATGGCATACGTCTGAGTATGAGCCTATGACAGTCTATAGGCCGAAGAAGAGATTAGTCAACAAGTTACCAGTCAATGACCATGTTATTCAACATAGCGCCCTCTACCCTGTAGAGGACGAGCTTAGAGCCAAGATTCATTATCATTGTCCAGCCGGTACCAAAGGCAGAGGCACGCATTTCTTTTACAAGATAGTCAAAAGAGATATATTTACGTCTCCACAGGAGGAGACGCAGTTCTGCATGCCAATGGACATACATCACTACTTCATGACCATGGAGCATAACCTGCTGAAGCAGGAATATAGGCTATACATCAAGGACCGCAAGTTGCTGGCGTTTATCGACGAGGTCGTTGACAGCTATCCAAACGGGGTTGTACTCGGTGTCAAGCTGACGCAACTGCTAGGTCAGCTGTTCCTGGTTCGCTTCGACTATCTTGCGATTCGTTGCTTCGATATTCTGATGGATCCGGAACGCTACCATTATTGGCAAGCAAGATATGTCAGTGATATGCTCGTAACTTGCCGCAGCGAACAGCAGGCAAAGGTAATTAGTTCGGGGGAGGCTGTCCGAAAATTTAATTAGGGAAGCAAACAACTGAATTGAGCA
>ERZ791891.167-NODE-167-length-38781-cov-4.859965_pt1 | contig 38781 bp, 55 predicted proteins | sample MGYA00510155_ERZ791891 | MGnify/ENA primary metagenome ERZ791891 (study PRJEB30046, sample SAMN00792061) | human gut metagenome | study: EMG produced TPA metagenomics assembly of the A metagenome-wide association study of gut microbiota in type 2... | reverse complement strand
TATGCATATTGCCCATGTTATAGGATTTCTTTTTTATTAAAAATTAGAGAAATATTTATTTTTAATATTATGTTTACAGCCTTTATTAAAATTTTACCTGTAGGAGAATTACCAAGCCATAACCATTCAGCTAGTACAAATACTACAGGAGAACATTCACATTCTGTACAATGTAATGCACCTCATAATGACCCTGTATGGTCAAACGGAAATATATTAGGAAGAGCTGAAACAAAATATGGTATTAACTCATATACAACTTCTAATTCGGGAAATCATACACATAATATCGTTATAAATAGCACTGGAGAAGGACAAGCTCACAATAATTTGCAACCATATATTAGTTGCTATATATGGCAAAGAATGGCTTAATTAGTAACTGTAGGGGAATTACCATCTCATAACCATACAGCATCTAGTAATGTAACAGGAGAGCATAATCATGGTATTTATATAAATGGATATAATGGGAATATGTCAGGAGCACAAAATTATGGTTGGGGCTCTGATGACCATTCAATTGGATTGCGCAGAAACTATACAGAAAATAATGGCAGTCATACTCACACCATATCTATTGGCAATACAGGTTCTTCTCAATCACATAACAACATGGAACCATATATAGTAGTTTACATGTGGAAACGTACAGATTAATTTACTCTTTTCCATATATATATTGCAATATATGGTGATAAATTATTATGTGCCTGATTACTTCCAGTATCACTGATAGAAATGGTATGAGAATGATTACCTCCATATTCTGTATAAAGATTTAATCTTCCAGGACCACTATTTGCAAATTCATTTCCTGCTTTACCAAAATCTGAACCTTGATTTGTAACTGTAGGTATAGAAGTATAATGGTTATGATTACCTGTAGTATTTGTAGAAGCAGTATGATTATGGTTTGGTAATTCTCCTACAGCTAATTAACACGCTTCCATGTATATACAGCTATGTAGGGCTGTATATTATTGTGTGGTTGGCTAGAACCAGTGTTATTAATATTTATAGTATGACTATGATTTCCTGCACTTAAAGTAGTTCCTTTATTTCTAGCATAATTCGTATCAAAATCGCTTGGAAAATTCATATGTGTATTGCCGTCTGGTCCATATAATTGAAATTGATGAGTATGATTTCCAGTTGTATTAGTGGACGCTGTGTGATTGTGAGCAGGTAATTCTCCTACAGTGAGTTGATGCACAAACTCTCCACCTGTCTCACCTGCTACAAAATTATGTGTATAATTTTCTGTTTCTACCTTACCTTGTGCCAAAAGTACACGACCAGCAGGCATTGCTTCCCAAGTACCAAATCCAAACAATTCTGCTGGATTTATATTAACCGTTGAAAAATGGATATATCCAACGTGCATAATTTTTTTTAAAACATCAATGTCTTTTGAGGAATACTTTGATATCGCATTTCTAACAAATGCACAAGTAGCAAGTTGTGTATCATTCGTATCTACATTAGCAGTTGGAGCTGTTGGTGTTCCTGTTAATCCAGGGCTTGCTTTTGGTGCTAGTGTAGATAAATCTACACTAACAGCACTTGCAACACCATTATTTATATATACTGGCTTGGTAGCACTTCCCACTGTAGAAGTTCCTAATTTATTAGCAACACTTGAATTATTAGCATTATTAGCATTTTCTGCTGTAGTAGCTTTTGCTGCTAAATCCGCATTAGCTGCACTATCGGCTTTACCTTGAAGATTACCTATAAATTTAGTAGCGGTAATATTATAACCACTAGCATTTAAATTTCCTGTAACTGTTCCACCATTCTTATCTAATTTCTTATCAAATAATGTCTTATGTGCTTCACTATTCTCATTATGATTACTAATTAATTCTTCTGTGTTTGTTTCTATTCCCATAAACTCATCATATAAATATTTAAATTTTAAATCGTTTAATCTTTGAAGAGAATCAAACGATTGATATGATGGTGGAACATTCCCTAAATATCCCCAACCTTTTAAATAATTATCATCTGTCCAATCAATTTGAGAACTTGCCCCAGAAGCAAATATTTTTTGAAAATCCAATTCACTCATACTACATATCCTTTCTTAATTAAGTTATTACTAAATATTTCAGACAATGGAGCTTGACCAAATCCTTTAGCAAATTTTTGATTATAAAATCCAAAAACATTATCTTTATCAAAGTGTGTCATACTTTGACAACTAACTCCAGCAGGTCTAACTATTAAATCTAAAGCATTTGCAAATAGAATTTCATTTTTTGTTAGTTTTCTACCAATGCCAACAATAAATTTTGCATTATAAATGTCTTGTACTATAGCAATGTCCGTTTTAAAAATAAACTGTATAGATTTTATAGTGTCATTCATATAACATAAAGAATTATTTTTATTAACTTTAGCCCAAAGAATTAATCTATATTCTTCATCAGACAAAGATGTACTGGATAAATAAGGTTCGCTATATTCTCTAAAACGAGCCTGATTAAAACCAGTAGTATTAATTTGATTTTCAAATCCAAAAAAATTTATAGTAATAGCATTATTTATTAACCTGTTTCGGTCCACAATTTCTCCTATACCATCTAACTGTGCACCTTCACCTGTATCTATCCATCGCTTTTCTTTTAAATTATTAAAAGTATCATCTAATAACTGTAATTCATCTGAAATTGCACAAAAAATTGCTTGTAAAACTTTCGTATCAGAAAATTGTACAAGCAAATGGTTCATCATACTTTCATATCTATTCATTTATAATCACCTCTATTTGAGAGATGTCAAATGTTGCATTCTCATGAGCAGAAATCACAATATTATTATTGTTATATTCCTTAGGTGTTTCTCCTGTAGTAGCTTTTATATCTATATATGCTATAGCATTAATATTATTATAAATAGCACCTATAAATTTTTGTAATATAATATCTTCTCCAATATTTATTTTACTTGCTTCTTGTAAAATAATTTCTTTAATTTCATTTGGAGTATTTTCACCCCATGTTTGTTCATTATTTTTGGTAATAGTAATTTTAAGCCATATCTTAACTTGCTTAGGTCTATTAAAACGTATAAGATGACTAATCCCTTGATTATCCAATACTGTTTTTTCTATATCACCAAAAGTATTTATTCCTGGAGCTTTATAATTATATATTTCTTTCGCAATATCATCTTCACTGCCACCTTCAACAATTATTTCTATACTATGTGGTGGTCTATTTTCACTATCTACCGTATCACTATCATTTTCATATGCCAAGCAAGCAGTTACTCCAGCTACATTACTATATATATTAGCTTGTATTGCTTCCAACATTACAGAAGCTTTACTATACACCGAAGATGACCAACGTTGCCTAAGTTCTACATCCGTTTCTGCGTCCCTTCCAACTATATTTTTTATATTACTTACGCTATTCCAACCTGTAATAAATGTATTTATATTTTTTACACTACCTAATGTAGGATTTATACTTCCATATATATCTGACACAAAATAAATAGGACTACTTACATTTTTTATTATTAAATTAGTATTAATACTGAATATCTTAGTTTTGTCATTACTACTAATAGTAAGCAAATCATTACTTAAATTAAAATTTAAATTTTCTTTAGAAAATTGATTATATATATTTGTTAAAACATTTGATACATTATCAGATATTTTTGCAGTATAAGATTTTTGTTCTCCATCTATTGTTATAAAATATGTTTTATCATTTTCTACATTATCTATAGTTAATTCAATTTTACTAGCATTATCTGAAGATATTTTACTTTCTTCTTTTATTGTATAAGTATTAGTATTTTCATCTTGAATTTGTAAATTAACAGGAAGCCTAGTATTATTCAGACCTGTACATTCGCAAATTATAATAGTTTGTTCAGCTTGTATAGGTCTAATAGCACTTAAAGCTGCTGCATTTGATAATGATATACCAGTTGCTGTATGTGGATACATAGCAAAATAAACATTTTCAGCCAGTTCCCATAAATCCGCTAGTTCAAATGCATAAATCCCATGAATTTGACCAAATATAGAATTACTATCTGTTTGAATAGCTATTCCTAATTTATCTGCAACACGTTTATTTAAACTATCAATTATTTCTGGTAATCTTTTTCGTTTAAAACCTTCTTTTGTCAACCCATATTCAACTGTTGTTACCATATCCCAATATCACCTCATTTGTTATTAATCCATATTTTGTATTTATTTCATAGTTTATAGATAATTCTCTCCGTATCATTGAGAAATCTAAATTCATAGATGATATTTCCTTTACACCTTCAATATTCATTATCTTTTCAGAAAAAATTTGCTTTATGTGATTTTTATTTGGATTTTTAACTAAAATATATTCTAAATAAGGTATTCCTTGTCTAGTATCTAAAAACCATTCATTCAACCAAAAACGCAGAGTAATTAGCACTTGTTGGGCTATTCGCTCTGCGTTATCTATTAATATTAAATCATTATTTTTTATTACTAAATCATTATTAGCTGTATTTAAAGCTATATCATAAGCCAATAAATCACCTTCTTTTATTGTGCCTCTCCTGTACTACCACCACCATTTTCAACATTTCCATGTGTATGATGGAGAAGACTTATACCATTTACTACTAAATCGCCATCAGCAAATTTAAAATCAGTACCATTCAATATACCACTAAAACCATTTTCAGTTATCTGAATCATAGCCGAACCATTAAATAAACACACACTATTTGCATGTTTAATATTACTTTTTGTTGCATTTGTATATAATCCAGGTATACAAATTGCGTCATTTAACGAATGTTTTCTCAAATCATCAGAAGTATTGCTATTATTTACAAAATCATCCAGTTGTTTTTCCGCAAAAATTATTAAACAGCCATCACCAGAAGATATAGGAAATGTAACTCCTGAATTACCTCCCATTCCTGTAGGAAATACTACCGGAACATTATAAATAATAGGATATGCAAACTCTCGATAATCTTCTGTTTTATAAGTTCCACTAGGTTGCACAATAGCTCTATTTATACTAGCGTCATATGAAATTATTTTTCCATTTAACGCAGTATGTATATTACTTATTTTCTCATCTACCCAATTATCTACTACATTACGAATTTCATTTGATGTTTGGCTCATATATAAGTCAACCTTTCAATCAAATCAATTTCACTATACCATTCATTAGAACTAATATCACCAGTATGACGAATAGCCTCTACTCTAAACCAACCTGTTATAAATTTACTTTCAACTTTTACAGCATCTCCAGGATTTATTGATGGTGATAATAAAGTTTTTATCTTCCAACCTGCTTGTTTTTCTGCACGGTCCTTATTCTCTTTTCTTTTTCTTTTGCGTTTTGGTGTTTCTTTATCAGTTTTATAATTAGATTTTACAATTCTTTCAGGGCTTCCAATTAGTCCACTATCCGCTGAAAAAACAATTCCTCTATTAGCAACTATTCCACCATCTAAAATTATTTGTAAAATATTATTTTGTATTGACCATGTACAGCCACTACCATAACATATTTCACTTAATGCTTCAGCACCTTTACCAATGAAAGAATATCCATTTTTAAAAGTACCAAAAGTCGCACCTTCTCCAAATACTATAGATAATCCCATATTTCTAGCAATAGCATTTATTATAGTATCACCAGGTGTATTAGGCGGAAAAGATATGCTCATAATGCTATCTCTAATGGCAACCTGCCCATCACTTAAATCAAATTTTGTAATTATATCTAATCCATTAATCTTAGAATATGCTTGTATTACATTTCCTATAAATAATTTTGTTACTCCACCATTGCCTTCATAACCTGCTAATATCTCACATTTTATATCAGGCTTTTCAATAGCTTTTCTTGTTGTATCACTTAAATTATAAATTTCTAAACTACTTTTATTCGTTTGTTTGGTTAAGTCTTTTTCTACAGTAAACTTAACTCTTAAGGTATTAGCAAATTCATAACCTATCTCAGGAAAAATAACTTTATACTGCCGTTTCCAAAAGCTCATTTAGTTCCTCCTTAGGTATATAAATCAATATTGCACTATTATTAATAAAATCTTTTCTAGTTATCACTTGTTTATTATTATTTACTACAGCTATTAATTCACCTTTTGGCAAGTCATGTCGTTTATATTGTGCTAATAAAGGAAAATTAGGAACAATTTTTATACTTCTTACTATATCAACATTATTACTATCTCTAATATCTATAGTCCAATCTTTACTGTTACTATTATATGCAAAATGTAATTTGTATACTTTATCATCTAAAGTAACTGTCTCCACAAAATCATTACTATCTGTAACAGAAATACTTACCACTATATCACTCCTTCTATAATAATGATGAAATTATTGTATTAATTGCTGTATTAACACTTACTTCTAAACCTGTTTGAATTTCTCCAGCAACACTATAATCAGCTTGTATAGTATTTACTTTTACTGTAGATGTATTTTGAATTGTTGTCATACCTGTACCTAAATTACTTTGTGTTGCTGTACCCCCATCTTTTTCAGTAGTACCTGCTTTGCCTTGAGCGTCATTATTAGCGTATTCTTCAGGAATATCTTCTGTTCTTTGTGTAACAATTTGTACATATTTAAATTCAAGTTCCATTTTATAACAAATACCATTTTTTACTGTTTTTGGTAATGGTGCTCGTACCATTACCATATTATTATAAATAGAATCTACAGTTTTTATAGTTATCGGTTCTCGATTTAAATATATTTTCATTAAAGAATTTGCTACATTTTGTAACCTATTATTATCAACAGTACCAAAACTAATTGGAGTAGGCGTAAATACTACCTGCATTTTTAAAGACATTGGTTTTCTTTGTACATGGTCAGCAATTATAGAACCATCTTCGACAGGGTTCTCTGTTACCTCACTATTAAAATTAGTTTCTGTTTCTAAAAGTACATCTACAGATAAATCTCCTATTTTAGCAGGTTCTGTTAATTTAGGCATAAGTGCAGGATATGTTTGTTGTTTATTCTTTTTTTCAGGCAATATACCTGGTATTTTTCCGATATACATAACAAAACCTCATTAATAGCCTGGATATAATGTTGGGAAATCTAATCCACTTACCACACTAACTGCCTCATCAGAATTTTTAACATTAAAGTTATTATTCATTGTGTATTCATAACTAGCAGAAGATACAGCATTACCTATACCATCTAAAACAGTATCTGCAAAACTTTGCAAACTATTTAATTTACTACTAGCCCATTCAATTTTATCTAATACCCAATTTTGAATAGCATTTGCTATCTGCTGCAATATACTTATTGCAAAAGAGCCTAAACCACTAAAGAAATTTCTAACTGAATTTATTGCATTTCCAAAAGCTGAAATAAATTGTCCAACTGCTATAAATGTTTCTGCAATGAAATTACCAAAAAACTGGGCTATGCTTGAGAAAAATAATGAAACTGCTTGTAAAGCATATATAAAAGCATTATATAAACTTTCTATAATTATGTTCTTAAGAATAATTAATTGTTCATAACACCATTGAATAGCCTGAATAACAAATCCAATAGCACCAGCTACTGCAATAAAACCACCATAAATATATGTTAGAATTATTACTCCAATATTAACAAGTAATTGAGCAAATTCCTGATTTTCTTCTATAAGATCTGCTATAAAATTTATTATTGAAGTAAAAATTTCTATTATAGACCCCAATATACTAGCTATAATAGCAAATCCTGTTGCAATAAGTGGTGCAATAGTTATAAAACTATTTTTTAGTAATGGTAATATATCTGAAGCTAATCTTGCTATTGCCTGCAAAAATGGCTCTATTGTTGGCAATAGTCCACTAAATATTTCTTGTAAAGCATTTTTAATTCCAAAAAATATATCATATATATCAAAATTATTTAATTCATTAGTGAATGGTTTAAAAGCTTCTACGATATCCATTACTATATCTTTTAAAGAAGAAAATCCTTCATATAGTGTAAATAAGATAGGATAGCTATCTTGAAATCTATCTAACCATTCCTGACTTCCATCATAATCATCCATTAAGGTAAACAAATCATTTACAATGTTAGAAATATACATAACATTATTAGACATAGATTTAGCAATAAAACTAAATACACCTGTTCCACGTTCTAATCGCTGTGTAAATCTATTCCAAAGATTTTCTATTTGTTGCAAAGACTGACCAATAGTCGTAGGCATTTTAGAAAATTCTTCATCCATTTTTGCACCAGCAGATAAGATAGCTCGCATTATATCTTCAGATTTTAGTTCACGCTCTGACCCCATTTCTTTTAATTCTCCAATATCTTTACCAAAGTATTCAGCAATTTTTTGCATTAGCGGTTGAGCATTTTCATTCAAAGAATTCAATTCATCTCCCATTAGAAAGCCACTACCTAGCGCTTGTCCTAATTGTAATATTGTAGATTGTGCTTCCGCTGTACTTGCTCCACCAATAGTTAAAGATTTAGATACAATATCTGTAGCACGCATAAAATCTTCTGTATTAAATCCATATTTTTTAGTGCCATTAGCAATTTTAAAATACAAATTTCCCATTTCTTTCATGCCTTGCCTATTTTGCTGTGATAACACATATAATCTATCTTCAATATTAAATCTTTCTTCATCTGTAGAAGTAATGGTTCTAAGTCTACCATCTAAATTCATCATCTCATCAGCAGATTTTTGTATTGCTTGTGTAAAAGCTATTATTCGGTCTATCGCAAAAGCAGCTATAATTGCTTGTCCAAGCATTCTTGCTCCATTTATCAAAGAATGCATACTACCTTGTAGACTTAAAATATTAGCTCTTGCTTGAGTTGTATCTGCATTTATTTTTAAATATTTACCATTAGAACCATGCCAACGCCCCAACTTATCTTGATATGCTCCCATTCTTCTAAGTTGTTCTGATGTATAAATGGCTTCTTTTCCTATTCCATTAATACTTATTCTGGTCTTATTTGCACTATTAGAAATTTTATTCCACGCATTACTACCTACATTAGCTATTTTCGATAATTTAGATTTTGTTTTATTTATACTATTATCTGCTTTATTTACACTATTTTTATCTAATTCATAAGCTATCTTAGCTATTAATTCTCGAACTACCATATTGTTTACCTCCTTTCTTTAATGATGGCATATTAGCATATTCAATATCTGACTTCATATCTAAAAAATGGTTAATTTCAACGATTTCAGCAAGACTTATTTTGCCATACTTTACATCTAAGAAATTAACCATTCCACTATCTATTGCTCTATAAATAAAAATTACATTTCCGAAATATTCACTTGTTGTGCCAGGAATGATGGGAGTTTTATCTCTGCCAACGTTTTTTGGACACCAATCGGAACGCTGGAGAGCTGCGAAAAATCCAAATAATTTACCTTAAAAACTTTTATTGCTAAAACAATCATATCAATAATTCGACCTTCAAAAACTTCATTAATAGCTCCTTCATCAAGACGAATAAAATCTTTTTTCCCATTAGATTGTTCAATTTTTACTGCTACATATTTTTCATCTAATAATAATTTTAATGCTAATTCTAATTTATCACCGTCTATTGTATAAGCTAATTTTTCTAATCCATTACTTATAATTTGTAACATATCTCCTAAATTTTCAGTATCCATATCCCCATTATTTTCGGAAATACCTTTCAAGACGCCACCTAATGCAGGAGTAATAATTTTTTGTAACTCACCTAATACCCTAATAGCATAAAATGGTGGAAACTGTCTTACTGTAAATACATCATCACCAATTTTAACTTCTGTAAATTTACCACCAGTCCACATTATCAATCATTACCTCCAATCATTGGGTTTGCAACTTGTCCTGTATGAAATACCCATTCTTGAGCTTCAATTTTTCTACCTCTTTTATGTTCAGGAAAATTTGTAATCCATGCTTGATTGGCTTGAAATACTGTTGTTCCTGACAAATCTTTAATAGTTAATGGTAATATACCTCTGCCTGTAGAACGATCCAAATTATAAACGTTACTAAAATAATCATTTGTCTTAGATGTTGTAGCCAATGCAATGGTTACTTCATATGTTTGATTTGGGTCCATACTACGTCCAACACTGCCATCAGCACCGCTGTAAATTTGTGTTCCTTCTCCTAAAGGTTTAATTGTTACCATATCATCTTCTGCAAATCCGTCAACTTCTCTTGAACCATATACTATTACAAGCATTTTAGGATTATATGTTACTACTCCATCACTCAATTTATTTCACCTCTTATTGATTAGTTTTTTCAATTAAATTTTCATACGTAAGACTACCGCTTATATTTATAGCATGTATAGCACCAGCTAAACGTGCAGTAAATGTTACATCTTCTAATAATCTTTGTGCCTTAGTATTAGCAGAAATATTAGATGCTAATGGTACATTTATAACATACCCTTTATTTATATTTCCATCTTCGTCATATTCATCTGGAGTTATACCTCCTCGTTGCTGACCTAATTTTAAAGCTGAATTAATTTGTGCTTCAATTATTCCTATACCACCATCTGTAAATGGAATTTTATCTCTATTAATAAGCACATTAAAAACATTTACCATTATTTCTTCTTGTAACCAATCTCTAAAACGTATTACATCAATCCATTCGCCAGCAGATGTTTTCCCATTTTGAGTAATTGCTACATTTCTAAAATTTTCAAAAGTATTGCCATTTTTATTAGTGATAGCAAGATACTCTGTTTCTGTTAAATTATCTGCTATTACACCTGCTAATTTTTTATTCGCCCATGTTTCACCACCAGGATTAATAGCAAAACATCTAGCAAATAATGCACATTCTGGAAAATCATCATCATTTGTGTGATATAACCAAAATGTTCTGTAATAATTATTACTCTTTAATAAACTACCAATATCTGTATCTATTTCACTATCCGTAGCCTCTTTTTCATTAACAACACAGCCAAATAACTTAGTATGTGTTTCGGTCCATTGTGCCAAAGCCAAAATATCTGATTTTTCTCTGCTAACTAAAGCAATTCCATAAAAATCATTATCACTAGCTACTATAGCTGCCATTGTCTCCGATAAGGTTTCAGTTGCAAGTATTGGTTCACATGATAAATTAGAGGATAAACTTACTGTAAAGGCTGTTCCTTTCTCTTTAGTTTCTAATTTTAATTTTTCTGATTCAGCTGTAACTGTAATTTCTTCATGAGCATTCATTAAAGTTTGCAAACCTTCTATAATAGTTGTCGCACTAGCTTCACTTGAACTAGAATACTCATAATCTTGTTTTCCTTTTTTAGTTTCTAATGTAATTTTATATTTTGTATTATCTTTTACATCAGATACAGAAATATTGATTTCATCTACTTGTCTACGTCCTATTTTTACAATATTAGGTCGTGGTATTTGTGAAAAAGCGTCTGCTGCTGCCAAATATAATTTATCTGTTGCCTTAAAACCATCTTCAAGCATACTATCTACATTTGTATAAGTAGTTACACGGCTTAATGTATTTAAATGCTCTCCAACAATCAATAATGTACTAAATCCTTCTTTACTTATTCCTGTAGTATTAAGACTAATTTGCACATTAACAATTCTATCTAAATTAGCCATTATATTTCCTCCGTTATTATTTCTATTGGTAATTCTTTACCTGTATTACCTGTAATTTTAACATTTGCAATATATCCTACATCATCTAAATAAGTAGGAGTAAATCTTATTATTATGTCTACACTTGCTCTAGTAGTAAAGTGTGTATTATTCAATAAGGCAGATACATCCTGAACTGAATTATAGTCAACAATAGCTATATTAGCTTTAAATAACCTATTTATAACTGATTGTTTATTTAATTTATCAATCAGTTTATATAACATAGTACATGCATTTCTGTTATTATCAGCAAATACTTGTATCTCACATGTTAATAATTTATGTCCAATTATATTATTAACTCCTGGCTGATTAGTACGTTCAAAACTAGATTGTACCTCATCTTTTATAGAAGCATATCTTATATAAGCAAAAGTATCTTTGGGTTTAGGTGCATTCTGATAAGCATAAATCACTTTATTTTTTTGTAAATCCAACAATTCTGCCACTAAATCGTGAAATAATAAATTCTGTTCATCATTCATCTGTTATCTCCTGTGCATAAGCTTTATAATGATTTATTAAACCATTCTGATAAGCATGACAAGCAATAATCTTATATTTTTCTCCCATATATAAAAGCACGTCAGCATTTTGTTCTGACGTGCTTTTATCTGTTAATAACTTAGTATTTGTATAAATTTTTACAGCATTATTTGTATTAGTTCCTTCAGGAAATATTTTAGTATATTCATCTAAAGATATAGGCTGTACTGTAGCCAGTATTTTTAATGTATTACTATCATTTGTAATATATTTACCACTGTCATCATAGTACCCTTCTTTTCTTAAAATAACCACAGACCTTCTAAACGACACATAATCACTCCAATTTATGTTTAATACTTGCTCTCATGCGTCCAGTATCAATTAATGGCTTATTATCACCTTTAGCTCGTACAGTAGCAGGTGAAAGAGGTGTAAAATTTCCATCTGTAATTTTTTCTTGTATCATGCCAGCAACTTTTAAACCAATTAAATTTAATGCTTGTTCTGGAGTTTGCTTACCTTCAATTATTTTTGCCCCTAACTGTCCTGATAAATTAGCTATTTGAGATGAGTTATCGTCTAATGTGCTACGAATAAATGAGCGTTGTGGTATATGTTCTGCTCCATATTCATGAATACTGCCAATATATGCCATTGTATTTTTCCCATCAGCACTCATATCACCTTCTTGAATACCCACTTTTAATACTTTTTTATCAAGTGTTTTCATATTTTTTATAATCTTTTCCCAACCTAAATCAATATCTTTTACATTCATGGTTTTTTCCTCATAATCCCTAGAGGTTTACACATTTTTTGTAAATCTAAATATCTAATACCATAATAGGTTTTATTTAAAATACTTTCATTTTCCATATTATTTTGAGCATATGTTCTAGATAAATCTCCTTCTTTTTCACTTATTACTTTACCTGCAATAATAGAACTATCTAAGGCTCCATTCTCATTATTAGCTATATTATCTAAAGTAATATAATGTGCAATAAAAAAAGCAAGTGCTTTCTCATAGAACTTGCCAAAATATTTTTCAGATACGAAATCTGAATATAGTTCAATATATTCTTTTATTTGTTCATCATCTATATCTATTTTAGGAGCAATTACTCGTATTTTATTTATTACTTTATTTATTAATTCCTCACTCATCATTTTTAGTGGCTTCCTTTATTTTTTTTTCAGCCAATTCATTAATTCTTTTTGATTGTTCGAGAGATTTTTTTTCATCCAAGATTAAAATTTTCCCATTTGCGATTTTATTTACCATTTCAGGATAATTTTTTTTTAGTTTTTCTAGCTGTACCTTTTCAATTTTTATAGGATATCCTGGTTTTAATTTTAATTCACCGATATTTAAAATTCTAGCTTCTGTGTTTTGCAAATACATAATCTTACACTCCTACCGCTTTAGTAAAACAATATGGTCTAAATACAGTAACACCAATAACTTCGGAATGACATGGTACTGTAAAAGCTAAATTTTTAGCTTGTATTGGCATTTGTTCAAATCTATTTGGTATTTCCAAACGTATATAGTCTGGGTCAAAATAACCCACAATCATAATATCTTTTGCCCCTGTACTATCAGCGTTCTTTAATTCTCCAATTTTTTCCCAACGTTTAATTTCCGGATGATTTTCTTTAAGCATTGCTAATACAGTTTTTGTAGTTTGTCCGTCTGCTGTAGTATAAAGAGTACTAGACAATGTAGTATATGCACTTGGTGGCAGCAATACTGTATTAGGTTGTTCTGTATCATCTGTATTATCTTGAATTGTATTAATAAACTCATTCATATCTCGAAATTGTTTTTCTGCTGTTTTTGAACTTAATGCTGTTCCTGAGGCTTCGCCATCATTTTTTAATGTGTATTCAGATAAATTAGGATTATCTAAAAATCCATTGATACCATTATCTTTATCTCCAAACCATGCAATTTTATTAATTTTTACATCATTTGCTTTTCTAGCTGCACTTGCTTTCATTGTGCTAAGTGGAGTATTAGAAAATACTGCATGTTGTAAATCTCTAACAGAATACTGATATGCTATTCCTAATTGTTTTACTTTAACGCTAGTTTCTTCTACAAATATATCAGCAAGTGGTAAATCATCTGCTGGATTAGCAACTATTTTAGCCATACCAACCATATCATAAGTACGTTGTAATGCTGTAGTTGCACCTGCACTAACTTCTGTTTGCACTGGAAATACTGTAAATGCATTCAATTTTCCATGTGTTACTTCTAAAGTTTTAGCTCTAACTTGTGTAAGCATTCTAGCTGCAATAGCTGAATAATTAGCATCAAAATTTGGTATAGCGTGTGCTATTACATCTGAATCTAATCTCTCTACATTTAAAATATAATCTCTACTATTCATAATTTATCTCCTTATCCTATTGTATTAGTTCCTGTAATAGAGGCTGTACTTTCATCATCAAGATGAGCTGTACCTGTAATTGTTGTATTATTAATATTTAATTCCATAGATGTAATCTTCGCACCAGTATCTCCTTTTTCACCTTGTGGACCTTGTTCTCCAGTATCACCTTTTTCACCTTTTTCACCTTTTTCACCTTGTTGAGAAAAAGTACTATTAATATTACTTAAACGTAATATAGCTAATCCGCCACTTTCAGCACCTTTTAAATATTTAGCATTAGTAACTGTTCCTGTCTTTCCCCATTTATAACTACTTGCCATAATACAAGCAACATCACCTGCGGTAACAGCTTCACCAACTTCAACATAAATATCACCCGTAGACATAATTGCTACACTATCACCTTTTTCATAATAAGGATTAGATGGTTCTTTATGATTATGAACAACTACTCCAATAACTTTACTTTCAGAACCACTATCTACTTTTTTTACTAAGTTTTCAGTTGTACCTAAAACTACAGCGTCTCCAGGATTTAATCCTTTTTCTTCTTCAACAGCATAGCTATCACAATTTCTAATAGCAGTATTAGCTATCATACCTGCAAAACCTTTATCTAGTTCTCTACTGTACCAACTCATTTTATTGTTCTCCTTTATATGCATTTGCTTCTGCTTGTTTTAATTCTTCCATTTTCTTAATGTAATCAAAATCATCAAAATTCATTTTATTATCATTATCTCCATTAATAATTCTTCTTTTAGAAGCACTTGCACTATCTATATTAATTTGCTGTTCACTACATACATCAAACATACCATCAATATATTCTTCACTTTTATTATCAATATTAAAATCTCCATTAACTTTTTTTATTACAGCTATTTTAATATCTTTATTACTTAAGGTATCAATTTTATCTAAATTATATTGCTTAGCAATGTCAAGCATTTTAACACGTTCTTTTACTGCTTCATCAAAGTTAACACTTTTATTAGCTTTTTCATCTGCTAAATCTTTTTCTAATTTATCAACTTTTACTTTCATTGCGTCATATTTTCCTTGCAATGCGTCAAAATTAGCTTTTTCCTTTGTCTTATTTGCTTTCAATGTTTCAAGTTCAATTTTTACTTCTTCTGCACATTCATATTCTAAGCCATTATCAAGTCTAACTTTTGCCATATGTTTTTTATCCTCACTTTCAATTATTTGGTCACCATCCATATTAAGACGAGCATTGCCTGCTCTACCTTTTTGCACAACTGCAAGATGATTGTACCTAATATTTCTTTGTATTGCGTCATAATGTTTACCATCAGGCGTAATACCTGGTGTTTCATCCAAGTCTAATGTATAACCACAAGATAATTCTCTATGTGGTGTATCTAAATTATATAAAGTAATATCTGCTCTAATATTATCTCCATCTTGTTCACCACCAGAAATTACAGTACCTAAAATCGGTATACTTTTTGAATTCTTATTATTAACCATAGCCACATGACCTAGTGTTATAGGCTTTCCTTTAATACTAGCTAAACTATCAGCATTAAAAGCTTCCTCAGGTGGTCTATATTCAATTCTTTCTGAACCATCTGCATTCTGATAGCGAAGAATACCTGTTCTGCCGATTATTGGTTTGTCAATAATAAATCCTTCATCTGTTTTTGTAGCTTTAAAAGTAAATCTATCATATCTTTGCATATTTTCACCTCCTTCCTAAGTAATAGCAACACCATTTATATTATTTAAATCTATAACTGGAATAGCCACACAACGACAGCGAATAGCCATTCCTGGATGTCCATCTATAGGTGGCTTATCCCATCTATATTTTTTCCCATTTCTAGCTTTATGCATTGGTCTAACTCTACTATCTCCAGCAGTACGCCAAATATATTCTTTTATACCAGCTTTAACTTGTCGCATTCTAGTGATTTGACCATTTAATTTCCCTATTTGGTCAACAGCTATTAATATTGCTCGCTTTTCTGTTGTTCCAGTTATCTTTTTTATGCTATTAGCTAAATTTTTTGTTAACATACCATTTTGTATAGCTTCTAATATTATTTGCTTTACTTTATCAAAAAATTGTGTTTCAACCGAAGTTATTAAATTTACATTGTCATCAACCCATAAATTCATCAATTCTTGTAAATTAGGTTCTCCTGTAAAAATATCTACACCTATTTTAGATTTAAACGATTTATCTAATTCATTTTTAGTAAACCTACTTATATTTAAAAACATCTGTTCTATTTTTCTAGTTATAAAATCTTTTGCTATTAAAACATAATAATTTTGTTTTATTTTATCCATCACATCGTTAAATGTATCGCTCAAACCATCTAAACGATTTTGATTTATAAATGTTTTAATATTATCAAGCTCTAATACAACAGATTTTTTTAATATTTTTACTAAATTAACCAGTTGCTTTTTATATTCTCTTTCGTATTGATACGGATATCTACATTCATATTGCCTTTTATTCAATAACATCACGTCCTACATTATCTAGTGTTCGGTCCAATTTAAAACCTTGTTCTTCTAAATAATTTCGCAACTCAACATTATCTAAACCACCTATATTAACAAGTGAAGTTAATGCAGAAATATTTTTTTCTTTTGTTTCAGCTTTCATTTTATCTGTTTCAGCTTGCTCTTTTTCTGTTGGAATTGATAATGGATTAAATTTTAAAGACCAAGTATCCGGTAACTTTATTTGATAGTCTTTGCATTTAGATAAAAAATATATAAATTTACTAAGTTGAGGTTTTAAATCTCTACGTTGTAATTTTTGAACCATAGAATAATATTGTTCAAAATCACTATCTCCTGTAGCATTTTGACCACCTGGAGAACGACCAAACAAAATCGTTACAGGTATTTCACTTACAGCAGATAACATAGTTTGCGTTTTATCTAAAATATCTTTTACTCCACTTAAACTAATGCTTTTTATATCATAATCATCATCTTTATCTATAGCTAAGGTGTTTAAGATATTTCTGACCATATCTATATTTTGTAAATAAGTTCGTACTTCATCTTCTCCACCCTCTATAGATAACTTATTTAGTAATCCAGCTATTTTTAAAATGCCTTGTGCCATACGTTCCATAATATCAATAGCAAATTTATTACCTAAGTCATACTTTAGAATTAAAGTATCATAGATATTTTCTAATACCATACCGCCCCAACCATTACGTTCATTTCTCAAAATGTTAGGTACAGTTAATCCATTAAATATAATTAATCTAGAATAATGTATTTCAAAGTAAGCTCCTGTTGCTTCATCACTTATCAAATAGGTTTCAGTCTTTTTATAATTAGTACTATTAAAATCTTCATTCTGTTTTAATGGAATAACTTCTTTTGCGGAGTAAACTCGTATTTCTTCAATTCCATAAATATTATTTTCATCTAGTGGTTTTGTCAGATCTTCAGATAAATCTTTAAATACTGGAAAAATAACTGCACCACCATAACATCTATGCCAATATAAAGCAGTTGCGAATTTTTCTTCACAAGCTAAATCTTCATATAAAGAAAGGATTTTGCTTTCAGCTTCTGATACATCTATATCATCAGAAGTCTTTATACAAAATCCTGCTCTAAGTGCCTCATCTGCTGGGGCTGTAATTATCTTTCTAAATATGCCATTTTCTATAAACAAATTTTCCGACATATTATAAGTTATAAACATTTTTCTTATAATGCCAGTATATCTACTAGGGTCATAACGTATCGTTCCAACTCCATTTACTATATTAATCATGCTATCTAGCCTTTTTATTTTTATCACCTACCTTAAAATACACTAAGATTTCTAACTTTAGTTAAATAATTAAATGCGTCTGAACTAGCGTCAACTAAATCATCATGAACACCTTCAGGAAATGCACATAGTTCATTTAAATACATTTTATTCCAATCTCCTCGCAACAAAAAAATATTTCCTTGTTGCCATTGTGCTGCAAATGGTTCTGCTCTATTAATCTTACTACCATTTATTCTTTCAATTTGAACATTAAACCCTGCAAGAAATCTAACATAGGAATGAGCCTGTTCTTTTCCTGCTTGACCTGGGTCTTGAGGAATATGAATATTATTACATCTATAATTTATTTTATCTTGCATAGCTATACGTCTAACAGCTTGCCTTACTCCATTTGCATTCAAACAACCAGTAAAGACATCTAAAATAATAAATTGCCCATTTTTTAAACGTGCCATCAAAACACCAGCCGTTTTATCTGGGCTTCTATTTGTTGGAGTTTCTTCTGTAGCTGCTAAATCCCACGCTCTACAAATAGCTACTATTTTATCTGGTATATTATTTACAACAGATATCTGATTATGTTTAAAATATAATCCACTTGCTGGTCTAATTTTCCAGTTTCCATTTAATAATTGTTCTTTAGTAACTGTATCTTGAGCTTTTAAATTCGCTAAATATCCTTTGTCATTTTCTAATAAAATCTTATTATCATATATTGATGAAGGAATAAATGTAAAGCTTTTTGGCTCAATATTATATTTTTCCAACAGCTCATCTGAATCATCAGACCATATTGGTTCATCATTTACAATTACAAAATAACGTATTTTACCACCACGAGATTGAATAGCATATCCTGTATCTTGGTCTATATACCATTTAATAAAATCTGCTACCCAACTATCAGGGTCAGGATTACAAGTAGCCCTTATATATGGTTTTATTCCCGCAATAGCTGAACGATTACGAGTAAGCATATAAGTAAATTGTTTCCAGCTAAAATGTGTAAGTTCTTCAAATTCAATCAAAGGAATTTGTGCCCCTTGATAATCATAAACAGTTTTGTCGTACTGAAGATGGTTCATTACAATTTTAGCACCGCTAGGAAATCTAAAATATCTATTAGGACTTCGTATATCTTTTGCTCCTAATGCTGTATACATCTCAAGAGCTGTATCCCATAGACCACCAGGAGTGGTAATTTGAGGAGATGTTCGTCTAAATATGATACAAGAAAAATTCTTATTATTTATGTGTCTTAATGGCTCTATTAGTGCAGCATAAGTTTTACCACCACCAGCAGCTCCACCATAAAAAACTATATCTGCTTTGCTAGATAAAAATTGTTCTTGTTTCCCTTTTTGTGGTTTTATAATCATTTTTAGTCCCTGCCATTATCTGGTATATATATTTGAATGGTATTTATAGGATTAGTTTCTTCATCAACTTTATTATCTTGATTTGAATTTATAAATGTAGCTTCTCCACGGCTTAAACGTTCTATTTTAACCGCAGTATCAAATAGACGAATAATTTCATTTGCATTTAGTTTAGATACATCTATTTTCTTTAATGCTTCTACTGCCTTTGCTTGCATAGACATTGCAATAGCGATATGACGTTTAGCCATCTTCTTACGTTCTCTTACAGCGGTTTTATATTCTATCTCCTGGAGTGATTTATCCCATGCTATACAACGTTCTTGCCAATTATATTTTTGCTTCCAATTGACAAGTAATTGTCTACTTTTTGACAACCTTCTTGCCAGCTCGGTTACATTCCTATCTTCCATTTCTAAATAGGCTTTAAATGCAGAAAAAGCTTTTTCGCTTTCATTTTCTTGTCTTTCCCATGGTCTTAAATTTTCATTTCCCATCACTCTCCCTCCAAATAAAAAAGGTAGGTTTCTAAACCTACCTATCTAATAAAATTTATAAATATTTTTTAATTTAATATATAATTTAATGTCTGTTTTTACTTCTATGCTTATAATCAAATCACCGCCTAAATTTTTGTACTAAAAAACCACTGCAAATATAACAGGGAATTATTTTTCATATCATAATATCTTAGCTTTACCACCAATTAAAAATTTTAAGGATTTTAAAAGTTTTATTACCCATTTTATTTTCAAAAAAATCCTCTATATCATATAAATTTTTAAAATCTCTTAAAAGGAATACTTTTATAGCATCATTTCTTTCTTTTATCAAATCGAAAAAAACAATACCTGTAGCATTTATATCAATTTTATTTTCAGACCGCATATTACTTATACTCTTTAATTGATTTAGAAAATTATTTTTTATTTTCTCTTTTTCTTCCTCTACTTTTTTTAATAAATCATCTTTATTATTTTCAGAAAGCCAATATTTTATTTTATAATCTTCATTATGTATATAATCCTTTATATAAATTAATAAATTACTAAAATCATAAAACATATCTGCTAAATCTTTTGACAACCATATTGTACTCTCATGAATTGATTTTAATTTATCAAGAACAGTATTATACTCATCTTCTGAAATAAATGCTTTTTGAATTATTTTATTCTTACCATCTGACTGTACATAATTATATATTCTCATATAATTAAGAAAATTATTTAATTCTTGATACGCTTCTATTCGTTTATCGATTATTTTTTTATAGTAATCTCTTTTATAATTTTTTCTATTTAGCCAAATTGAGAATCCTCCTGTAATAAGCGCACCCAAAGCTGCTCCTCCAAAGGCAGTTGCTAAAACTGACCCTGTAGAAATTTCCATAATAAAATCACCTCAAATAAAAGATATCATTATTATATCATCAAATATAATTCTATGTTATAATATCTTTCGTTGCCCTTCCTATACTGGTAACAGTTAGGAGGTGTCCATATGTCAAAATTTATCATGTTTTTAGAAGCTGTCATGGCAAGTATAGTTGCCTACTATATTTGCAAAGGGTTAGATATGCTTCTTTCGGTTTTATGTGGCAACTAGCCTAGCTTCAGCGTTAGCTATATAACGCAAGAAACCCCATGAAGTTCGCACCTTCATGGGGTTTTGCTGTCCATATGACAATTTATCATGTTTTGCCTATATTTAGTATAGCATATTACATAGATTTTGCAACATGAAGGTTATTATTCTAACATAAATTATAAAAATACATATTATTATTAAAATATAAGGGTATATACCAATATTTATACAAAATTAACTTATAAAACAATAAAACCGCTGGTATTTTTACCAACGGTTTATCTTTTTTGTTTGCAATTATAATATACCATAAATCTAAAACCATTATCAACCATTATTAACCACGATCGACCACGATTAACCATTATTGACCACACTCTTTTTACTTAATGCTCTTTCTACAACTTCCAAAGCCCTAGGATGCATAGTTTGAACTATATAATTATATGAGTAGTTAAGCATACTATATATTTCATCAAAAGACTTAAAGTTCAAATATCTTAATATGAGCAAACGTCTAAGAATTTCATCTTCTGGCTTAAAACTCAAGCCCAATATAAAATTACTTATCTCAAACTGTTTGCTTTGATACTCTTGTTTCATTGCTTCAATTTTTTCTTCTTGTTCTATTAGTTTTGCTACATATCCACTAACATCATTATTTATACCACTATGACCGATATTTTCTTTATAAGAAGTTGTCATCTTGCTTGGTGAGGCTTGTAATTGTTCTAAAATATAATTACATTGAATAATTTTTTCATTGGCTGTATAAGCTTGTTGTAGATATTCTTTAGCCTTATTAACTTTTATTCTGCTTATCTTTCTCATCAATCAATACCTCCATCTATATAAACACTAAAAGGATAGCTTTATTTTAGCTATCCTAATTAGTGGATTTATCCTATTAAAAATATTGTAGTTGCTATTAAGCACAATATAATACTTGTAATTTTGATTATAGGAATATTTCTTTTATAAAATTCTTGTTCTGTCTTTAATGGTATTCTTACCAACTTAGGTCCATTATTATTCATATTTTCCTACCTTCATTACTTTTTTATTATCTGTTTCCATATCCCAGAAATCAATTCTTAAAATTTTTATATGCAAACGTTTCATTAATTCTACATTAGCTCGTCTAAAAGCCCTACGACAAAAAGCATAGAAAAAGTTTTCTCGGCTTCTTTTTTCAACAGCTTTTTTATATGTTGTATCTGCATATTGTCCATCATTTGTAAGAGGATTTATCCCTTCCTTTCTCATTCACTCACCAACCTTTATATTTTTTACTACCTTTTTAGAAAATTCTTTTGCAAATCTATGTTTTAATGTACAGTTATTTTTATTACATGGTTTCTTATTAATCCAACACATATACCCTGTGTCGGCTTCATAATATCGTTCATCACATTGCATAGTCGTTCACACTCTTTGTATTTTTTAACACTTATAAACTTTCTAAATCACCGTGTAATTCTTTCATTTCTTGATAATATTCAATTTTGTGTTGTTCAGATATTTTTTCAAATAAATCTTCATTATCAAATATGTTCCCAATTATTTTTATTTCATTATAAAAAAATTCAACTGATAATATTGCTCCGGTATTATAACCAAACACAAAATTATTATCTTCAAAAACAGCAACAGCACGAGAAGGTTCTCCCCATTCGGGTTCAACTTCTTCCACAATATCTCCTTCAAAAACCTCATTTCCGTTTACATCTTTAAGCCATATTGCTTGCCCTACTGTTTCTGGATTAACTTCATGCATTACTATTGGTCCGGCATTTTCTCCATCAAATATATAATGTCTTATTTTTTCATCTTTCGTATTTTTAAATAAAACTTTTCTAACATATCCACCATAACACCATTTATTTGTATTTATATCTTTACCTCTAAATAATATTTCCCTCATCATTTATACCTCTATAAAATTAATATTAGGATACATATCCAGGAGCATTTTCTTTTTTATTTTGTACGCTTCTGTTTTTACACCTTTAACATCAATTATTTCTCTATGTCCATCAGCATACTCAACTTCAAAATCAGCTACATAACGTATACCTTTTGTACGCTCCCCATTTTCTAATGTAAATCCTCTTAAAATCAAAAATTCTGGCTGTAACTTTATCCAATTTATTTCTCCATTAATACGTTTAGCTTTTAAATTTAAATAGTATTCTGCTTCTTTCTTACTATCAAATTTTAAATTGCCTATTATTGTTTTTTTTGCATTATATTTTGGTCTATTTTGCATTATTTTTAACTCCATAAATATTTAATATTTCTGTTATATGTTTTGTTGCTTTTTCCTTAGTTTTAAAACAATTACCTGTTATAAAAAAAGCATAATCAGTTGTTGTTTCATCCCATTTATCTTCTATAACATCACCTGAAATACCAACATAATAATATGTTTCCTGTTCTTTTGGTTTCCAACAAATTTTTTTCTTTACAGTATTTTCAACTTCTTTTTTTATCCTATTAAATTCCTTTTCTATTTCCTTATACTTTTTTCTGCTTTCCAACAATACTTTACGTTCACCTTTATCTAAAGTATAAGTAGTAGCATATATCTTATACTCATCTTTTAAAAAGAATGGATTAGGCTCTAATATTTCTAAAAAAACAATATCCTCTTTTTTTATTATCCCAGCATTTCCACTTATAAATTCACTCATTATTATTCCTCATCTTTTTAAAACTAATTACTACACAAAAACCATTTTCTTTATCTTTAGCAATCATTGTATTTTTACTAAGAAAATCAACTACATCTGGATTATTTTTTCCATATTGCAATAATAACTTCATTGCAATGTCTATATATTCAAGCTTATCTTTTATTGACTCTAAATCTTCCATAGAAATTTGCTCCTAATTTGTTGATATCATAAAATAATCAAATCCGCCTGTAATTTTTCCACCATGTGATTTAACTATTCTAGGTTCTGTGCTTTCTTCCTTAATCTCACCTATAGATTTAAGATAATCAGCATATTTATATAGTCCTTCTAAGTTGTTAGTATCATAAAAACTTGCTACTAAACCATATTTATTTTTTAATCCTGTTTCTGCCATTAAACGATTAATGTCATTTCTACGTTTTTCCCTCTTAGCTTTATTTTCCGCTTCTATCCTTTTTTGCTCTGCTTCTATTTTTTTCTGTTCTTTTTTCGTTATTCTATTTTTATTATTATAAAAATGCCATAATTCTTTATGTTTTTGATAATATTCCTTTACCCTACATTTTTGTGAACAATATTTTGCTTTACCCTCAAACTCCTTACCACAAATACATATCTTTTTCATAGTTATACTGCCTTTTGACCTAATACTATTTGCTTATGTTCACCTATGAATGTTAATAAACTCTTATTTTTAGGAGTATTATCTATAATCTGCAATGTTACTTTATTTTCATATTGGTCATTAGTACGTTTTACAATGCGGTTATATACTTTCATAAATCTATCAGCAACGTTATAATCTCCGCCACAAATATTCCTAGAACCAATTATTTTTATAGCTTCTTCAATTGCTGGATGCGACCATTTTTGATTAGGTTTGTAAAAATCTATTTTACTTCGTACTTCTTGCCATGCTTCATAATCACTAGGAGCATTAATTTTATTTTCTCCGTTCACTATTTCCTTTACTGTGTTTATTATTTCGCCTGGCAATGGTACAGTTGGTATCTTCTTATCTCGAAGTATTTTTAATACTGCTTGTTGTCCTAATTCAAAAGAAATATCAGGCATTATAATTGCCCATGCTTTCGCTGTGGCACTTAAATCTTTATCTTGTATATTTGGCATTGTTGCTACAACATAACTTAAAAGAGTAGCTGCTTCTTTTACATTCATCTTTCTTCACCCTTCCATAAGAGCCATTAAACTATCTACAGCTTTATTAACTTTAGGCTTATTTTCTTGTTTTAATTTTAACGGCGGTTTCTTGCCATATTTTGCCCAACTTCGTAAAATCCCTCTAGCATATTTCATGAAAGCCACATCTTTGAGATGACTCATGTTTATCTGGGTTTCTTGCATTGCCCTTAATGTATCATCTTTCCCATGTACTTCTACACAATCCGATAAAACCATAAGAGCATTAGGACTTAAATCAACTGCTACGTTATTTTTATAAAAGTCGATAGCCTCACGTGCGTGCGTATATAAAAAATATATATTATTCTCTATATCTCTATTACTCTTATTAGGGTTTTGTTTTAGGTTTGGTATTGAGTTTGTATTTAGGTTTTGAGTTAGGTTTGATTTTAGGTTTGTATTTTCTGTTATGAGGTCGTAAGAGTTCGCATTATTATTGAGTTCTTGGGGTTCATTTAAGTTTTGTTTTAGGTTTGTATTTGGGTTTGGTTTTGGGTTTTGATTTAGGTTTTGATTTAGGTTTGGTGTTGCATTTTCAACATAATTTTTTATTAGAGCATATGTTGAACTTTTACCTCTTGTTTTACTAGGAACATATTTTATTAATCCTGCTTCAATCAATTTTTTTCGGCTATCATTTAACTGGCTATAATTTTTTAATTTAGCTTCTATCATCAACGTATTATTATCTATATTAAATTCTTTAGGTCGCCTAAGATAATTCCACTTATCCCATAATACCCAATATAAAACCTGCGTATCATTATTTAATTTCTTTGCATAATTAGAACGAAAAGAAATTATTAAAGATAAAGGTTTTAATTCCATATTTTTTACCTCGTGGATAGGTGCTTGTCTTTATGGCAAGCACCTTTTCCTATTTATTGTGCCACTGTTGGCATTTGTACAACATTATTTTGTTTTGGTACATCAACTACAGATACATCATCAGTTATTGTTTCAGCTTCAGTATCTTCTCCAAATAAGGAAATTTGATTTCTCTTACCATCTAAATACTTGCGTGCTTCTTGTTCAAATGCCCAAAGAGCGTCAACCGCTTCTTGATTAAAGAACCCAGCTTGACTTGCTTCTACCTCATCAGAAGGACATTTCATAAGAGGTGTATTTACTACTATCTCTCTATCAGCAGAAGGCACATAAAACATGCTAGAAATAACTGCTGACATTGTTTTATCTTCTGCATACTTGAAACTTACTGCATAAGGTTTTATACGTTTTATAAGTAATGCTCCTAATCCTAAAATATTTAATGTTGGTTTAGTTAAATTTTTTAATGCTGTAAAAAATTCTGGTGCAGGTTCATCATTAAATATAGATGTATGATATGATGGCTTTTTATTTTCATTTGTCCTCATATATTCAATAGTTAATTTACCTGAACTTTCCTGATATTTAATCTTATTAATAGTTACATTACTCATTTTTTTCTTACCTCCATATTTTTTTTAGTTAAATTATATTTTTTAGCAATTTCTTTAGTTAATTTAACGGACTCTACATGATATTTAGCATTAAAAGTATCACTACCTAATGTATGCCATTCTGTATGGTGTTTTCTACATAACGGCAATACAGGAATACCAATTTGAAATACCTCTGTTCTATCCCTACCCATACCAATAGCTGTTACATGATGTAATTCCGCTTTAATGCCACATATACAGCACTTTTTATGAAGTAAACACATATAGATATATTTATTAATATCCTCACATAATTCACTTAATGGCTGTTTAGTAGGGATATCGTATTCTATAATGAAATCTATTAAGTAAGTAATAAATTCCTTTGCAGTGGTCATATCGCAATTTGACAGCGAGAATATTTCTTTATTTAACGATTGCATTCGTTTTACTACAAATTCAGTTTTCATCAATCTTTTTACATATTCAGGAAGATATCCACTCCATTCAGCAATTTCTTTCATTAATGCATAAGCTTTTTTTCTTTGCTCATTACTGATATATCTACCATCATTAAGCCCAATATCAACCATACTATATTTACGAAAACAAGCCCTATCTATATTGGTATAAGGTGCTTTTATTAATAGTCCCTCTGGTGTAATATCTATGATTTTTCCATGTATTATCTCCATAATTAATACCTACTTTTCCATTTATTCTTATAAACTTGCATTAAATTCATGTTATTAAGATACTCAAAAAAGTTTTGTATTATAGGATAAATTGAAGGTGTTTCCTCTCTTGTATATTTTTCAGTCCAAACGTATTTTCCATTACTTACTAAATAAATAAATTTTTTTGCTTCAGGAATAAGCTCTAAATACATTGGGTGCTGTGGACTATCTATAAACTTGCCCACATTATATTTTGATGTATATTTGATATCATATATAACACCAGCTTTTAAAGCATCTAATCTTCCATACAAAACTAAATCCAATCCATTAACATTTATTGTTTTACTAGCTATATACTGAAATCTTCCACCTTGTATATAGTCTGCAATATTTATAGCAGCAGTTATTTCATCAGTAGATATATCAATAATATTTTTAGGATTAGTATACTCATATACTAATTTCTCAAAATCTATTCCACGTTGCATTGCTTCGCTTGGTGGACTATATATTTTATTAAGTGTATCGAGGAAGCTTTGATGAGCTTCCTCTGCATAATCATCAATACAATTAAACTGATATAAATAAGAACTAAGCAGACTTTGTGTCATCAGATACTTCATCTGTAAATTCTCCCTTCAATTTGTTCCATTTAAAGCCTAATTCTTTTGTTTTATCAAACAATATAGATTTACTTTCCTTCTCACTAGTCAATATATGTTTTTGATTATTTATTAAATCTAAAACTTCCATTGCTTCACTTGGTGTTGTTATTGCTTCTGTTGCTTCTTTTATAGTATCAATTATTTTTTTATATGCTTTTTTCTCTTTTTCAGCTTCTTTAGCTTCAGCTTTTATATTTTCATTTATTTGATGAAATAAGTTTGTTAAAAATCCGTTTTGATTTCCGTTTAACTCTGGTATTGTAAGCACACCATGTATACCATGTGTTCCTTTAGCATAATAACGTTCACAATTAGTAAAACCTATCGTTCTAACATTATTTTGCATTTCCATAAACCCGCCCAAATCCATTGGTTGCCATACATTATCCTTTGTTTGTCCTTCTACTAAAATTCTAAGACGTGTATTATCTCCGTCTTTTTCCTCTTTAGCATGGAATACTATTACCACATGTTTATTTAATTGGTAATAACAATAATCTACAAATCTTGCAAATTCACGTCCTACTGCTCCATATCCCTTTAAACTAAGTGAACCGTCCCTTTGACCATTTTTAGCATTTTGTTTTATTACATATGCAGACATCAATTTAATAAGTTGTCCGCCTGTATCTATTACAAGAGTTTCATAATCATTTAAATTAAATGGTACTAAGTCCTCTAAAAGTTCTTCATAGGTATTTGGTTGAATAAAATCTGTTCTATATCTTGCTTCTACCCTGTCAGTCCCTCTATCAACATCAATTAGTAAGGGCTTAGGTGCAGATAAAGCAAGAGTCGTCTTGCCTATACCTGGATACCCTGCAATTAATAATCTAATTTTTTTATCAGTATTTATAATTTCACTTGCTTTTTTAATCATTTTTATTCCACCTTTACAAAATATGACAATTTATTTACTAAATCATTTCTTTTATATAAGAAGCTTATATAGTTTTTAGTATTTATTCTTTGTCTACTAGCCATTGTGATATTAGCAATGCAATCATACTCACCAATAGCAAAAAAGTTTTTAGTTTTTATATAAAATCTTAAACCTGTTAATGATTCTCTAATATTTACTAATCTTACATATTTAATATTTAACTTAATACTTTTTAGAATTTCTAAAAATTTTTGTTTAACTTCTTCAGAAGTAAAATTATTAATTTTAGGAAATACAATTTTTTTGACCATTTTTCTTTCCTCTGTTATACTTAAATTACAAATATTTTTTTATGTGGTTGCTTGTTTGACCTGTTGTCTTTCAAGCAACTTTTTTTATAAAATAATCACCTTTTAATAAATCTTTATAAGGATTTATATAATCACCTGCAATATCTTTTAAATATCCATCTTCATAATCTACTAAAACTAAGTCCTCATAATCATCATTACGTAATATTACCTCTTTACCTTGTTTACAAAACGAAATTGCTTCTTTTATTGTTAATCTATCCATTGTATACACCTCTTAAAATGGAAATACTTCTCCATTAGCTTTATAATGCCAATCTTTGCTATAACCTTCTTTTAGTAATAAACTATTTATTTCTAATAAGTTTTTAAGAACATCTTTGGCTTTACATGGAAATAAATTTGTTTTCTTGCCTCGATTATTTTTTACAGTACGTATTCTCATTTTTTTCTTCTCCTTTTTATTCTTTGAATAAATGCATAACATTGACGGTCATCAGCACATACTGGAACAGCAAGACCGCATATTAAATGCAATATATGCACCTGTCCTTTATTCAATTTTTTATTCTCTTATTTTTTAAATACACCACGATATATAAGTTTTCTAATTGGTAATTCTATATATTCTCACCTCTCTTTCTTACTGGTGCGTACCAAGCACCATAGCAGAAATCACTTCAAACCTCCCTACCATAATAAATTTATTAAGAAGATTATCGTTAAAGATTTGCCATTTTCTTTTTTATTTTTGTTATGTTAATAACCTTTCTGCTATGGCTTGCTACGCACCAATTTTTTCTAAACTAAGCACTACGAACCGACCTTTTTGATTTCTCTTATTCTTTAATTTTTATCGTGTTTGTGCTATAATATTTTTACCAAATGCGAGCGTAAAGCCCCTAAATTTATTTATGGGGATATAAGCTAGCTAAAAAACAAGGTTGGGGCATCAACCTTCTTTGGAGAGATATAGTAAGACCTGCTATTTTAGTAGGCAAATATCGTTTGTATCCAAGAATTCCCTGCCTTTAGGCACGGGGAGTATGTCAAGAAGAATTTAATTGTCATATGCTGGACTGTTTATTAAATGGTTCAGCTTTTTTATTTTTACAAAACTTTAATATCAAAATATCTTTTGTCATCAGCCTAAATGTATTCAATATTTGTTTATATTTAGGCTGTTCTTTTTTATCTATTTTTCCATCAGCACCAATTTCAATTAAGTCATCTATACATTTGTTAGATTTCTTTATATTGGTTATAAAACTTAAGACAGTTTCCGAAAAACTTTTATTTTCAATAGGGGCAAGCAATTTTTGTCCTAGTCTAAAAGTTAATAAATACTGATATCCTATATATTCATTGCCATAAATCTCAACAATATCATTCATTTTATCTATAGTTGGTTTTATTTGATTAGCTTCATATTTTGCCAATGTTCTAACACTTATATCTAATAATTCACTTGCTTGTTCTTGTGTATAACCTGCACTTTTTCGTGCTTTTATAAGTAATAACCCGAAATCTTTTATCATGGTTTATTGCCTTTCTTTCATGAGAAAATATTTATATAATTATCTTATTTTTCTTTTTCTACCTCGCTTATTTATTCCATTCTCCAATTTTCCCAATAAATATGATGTCTTAAAATCTGTTACACCATCGGACTTATCCTCTAACCACTTTTCTAATTTAGGTCTATTAATTTTTAAATGTGAACCGATCCAACAACAAGGTAAATCGTATTGACCGTTCTTTGTTAATGCTCCTGCTACTCTAAAAAATTGAGCAGGTAACCCAAATAATTCAGTTGCCTCATCTGGAGTTAAAAGAATTTTTCGCCAGATTGGTATATTGATTTCCATAATTAACCCACGTCCTTATATTCTTTATAAAAACAAGTGTCTCCACATTCAGCAAACCAATTTACTATACCTTCATCAACTATATCTCCAACTTTGGCAAAGTCTTTAAATTCTAAATCACTTGTTCGCCAATTGTTCATAGTTTTAACATCATCAATATTATTAAATTCAGCCACAATCTTAAGCCCTTTTTTTATAACAATATGACCTTTATATTTCTTAGCAATTTCTTTAGCTTCTGCTAAAGTTTTTGCTTCTATACACCATGCAGTACCTTCATTTACTTGAAAAATTTTATAAACTTCTTCTTTGATAATTTCTTTTTTTATATCACTTATTTTTTCACCATTTAAGTAATAAATTTTTCCAGGTGTTTCATCATAGTTTCCATCATAATCTTCACTATAAACTTCTTGATAAGAAACAACTTCATAATTATTTTTCTTATAATCTTCAGCCGAAATTACTCTATCTACTATAATTTCTTCAACAGTAGCTGAATAAAATTTTCTATTAAATCTATATTTTTCAATAAAAGCTTTTGCTTTTTCTAATGAGTCCCATACTGTAGTATTTCCATCTACTTCGTCATAATCATGACCATATTTGAAAAAATATCGAGTTACTTCATAGAATTTATTAGATTTAAATTTTTTAGTTAACATATTTATTTTTCCTTTCTTTTTTCTAGCGTGTACCACGCACCCAACAATATTATTTACTTTTTAGGGGAAAGTAATTTTTGCCATTAGATTTTTTATTGCTGGGTCAGTGCTACACGCTAGTTAATTTAATTTACACATTTATTTACAATAAATCGGCTGGTTTACATTTCAATATTCTAGCTAATTTATATAAAGTTTTTCTTTTTGGGAAAGTTTTCCCACTTTCCCACTGAGCAACAGCTTCTCTTGTTATATTTAATTTTATAGCTAAATCTATTTGTCTAAGATTATTAGCTAATCTTAAAGATTTTATTTTATTCACTTTATCGCCTCCTGTTAATTTAATTTACACTTATATTATATGTAAGTTTATCTTACTTGTCAAGTATAAATGTAAATTTTATTTACACCTTTTCGTGTAAGTTTTTTTTACATATAATAATATATAAAGAAGGTGATTATATGAATATTACAGGTGAACGATTAAGACAATTACGCGAAAATAAACAATTATCCCAAGGTGAAGTTGCTAAATTAATAGGAGTGAGCCGTCCTGCATACGTTTTATATGAAACAGGAAGATCTAAGCCTCTAAGAAAAATAAAAGAATTATGTGCCTTATTTAATGTATCGGCGGATTATATTTTAGGCAATGATGTTGAACCTATAAATAAGAAAGAGATGGACAAAAAGAAGCCCGCAGACCTTGAAAAATTTCTAAATCAATCAGAAATAATGTTCGATGGAGAAGTAATGAAACTAAGTGAAGAAGACCGCCAAGAAATAAAAAATGCCTTAGAGTTTATATTTTATAAAGCCAAGAAGAAAAATAAACGCAAAAAGTAGGCGGTATAAATGTATAATTACAAGGTACGGGTAAGAAATTTAGTAAAAAAATGCGATACAAATAATCCGTTTGAAATTGCATGTTATATGAACATTGATGTACTACAATTAAAACTACCAAATACAATACGTGGCTTTTTAGTTAGAGTGTTGCGTAGAAAATTTATTGCACTCAACGCTAATCTGCCATATGAAGCACAAAAGATTGTTGTTTGTCATGAATTAGGACACGCAATCTTACATAAAGGATATGGATATTACCTACATGCAGATATGAGTTACTATGTACCAAGTCGTAGGGAAAAAGAAGCAAATCAATTTGCTATACATTTACTTTCCCATTCCAGTGACTTAGACGCTGATTTAATCACTAAAGTGATTTCAGAGAAAGACCCTGACCCTAGAGAAGTTCACAAAATTTTAAGTACGTTATTATAAGAGGTAATCAATTATGAGAAAAAAATCTATATTGTTATTTATAATAATATTCTCTTTGTTATCATCTATAGCTTTTGCAGAAGAAAATAACAGCCGTTGGTTCTGGATAAATTCTACAGATACTCGAACCGCATATATAGATAAAGAAACAATAACTTATGACCCCGCTAAGGATATGGTTGATTTATGGGAAATAATCAATATACCTGGAGAACAAAAATATATAAAAATAAAAGTAGCCATAGATTATAAAAGAAATATGTTAGCAGAAAAATCGACTTTCATTTATAACTATAATGATGATACACCTGTTCAAGACCCATATATAACAACAGCTTTTTGCCCTATTATTCCAGATACCATAGGAGAACTTTTACGAGATAGAGCCGCCGAGTTGACTGGTCGTGATGAAAAGTTAGCCGAATACAACAAACAACAACAAAATATCAAAGAACAAAAAGAAAAAGAGAAACAAGAGCAAGCTGAACAAAAAGAAAAAGCTATTGAAGAACAGAAAAAAGCTCATGAAGAAGCCATAAAGAAGGCTGAACGAAAAACTAATGTAAACACTGCTATTGGTATATTAGGTAGCTTGTTTTAAATATAAAGGTGTTTAATGTAGATTACTCTAATTATAATATTGCTGGTAAAACATTATCCAAGTCTTAGAATTAGGATATAAATTAAGGTGATGATTTTATTGAATATTTTATATGCTTTTATTGTCATTTTTTCTTTTATAGGTACTATCGGCTCATTCATAGCTATACCTATAGCACTCTATAAAAGGAAAACAAGTATAGCACCACGGGTTATTTTTGCATTTGTTATAAATCTATTTGTTTTAATTGTATCTTGTACGTTATTTCAACCGACTAAATAAAAATAACTAAATATAGAGGTGTATCATGTTACCTAGAAAAGAAAGGTATTTGTTAAGTTATTTTAACAATAAGATAGTAGGCTATGAATTACCAGAATATATGTTATCTGAATTAAGCAACTATAAAGAAATCCTAGATAAATTATTAAACGAAAACTATTTACGGGTATCTAATACAAAAGAAAGTATTTCTTATCTAACAATACCAGATTTAAAAAATATATTACAAACTAAGAAATTAAAATTATCTGGAAATAAATCTGATTTATTAGATAGGATATATGAGAACTTTTCTAATGATGAGCTGGAAAATTATGTAAAAAACAGACGGTATATTTTAACTGATTTAGGAATAAAAGAGTTAGAAAATTATCCTCCAGACGGATTTTATGAATCTCGTACATTTGATGCTGAACAAATTTTTGAAAATATATGTAATACCACAATAGATAATAATAAACTAAAAAGCAGAAAATCTAAAAAATGGTATCAGAAAAGTTGGGGCATTTTTTTATCACTTTTATTTTTATTTCCTTTTGGTGTATATGTATTATGGAGATATAGTTATTTTAATACTAAAACTAAAAAAATATTAACTGGTGTTTTTGCAGTAATCTTTCTAATCCTAGTATTTAACACTGAAAGCAATAAACAAGAAGCACCAAAAGAAAATATAACTAAAATTGAGCAAGAAGTACCAGTACAAGAAGAAAAGAAAAAAATTCCGCCACAAGTGCAAGCTATAATGGATAGTACAAACGTTGATGAAACACAAGCTGAGAAAATAGTAGATATTTTACATCAATGTGGAGCTAATAATTTCACAATTACAAAATCCGAAAATAGCAATGACGATAAAAATTATGAAATATCTTCCGACAGTAAAATATTAGCTTTAGCACTTTTAGCCAACAATGCAATAAGCAATATTACTTATGATGGTGAAGTATTATATAACGGTAAAACAAATGCAGTTGAACATACAATAAGTGATATAGACGCAAATAAACAAAAAGAAACAGTATCCCAATCTAATACAAATAGTAAAAAAGAAACATCTCGACCAGCAAGAACATATTCTGGACAGGGTCCCAATGGAGAAACAATAAAGGGAAATAATAATAAAGGTAAAAAAATATATCATGTTCCAGGTGGAGCATACTATGATAGAACAGACCCAGAAGAATGGTTTTTTACCGAAGAAGAAGCTCAAGCTGCTGGATACAGACCGTCAAAAAAATAAAATATATTATTACAATAATAAAGGCTATTAATCTAGCCTTTATTTATTACTATTTTTGTTCGGAAATATGAACTTAAGGTGTGATAATTTATGAAAAAACGTAAAGATGGACGATATCAATCTTCTGTAACTATAACTGACCCTTTAACTAATGAAAAAAAACGTATATATGTATATGGATATACTGAAGCTGAATTAATTAGAGAAAAAGAACGTGTTAAAAGAAATAATAACACTTCTTTTGATAACATAACTTTTAATTTATGGCTTGATGAATGGTTAAAAATAAGAAAAGAAGAAATAGCTCCTAGCACTTATTACAATTATGTATTTTTAATAAACAAATATATCTTACCAAATTTAAAAAATATTAACTTGAGTAAAATAACACCATCAACTATTAGAAATATATTACGAAATATAAGTGGTTCTAGAACTAAACAATACACATATGTTTTACTAAAAGCGATACTTGGACAAGCTTACAAAGATGATTTAATAAAAAAAAATCCTTGTATTGCAGTAAATCCTCCTAAATATAAGGCTAAAGAAAAACAAATTATAAGCGACTACGAATTTAAAAAATTATTACAATATGCAGAACTCCCTATTAGAAATTTATTTATTCTAGCTTATTATACAGGTATACGACGTGGTGAAATTTCTGCTCTTAAATGGGAAAATATAGATTGGGATACAAATACAATAAAAATAGTAACTGCTATAAAAATAGCTGCAAAAGGAAATTTAATAAGTACACCAAAAACAGAAAATAGTACACGTGAAATATTAGTATCTAAAAATGTAATTAATATTCTAAAGCAACAATTATTAATACAAAAAGAACGTTATCTAAAACATGGTGATAAGTTAACAAAAAACGACTTTATATTTACATCATTAAAGGATAAAAATTATAAGAAAATGCTAACACCAATGAATATAACCACTATTTTTAATAAAATAAAATCTTTAGCTGAAATAAAATCCAATATAACATTTCATTCATTTAGACATACACATGCAACTTGTTTAGTTGAAGCTAATTTACCAATAAAAGCTATTCAAGCTAGACTAGGACATGCTACAGCTGGATTTACACTAACAACTTATGCACACAATACATTAAAAATGCAAAAAGAGATTGTAGGATTTCTAGATAACAAAGCAAAATCAATGAGTAATTGACATCTTGCTGACATCTTAATTAATAATTTTATTTGCTATTATAAAAAGTTATACCTAGTTATTTTTTATAGAAAAAAATAACTAGGTATAATTATTGATGTCAAAAGGCTTTAAAAACACCTAAATTTACATTGTAAAAGACAAAAAATCAAAAATTTTTCTTCTGCCTATTGATTTTTTCTGTAAAATTGTTTATTATAAGAATTGTGAGTTAGCACTCACTTATAAAGAGTGCTAACAACTATAAATTAACTTAGTTATAAAATCTATTTACGCATAGGAGGAATATACAATGATTAAGCCATTAGGCGACAGAGTTGTTATTAAAGTTTCTGAAGGCGATATTAAAACTGCAAGTGGTATCGTTTTACCAGATACAGCAAAAGAAAAACCACAAGAAGGTACTGTTGTTGCAGTAAGTGACGGCAAATATGTAGAAGGCAAGAAAGTTGCTCTTGATGTAAAAGTAGGCGACAAAGTAATCTTCTCTAAATATGCTGGTACTGATGTAAAATTCGATGGTACTGATTATTTAATCGTTAGAGATAGCGATATCTTAGCTGTTGTTGAATAATTAACAGAAACTAATTAATTACAATTTTAATGTATAATCCTAGGAGGTTCTTTATAAATGGCTAAACAAGTATTATTTGGCGAAGAAGCTCGTCAAGCTCTTGGTAGAGGCGTTGATGCACTCGCTAACGCTGTTAAAGTTACACTTGGCCCAAAAGGCAGAAACGTTGTTTTAGATAAAAAATTCGGTGCTCCAACTATCACTAACGATGGTGTTACTATCGCTCGTGACATTGAACTTGAAGATCCATTCGAAAATATGGGCGCTCAGCTTGTAAAAGAAGTTGCTACAAAAACTAACGATATCGCTGGTGACGGTACAACTACTGCTACATTACTTGCTCAAGCTATGATTCGTGAAGGTATGAGAAACGTAGCTGCTGGTGCAAACCCAATGGTTCTCAAAAAAGGTATTGAAAAAGCTGTTGCTGCATTAGTTGAAGAAATCAAAGCAAAAGCTCAAAAAGTTGAAGGTAAAGAAGCTATCGCTCAAGTTGCTTCCGTATCTTCCGCTGATGAAGAAACTGGTGCATTAATCGCTGACGCTATGGAAAAAGTTGGTAAAGACGGTGTTATCACTGTTGAAGAATCCAAAGGTATGCAAACTAACCTTTCCGTTGTAGAAGGTATGCAATTTGACCGTGGATACATTTCTCCATACATGGTTACTGATACAGATAAAATGGAAGCTGTTATGGATGATCCTTTCATTCTTATCACTGACCGCAAAATCTCTGCAATCGCAGACATTCTCCCAATCCTTGAAAAAGTTGTAAAACAAGGTAAAGAACTCGTTATCATCGCTGAAGATATCGACGGTGAAGCTCTTGCTACTATCGTAGTTAACAAACTTCGTGGTACATTCAAAGCTCTTGCTGTTAAAGCTCCTGGTTTTGGTGATCGTCGTAAAGCTATGCTCGAAGATATCGCTATCTTAACTGGTGGTAATGTAATCAGTGAAGAACTTGGTCGTAAACTTGATAGCGTAGAACTTGAAGACCTCGGTCGTGCTCGTCAAGTACGTGCTTCCAAAGAAGAAACTACAATTGTTGACGGTTTTGGTGATAAAGCTGAAATCGCAGCTCGTGCTGAAATCATCAAAAAACAAATCGCTGAAACTTCTTCCGATTTCGATAAAGAAAAATTACAAGAACGTCTTGCTAAATTATCTGGTGGCGTAGCTGTAATTGAAATCGGTGCTGCTACAGAAGTTGAAATGAAAGATAAAAAACTCCGTATCGAAGATGCTTTAAATGCTACTCGTGCTGCTGTTGAAGAAGGTATCGTTGCTGGTGGTGGTACTACTTTCATCGATATTCAACCTGCTCTTGAAAACATTGAAGCTGAAGGCGATGTAAAAACTGGTGTTGAAATCGTAAAACGTGCTATTGAAGAACCAGTTCGTCAGATCGCAAACAATGCTGGTCTTGAAGGTTCTGTAGTTGTTGAACATGTAAAATCCGCTGGTGTAGGCGTTGGTTACAATGCTTTAGTTGGCGAATACATGGATATGATTGCTGCTGGTATCGTTGACCCTGCAAAAGTTACTCGTAGCGCATTACAAAATGCTGCAAGTATCGCTGCTATGGTTCTCACAACTGAAACAATCGTTGCTGATAAACCAGAAAAAGCTGATCCTGCTGCTATGGCTGGTGCTGGTATGGGCGGCGGAATGCCTGGTATGATGTAATTTAACATCTCATATTAAACAAAATTAAATAAACAAATTAAGCCTAGTGAAAATTCACTAGGCTTTTTCTTTTACACTATCACTATTATTTTTTATGATAGATTGTATAATGAAGTGCGACACCTAGAAAAATAAAAAACTCATTATGAATTTTCGTGTAAAATAAA
>ERZ791891.163-NODE-163-length-39036-cov-22.146302_pt1 | contig 39036 bp, 39 predicted proteins | sample MGYA00510155_ERZ791891 | MGnify/ENA primary metagenome ERZ791891 (study PRJEB30046, sample SAMN00792061) | human gut metagenome | study: EMG produced TPA metagenomics assembly of the A metagenome-wide association study of gut microbiota in type 2... | reverse complement strand
TGATGGTGTCCGCCGCATCCTTGTAGATGGTCTTGAGCTGAGACTGGGACTGCAAAATGATTGACGCCGAGATTTCCCGGCTTCGGATGGTTGCGATGAGCTTATCAAACTTCGGGATTTGACCGATGTTTGCAAACTCGTCCAGCAGACAGCGTACATGAACGGGAAGCCGTCCGTTGTAAACGTCATCTGCCTTGTCGCAGAGAAGGTTGAAGAGCTGGGAATACATGATTGCCACGACGAAATTGAAGGTGTCATCGGTATCGGAAATGATGACGAACAGTGCCGTCTTCCGGTCTCCGATTGTGTCCAGCTCCATCTCATCGTAGCTCATCAGCTCCCGCAGCTCTGCGATGTCGAAGGGCGCAAGCCTTGCACCGCAGGAAATCAAAATCGACTTGGCGGTTTTGCCAGCCGCCAGCTTGTATTTGCGGTATTGCTTGACCGCGAAGTGATCCGGGTCACGGGCTTCCAGCTCGTCGAACATCTTGTCCACGGGGTTCTTGAAGGTCTCATCGTCCTCTCTGGCTTCCGAGGCATTGATCATTTCGAGCAGGGTAGTAAAGTTTTTCTCGTGGTCGGGTGCCTCGTACCAGATGTAGCCGATGAGAGCTGTGTAGTAGAGCTTTTCCGCCTTGACCCAGAAATCTTCGCCGGACTTATCGCCATCTCCCTTCGTGTTGACGATGATCGTATTGACCAGCTTGAGGATGTCCTTCTCGCTGCGGATGTAGCTGAACGGGTTGTAGTGCATGGATTTCCGGAAGTTGATGGTGTTCAGCGACTTGATGACATAGCCGCCCTTTTCGAGCATCTTGCCGCACTCTACCAGCACCGTACCCTTCGGGTCGGTGACAACGTATGAACTGTGCATCTGCATCAGATTTGGTTTTACAAAAAAGCGCGTCTTGCCTGAGCCGGAACCGCCGATGACAAGGATGTTCTTGTTGCGGGCGTATTTCGGCTGCTTTGGACGGCTGTTCATGGTCAGGAACTCCGTCTGCGTCAGAATGACGTTGTTCGAGAACTCCGGGTCCATGTACGGCTTGATGTCCTCCGGCTTACCCCATCGTGCAGATCCGTATTCCTCGCCCTGCCGGAACTTCTTGCGGTTCTTGCCCTTGACATAGACCGCCAGCTTGAGCAGTACGCCAGCCGACAGACCGATGAGAAGATCGACGGGATGAAAGCTGGGCAGCGGATTTGCAAAGGCAGAGCCGAACACGGCAAAGCCGTTTGTCAGCTTGTCGATGAACGCTGCGCCGGGGGCGAGACGAAACACGGCGGCGATCTTATCCGCGAAGTAGAAGGCGAAGACATACGGAAGGTTCAGAAGAATGAGCTTCTTCACATCGGGCTTGTTCACAGCTCCACACCCCGATCCTTGGTCTTGACCTTGACCTTCTCCTTGTGCTGTGCTTTGCTCTGGGCTTTCTCCTGATCCAGCTTGTGCCGGATAGACGGCTGTTCCTTCTGCTTGACGGTTTTTGCGGAGAACTCCTTGAAGGCGGCGGTCATCACATCAACATCTCGTCCCTTGAAGAAGACAAGATAGCTGGGCGGCTCAACGGAAACGTCCTTCTTGAGCGCAAAGTCCAGACCGTATTTGCTGGCTGTTCGCTCAAAGGACTTGATGTTACCGTCCGTCACTTCGATGTTGGAGATGGCGGCGTTCTGGCTCATCAGATGCTTGATGGACTGCTTGCCGCGATAGGTTTTAGGCTGCTGCATCTGCTTCTGCGCCTTCTCGATCTCCTGAACGAACTTGTCCAGCGCCTTTTTCAGCACCTCGGCTGAGATTTTTCCGCCCTTGATCATGATTGCAACAACTTTGGTGTTGACTTCATCCTGCATTGCGGCGTTTACCTCCTTTCCTTGGAATGATTATTGGGACTGCTGCCGAAGCTAAGGCGGCACAATCCGACGATAGATGATTTTCATTCGAGCTGTCCTCCTTTCCGAGCAATGCTCACGATGGTATTCATTAAAGAGTGTCTTCACAAAGGCTATAATCGTAGGTCTTCGGCTTCTTTAACCCTGCCGACCTGTCCTGCCCGTAGAAATCATGGTTGACAAGCGCAGAGTAATAATTGTCTATCGTCAGAGAGGCGTTATACAGAGCGGTCAACAGGTACGCCCGGATATTACGGATGTCTGACGGGTTCTTGTTCATTGCTTCCAGAACGTACTCTATGTGGCTGCTATTCAGCTTGAGAAAGCGGGACTTAACCACTTGCTGCGGCATATCCTCGCCGTTGATGCGGATGGTCGGCGCAGTGGAACAGACGGCATCCAGCATGATGTCCATGATCTCCCGGAAGCGGTCTTTATCGAGCTTTGGATCCAGACAGAGAATGTTGTAGTCAAGATTCTCTTTGATAATCTCTTCATACTCGCTTCGCTCATCCATCCTGTCCATCCCATCAAGATTGATGGATTGATAGTTCTTTGAGAGAGTATTTCTTTCTTGAGTAATTACTTGGATAGTATTTCTTTGTGCGGGATTTTCCCTATGGGGATTCTCCACGTCTGGATTCTCCACATCGGGATTTTCCCTGTGTGGATTGTCCCTGTGTGGCAAACCGGCTTGCGGCATCTCATAGATGTCGAACTCCGTGCTGACCATTCTGCCCTTATCATCTCTGCCACGGTGACGGACAAGGTAGCCGTTTTCCTCAAGCTCCTTGAGTGCCGAAAGTATGGCGTCGGGACCTTCCTTGCAGAGTGCCGCAAGACCACGGGTGGAGAACTGCCAGCCGTCGTTGAAGGACAGCATCTTTGAGAGAAGACCGACTGCTTTGAGGGAGAGGTTCTTATCTCTCAGGTGGGTATTGCCCATGACCGTGAAGTCACGGGTTTTATTGACGCGATAGACTGACACATGATCACCCTGCCATTTCCGTAGATACTTCAACGCCGCAGATTCCAAAGTAGCGGATGCGGATGACGTTCTTGCCCTTCGGGGTGAAGTAGGTCTGAGAGCCGGTATAGCGGAAGGTCACGAAATCCCGGACGATGAAGAGTCCTTCGTTGCTCTTCTTGTTGTAGGGAAGAAGCTGACCGGAGGGAGAGCGGAACAGATACCCTTCGTTAAGCAGGAATTTGACGAACTTGCGCTCCGGGATTTTCAGTTCCTTCGCCGTGGTGCGAATGTTGGTGCAGTCATCTGGATTGACGAAGGCGTCAAAGTAATCGGCTTTCGGTCTTGCGATGCCCAGCTCCGCTTCAAGGGCATTGGCGCGATTCGTTTCCTTGAGCAAGGTCTGCGCAAGCTCTATGATGACCGCCGGTTCCTTCTGAATGCGGTCCAGCAGGGATTCCGTCATGTAGCAGCCGGTCTTGCGGATCATGGGAACAACCTCATCGAACAGCCAGTGTTCAAATCTTTCCGCCGAGGGGAGTTTGCTATGGACAATTAGCCTGTAAACATCACCCTCCGTAATGTAGGAAAGGGACTGCGTACCGCCGCTCGTAAGGGTGTCCCGTTTTAGGACACCCTTGCAATGGTCAATAATTGCCTTGCCGGGTCTGGCATATCCCAATGCTCTTGCAACATCTGAGCCGCAGAACAGAAGTGTTTCTCCGTCGAGGATCGTCCTCACCTCACCGAACTGTTCATTCTTGAAGACTTCGATTTTGTTATCCATGACAGGCTTCCTTTCCGGCATCAGATGTGCCACTTTGATTTTTGAGTGTAGAAACGGGATTGCAGCAGTAGGGACACTCTGCAAACACGCAGGACTGATATTTCCAGTGAGGACGGTGAAAGCGGCAGCTTCGGCACTCAGGGAGAATGCCATCCGCGCCGCTGTCAAAATGATCAAAGCCGGGTGTGGTCTGCATCAGCAATTCCAGTGCTTGCAGATCACCGGCTGTCATGCGTTTCATGCTTAAAAACTCCTTTCCTTCGCCGCATCGCCAGCAAAAATTCCGGCTTTTGGGCAACAAAAAAAGAGGGTTTGCTTCTTACTCCAAATTGGAGAAGAAACAAACCCTCTTCGTTTACGATGTAGTTCAGATGATTTCTCGGATGGTATGAATGACACCGAGCAGCAGCCCGATGAAGAAGGCAAGTCCTCCGATAAGACCGCCTATGATTAAGTTCAATGCGAAGATGCCGACTGAGCCGGAGATACCGTAGCCGCTGGGAACGAGCCAGAGGCACATCCTCCGGATGCCGAATGGCAAGCCGACGCAGATCCACATAAGGAAGTAGTCACATACGCCGTCAGGTATATAGATCGGCTTGAGAAATGACGCGAGGCAGAACGCAAGCGCGATTGGAAGCAGAACCTCCTTCAAGAAGACTTTGATAGCACCCACTATATCCTCCTTCTGCCGGAAGTGTGCAGCGGCACACTCCGGCTTGCTTGATTATTGTGAAAGTCCTTTGTTTTCGGTCAAAAAAAGAAGGGACTAAGCCAGAATGCCTTGATTTTCAAGGTCTTTCTGATTTAGTCCTATTATCGCACAATAATCTTTGACAAAGACGGCGGCGGCTTTTCCCTGTTCCAACTGGCAGATCATTTCCACGAAGCCGGGGCGATCCATCGTCACGCCGGAAATGCCGTCATCCAGAAAATGAACCAGATTTGTGTAACCCTTTTCCTTTGCGACTTTGGCAAGCAGCTTCTTTTGATTGCCGATGCTGTAGCTTTCACCTTCAAGATTATCGTCACGGGAAAGTCTTTCATAGAGAAAGGCTGTCACGTCACGGGATTTTTTGTTATTCGACTGTTTCATAAGTCCTCCTTCCGGCAAGGCAGTCGAATAGCAAATATACTTGTACGAACACATTATACTGCTATTTGCTGCCTCTGTCAGCCGGGTTTGAAAGCTATTTACAGCTTTTCACTCTCGGACTTCATCAGGCGAAGGAGAACGCTGCCCAGGGTATCCGGGCTTTCCTTTTTGAAAACCGGCTCAACAACGAACGACCGATTGCCGATGTGATAGGTCGTTTTTGCATCCAGAGGATTTTTCTCTGGCCTGTTGATCTTGCCGGGATTTGTAGCTTTATCTTGCATGATAAAATCCCCTTTCATAAAAATAGCAATGAAAGAGGCAAAACGGACGGCTGCTGGCACAGCTCCACGGGAGTCTCACCCCGGCCCATGCTGATGGGTGCGGCGCACAATGCTTTGTGGGCGTTCAATGCGCGAGTATCTTTAACCCTGCCCGTGTGTCATCGCCCGCAAGCTGCCACGCTTGCTTTGCGGTCTGGCGCTGTTCGCTCGCCCGTTACAGTGGTCCCGTCCTGCGGACTTGAAACGAGGTCATGGCGCACCGGCCGTATGGCTCGGCACAAACAGGAATGTATCCGTTTGCCTTATACTGCGGCGTTGGCCTCCCAACGGGCTTTCTTTGTCAAGGTGCGGAACACACCATGCGGAAAGGGGAACGCACGGCGGTCATCTGGATCAGGTCAGGTCAAAATCCAGAATCGCAATAATCAGCTTCGTTTCCAGCCTGCGGCGCAGATCATCGTCCACCTGAGAATGAGGACAGCCCTGAGGATCATAGCTTGTCCTTGTGGAAAGCGCCGCTATGTAGCCGGAGTAGTGGCCGATCACATGGTTTACCGCGTCAGGGTCGCCCTGGACAGCGGCGGTAATGACCGGATAAGGAAGAAGATTATTCCGGGAAGCTGCGGTGTCACGCATCCGTATCACCTCCCATCAGCTCTTTCAGCAGCCGATAGGATTTCAGCCTGCGGTTGTTGATCGTCCTGCGGGCCAGGTTCATACGCTCCGCGATTTCACGGTCCGCCATTTCCAGGAACCAGTACATCAGAAGGATATCCCGGTTATCCTGGGGCAAAGCGTTCAGCGCGTCGGCCAGCAGATCGTTTTCAATCAGGATCACATCACCGCCAAGGATGAAGGTGTTGTACTCCCAGGGATAACGGTCATAGGCCGCAAGCTGCCCCATTGCGTCCTCCGGCAGTTCGCTGAAAGGGATGCTGTGCTTCTTCCTGCGGCTGATCTCTCGATAGCCATTGCAGGCCTCGCACTTCAAGACCTTTTTGCAAAAGCTGTCAAAGGCGTGCTGCTTGTGTTCGGCGTGGCGATCAGGTTTCATGTTCTCACCTCCCTTCGTGCCGGGAGGCAGTTCTTTTCTTCCCCTTTCGCCCACTACTCGTTCTGCGGAAGGCTGTTTTGGCCAGCTCTGCCGGGAAAAATCAAAATTATTTTTTCTGTCGCTCATTTGTGCGTTCCTTTCGTCCTGATCGGGTGGGTGGCCGGATCAGGAAAAGGGCGGAGCGCGGGGACGATAGAAGCATCCCCTATAACGACAAAAAGCGCCTGTCTGCAAAATGCAGACAGGCGCAAAAGAATTATAAAATCTATTTACATGATTTCTGTGTTCATACTCATAGCCGGAATAGTCCGATGGAGGGGCTACGCTTTTTTTAGCTGGTGCAAATCATGGACGCTGCGAAAAAGTAAAAAGGACACGGAAAATAACCTCCCATCGGCTACCGTGCCCCTGCAAGTCGTCATTGGTTTGTGTAAGCGCAAAGAAACGGCGGCTCTGAAAATCAAAGCCGCCGCTTCCAATAGGCGTGTTGATTGGCTGCTGTACGACGGCTTTTTTTCTTTTGCCGTTGCCCAGCAGAGCAAATTGACTGTTTATCTACTGACAGTATAAAAGGAAAATGTTACACAAATATCCGAGGCAATTCTGATTTTGGTATAAAGCAGACCGAATTGTTACATTGTTAGGAGATTTCAGAAAAATTTCCGGGAAAATGAAAAATCAGCGGAACAGCATTTGTCGAGTGTTCCGCTGATTGATTGTCATTTGTGTTTATTCTTCGCGAATGGCAGATAAAATCCCTGTTTTCTTTAATTCAGCTTTTGCGTATGCCGTGAAAATCATATAGATAACTACCATTGCAGCAATAAGTGCTGTGAGGAACAGCCAAGGCAGTTTTAGTATGATACAATGATTTACTGCCTCTAGTCGCTGGCAAGCTATGATACTGATAAGTGTACCCAGCGCAAGTGACACTGTCAGCGATCCACCGAGGTAGATACCAATTTCTCGACTCAACATAGCTTTTAGCTGCTTTTGTGTTGCTCCGACAGCTTCCAGCAAACCAAATTCCCGTTTTCTATTCTGAAAATCAACCATCAACATATTCATAAGGCTGATACCGCCAAATGTAAACAGGATTGCCGCTGCCATGTATAGTGCCTTTATCGATGCACTGTACCGATACTGAATGTTTTTAATCGTCTGCTCAATCGTATTGACCGATATTTTTCCGTTTTGCTCTGCAATTTCCTGAACAGCGTTCAGGACTTCGTCAAAATGATCGGGCGTGACCGTAAGCGCCAAGATACCAGTCTGTTCCGTTATACCTGTCAGATTCTTTGCCATATCGTACGTCATCATAAAATACGGACTGCCTGGAACAACCGGACTACGTTCCATCAAATCGGTTGGGTTATAGGTGCCTACAACAACTGCGTCAACATTAAATGTGCTGCCATCTGGAGAACGCCCTTCCAATTGCAAAGTGTCGCCAACATTCGCAATCTTTTCGGATGCCAGTATTCCATATTTTTCAGTCATAACATCGTAATCTGCTGTTCCAGACGATAGAACGGCTTGCTTTTCTGCCAGTTGTTCACGATTTAAGGTCGGGAAATTGTTCATAATACTGGTAAGGGAACCACTTCCGCCGGGAAAGGTAATAGACATCTGGACGCTGTTAAATGCAGTTACGCTTTCTATTCCGGCAGTATTTTCTAAGTTGTGCCGCAGTGTTTGACTTTCAAGCGGGTTTTCTTCCAGTTGCAGTTTTGAACTTCCGTACGGCTCAGATTCTTTATCAAACGAACTTCCAACGTGATTCTTCACCTGCAAAAGAATACTGCCAGCAGGATAGTATTTGAAAGTTGCCTGTTTTTCTGGATCGATAGAACCTGCAACTGTAGATGCACCCAGCAAAAGCGCACCGCTCACACCCAGCATTACTAACGTCAAAATAGCTTTTTGCCGATTCCGTTGAATATTGATTTTTGCAAGATTGTTGGGTGACAGCTTGCGATGCAGCTTTGAACTGGCTTTTGCTTTCCCGGAATAGGCAAGGTATCTTGCGCCCTCAATGGGAGAAGTGTTCATCGCGACTCGAACCGGCTTGAAAATCGCAATATTCACCATTACAATGCCCACTATAGCAATCAGTACCGCGTAGACCGTCGCCGTTTTGATTTGAAATCCCTTTGGATACGCAGCGAACCCAATCAGCAAGCCAGCAATTAGTCCAAGAGGAATACCAGTAAAAGCATACCGGAGTCCCTCTTTTCTTGCCATTCGTTTTATTTGCTTTTTTGTCATTCCGATTGTCCGCAGTTGGCCGAACATCTGCACATTTTTCGCAATCTTTGTGTAAAAGACACCGTACACAATCGTTGCAGCCAGCACAGCAGTCAGTGCAGCCAGCAGCGGGATAGGGAGTTGGATGCCGGACTGAATAACCCCTGTCATAACGGCAGAATACTCCGTAAGATATATCTGATCTTCTACAATGCCAGTGTTTTCAATGATTTTATCCGTAAAGTCAAGGATGGAATCAGATCGAATTGCATCAGTATTCAGCCGGGTATATGCTGTTACTTGAAGGTGATCCATCAGGCTCATAGCGAGGTCTTTACTCAGATAGACAAAATACCCTTCGCTCTTGCGATCCTCGTTCAAAATGCCTGAAAGTGTATATTCTGCCTCATCCCCCGTACCGGTCACATCAAAAGTAATGGTATCACCGGGACGATATGATTCTCCCAAAAAGTCAATATAATTTTGCGGGAGCATGATTTCATTTGCCTTTTGTGGGACGCTGCCTTGCAAAGACATTTCTTCCTGATGCGTAAAATAATCTTCGCTCCCATACGCGACCGTAATTGTCTTATTGCCTGAATAGAATAGTCCGATTGCAGCATACTCACCAATCCATTGAACGTCTTTATTTTGACGCAAACTGGATAGCTGGTCGTCGGTTATTCCAAGAATTGCAATCTGTGCTTTACTGCGCTGTGTATTCTTAAATTCTTCCTGCGCGCCTGCGGATATTAAAATGATTGAAAAAATCATGCAGACAGAAAGCGCGATCGTAAGGAGCAGAAAGGCTTTGCTTCGCTTATCTGTTTTCATGCTCCGTTTGGCCAGCTTATTTGTGATAGCGCTGGTATCATTCTCAAAAGGCCATGTCATACTGAGTCATCCCCCCTTATTCCACGATCTTTCCGTCCTCAATGCGGATAATCCGATCTGCAAGGCGGGCAATATCATTGTTGTGCGTAATCATAACGACAGTCTGCTGGAACTCCGCGCTGGTGCGCTTGATAAGGCCCAGTACCTCGGCGCTGGTCTTGCTGTCAAGGTTGCCCGTCGGCTCATCGGCAAGCACGATAGCAGGTTTGGTAATCAGAGCGCGGGCAATCGCTACGCGCTGCTGCTGTCCGCCGGAAAGATTATTCGGCATTTTTTTCAGTTTATCTTCCAAACCTAACAAATGAACAATCTCGTTCAAAAATCTCTTATCCACCGTGTCACCGTCCAATTCGACAGGCAGGACAATATTTTCATATACGTTCAGAATAGGGACAAGGTTGTAATTCTGAAAAATGAAGCCGATGTTGCGGCGGCGGAAAATAGTGAGCTGTTCGTCATTCTTCTTTGCCAGTTCCTCGCCGCGGACGATCACGGTTCCGCTGGTGGGCGTATCCAGTCCTCCCATCATGTGAAGCAAAGTGGACTTGCCGCTGCCGGAGGTTCCAACCACCGCAACAAATTCTCCATCGTCTACAGAAAAATTCACGCCATCAAGAGCACGGGTAATGTTTGGCTCTGTGCCGTAATACTTTTTCAGGTCAATTGTCTGTAAAACGCTCATATAGAAACTCCTTTCAAGGCTATCCGCCTTTTAATGGGGATATTGTAAAACCTAAATGTCCGTGAAATGTTACAACGGTCAATTTGTATCACTGCAAATCAAGGTGGAATGTTACAGCACTCGGACATTTCAAAAAATGGCAGGCAGTCAAAAACGACCACCCACCACATACTATTTTGCGGGAAGCATGATGGAAAACTCAGATCCATTTCCCGGCACAGAAACCACCTTAATATAACCGCCCTGTCTTGTTATGATCTCACGGGCAAGGTACAATCCTATGCCGACGCCGGACTCGCTATGCACTTCTTCCTCACGGTAAAAGCGCCGAAAAATAGCTGCCTGATTGCTTTCGGAAATTCCTTTACCGTTATCAGCTACTTTGATCTCCACATACATTTCCCATTGTGCGACTGATACGGAGATTTTTCCGCCAGCCGATGTGTATTTCACTGCATTATCCAAAAGATTAAAGAGTGCCTCGGCTGTCCACTTGCTGTCATGGGATAGCATCAATTTTTCCGGACAGCTTACGGACACAGAAATCTCTTTTTTCTCCGCGGCATATACGATTCCACTCATGGCCTGTGCCACGGTGTCATATAGGCTGCTTACTTTTTTGTCCAACTGGATTACGCCTGTTTCCAAACGCGAAGTTTTCACAAGTGCCTGAAAAAGAAAATCCAGCTTATCTGTCTGTGTACGGATTCCACGAATAAAATCCGTGCGTTCTGCCTCAGTCATAGGCTTTTCCAGCAGTGTATCTGTTGCCATTTTCAGATTGCTTACAGGGGTTTTCACCTGATGGGAAATATCCGATACAAGTGACTGTAATTCCTGCCGATCTTCTTCCACCCGGCGACGATCCTCCTGCATGATCTGATATAGCCTTGCCAGCCTGTGACCGATTCTGGCAAGCTGTGTCTCACTGTCCTCAGAAAGAGTGATGCCTTTGTTTCCGGCAATCATATTATCTAAGGTCCCGCATAGATCGGAGGTAAACAGAGCGAGTTTCTTTCCCAATATTTGTGTCAAAGCAAAAAGCCATGCAAGGGCGCACAAAATCAGCACAGCACCGGCAGCCAACACCGCAGCTTGCTCTGTTATGAAATATAAAACGGCAGCGGCCATGGCCATGGAGAGGATGAGTCCTATTATCGCATAAAAGAATAACCGTTTTACTGAAAGGCCTTGCAACTTCACTTTGCTTCGCCTCCTGTCCATTGATACCCCATACCATAGATTGTCTTGATGTAGGGCGCGCCGCCATCGGATTCTATCTTGCTGCGGATTCTGCTCACAGAAGTTGTCAGCGTGTGTTCGTCTACAAAACGCTCGTCAATATCCCATAGCTTTTCTAATAACTGTCCGCGGGTCAACACCTGTTTTGGGTTCCTGCGGAACAGATTCAGCATCTTAAATTCCATGGATGACAGGGTTAGCGGAGTGCCGTTTAGTGAAGCGGACTGCTCTGAGAAATCCAAGAATAGCCGCCCGTCGTCGTAAACGTCCTTTGCAGGCCTATGATGTTCCAACATAGAAAACATCGCTTTGATTTTTCTCTGCAAGGTTCCTACCACAAAAGGTTTTGTAATATAATCTACTGCACCAACCTCATACCCTCGTATTTGGTCGCTCTCCTGATCGTTGGCAGTCAAAAAGATTACAATCGCGTCCGGGCAGTTAGGCTTTACGAGTTTGCACAGATCAAAGCCGCTGCCATCAGGGAGATTGACATCCAACAGTATCAAATCAAATTCCCGCTGGCGAATAGCTTCAGCAGCGGTTCTGTAATTCAGGGCAGAAGTCACGCCGTAACCGTCTGCGGTCAGATTATAGGACAGCATCTTATTCAAAAAGCTGTCATCCTCAACAATCAAAATCTGCTTCATATCCTCACTTCCTTCGCGTCTACATAGTATAACAGGCAAATGTCCGTGAAATGTTACATATCCGTAGATTTACTGATTTTTAGTCGCCCATCAACGGGCTTTTCCGCGTCCTTTGGTATCAGCCACATACGGCTAAATCTCGCTACACCAGGTATGCGGTTTTCTTCACACAACTTCTGTACTCGCCGCTCAGAGATACCCCATTTTTTCGCCGCTTCTGGGGCAGAGATATATTCAAGCATTTTGCTACCCTCCCACAAAAATTCTTTTGCCAATATTATATACGGTTAGCCGAATGATTACAAGAAAAAAGCGAATTATTTAAGCTAATTATATGAATATACAAGGCATATTCTGTGGAAAAGAGGAATTGTAAAATGTAGCTGGGTGATTGAATATGTCTAAACGAGCAAAGAGAGAAAAGCGGCCTGTTGCGAAAATCGACTTCAAACCGTATGGCGCAACAATCAAAACTGAACGCATGAAACTAAAAGAATCCCGCAATAAAGTCGGAAGTGAAATGTTCTTATCGCCGCGCTATATTGCCAACATTGAGAACAAAGGCCAGCATCCCAGCTTGCAAGTCTTTTTGGAGATGGTATCCCGGTATCATATCTCCGTGGATCAGATTCTTTACGGCGAAGAAGCAACGGGAAAATCTACCGAACGTATGCAGTTTGATATTCTGCTGGATGAATTGACGGATACAGAAATCAAAATCCTCACGGCGACGGCGCAAGCGTTACTGGATGCAAGAACGGACAGCGAGGAAGAAAATTGAATACGGTGTAAGGAACGCTATGAACAGGTAGTTCATGGCGTTTTTCTTTTGCAAAAATCCGCAGATGTGGCCAAATGGCCCCGTTTAGATTGTAGTATGGGTAGCGGAAGAAATACGGGGGTACGAAGTAGTCAGCAAGCACAGCAAGCGAGTACCCGCTTGCGAATTTTGAGATTTTCAGGTCCCTTGCCCGAAAATTCAAAATTGCTTGTTGGGATAGTCCCAAACCCTTATGAAGAACGGAGGCGGCGCATGGCAAACCGAAAGAGGAATATTCAAATGAAATTCTATGTCACGGAGGACGAAAAACGGCTCATAGACGAGAAAATGAGTCAGCTCCCCACACGCAGATATGGTGCCTACCTCCGCAAGATGGCGATTGACGGATATATCATCTATACGGACACCGCAGATATCAAGGCGTTCACCAAAGAGCTTTCCGCTATCGGTCGGAACATCAACCAGATCGCCAAGCGGATCAACGCCGGAGGTCCTGCGTATCAGGCCGACATGGACGAGATACGGGAAAGGCTGGACGAGATATGGCAGTTACAAAGACACATCCTATCAAATCAACGCTGAAAGCAGCCATTGACTATATCTGCAACCCGGAAAAGACGGACGGGAAACTGCTTGTTTCTTCCTATGGCTGCGTCGCCGAAACGGCGGATATCGAATTTGCATGGACCCGCCGCCACGCCATCGACAAGGGAACGAACCTTGGTCGCCACCTGATCCAAGCCTTTCAGCCTGGGGAGGTCACGCCGGAACAGGCCCATGAGATCGGCATGGAGCTTGCAAAAGAAATCCTGGGCGGCAAGTATGAATTTCTGCTTACCACCCACATAGACAAAGATCATGTTCATAACCACCTGATTTTCAATGCGGTCAGCTTTGCGGATCACAAGCACTATCATTCCAACAAGCGGAGCTATCACTATATCCGCCGCACTTCGGACCGGCTTTGTAAAGAACACGGTCTGTCCGTCATCATCCCCGGACAGGAGAAGGGCAAGAGCTATATTGAACATCAGGCCACGCAGAACGGCACCAGCTATAAGGCAAAGCTGAAAGCTGCTATTGACCGGCTCCTGCCAGCCTGTTCCGATTTAGAAGAACTGCTCCGCCGCCTGCAGAGAGAAGGTTATGAGATCAAGCGCGGCAAATATATCTCCGCCAGAGCGCCGGATCAGGAACGGTTCACTCGTCTGAAAACGCTGGGTGTAGACTACACCGAAGAAGCCCTTGTTGCCCGAATTGCCGGACGCTCCAGACCTTCTCGCCAGCCGAAACAGCGGAACGGAAAGATCAGTCTGCTCATTGATATCCAAAACAACATCAAGGCACAGCAGAGCGCAGGCTATCGCCGCTGGGCGACCATCGAAAATCTCAAACGGATCGCAGATACCTCCAACTTTTTGACGGAGCATGGTATCGGCGGCTATGAGGAATTGGTGGATCGGTGCGAGGCGGCGTCCGCCTCCGCTGCTCGGCTTAAAGCGGATCTTCGGGATACCGGGGCGAAGATCGACGAACTGACCTTGAAGATGAAGCACGTCGGCACCTACCGCCAACTCAAACCGATTTATGACCGCTATAAGGCATCCAGAGATAAGGAAAAGTTTCTGAGGGGACATGAAAGCGAGATCATCCTTTTTGAAGCCGCCGCCAGAGAGTGTAAGCGGCTGGGCGCGGTTCCGCTGCCTGCCACAGAACGGATGCAGGCGGAAATGGACGAGCTCAACGCAAGGAAAGCCGTGCTGAAAGCTGAATTACAGAAAGCCCAGCGGGAAGAACGGGACTATGCTGCCATGCGTCAGAATGTGGAGGATTTTCTTTCCCCGCCGCAGCCGGAGCAGGAGCGAAAAAAGAATGTGGAGCTGGAATAAATCGGTTTTCTGCGTTTTATCCTGGGCTTTTGTCAGAACATCAAATATAATAACGATATAGACATATTAAAGGAGGCGAACCTATGACGAGAGGCGAAGCGATAAAGGATTTCTGTTGCAAGACGATCCTGCCCGTGGCGGCCGCCGCGCTGTTGTACTGCATCTTTCGGTCCGCTTGTGTGAAAAACGGTGAACTGGACTACCTATGGTTATGGATACTCTGCGGGCTGCCGTTCGGCATCTGGCGGCTGCGCCTCTGGATCATACCGGGCGACGGTTCCCTGGGCGGCGGTATCGCGCTGTTCGTGCTGAATTTCATTCTGGCCGGGATCATCGGAGGTTTTGTTCTGGCCTGGCGGCTGATCGTGGCGGTCTGGTATGTGCTGCTGACTGCATGGAGGCTGATTATCAGATGAAGTGACTGAAGCCTAAAGAATGTAGGACTGTCAAGGTAGACAGCCCTACATTCTTTAGATTAAATATCAAGTTGTTTTTTAATGATTAGGTGCGCAGTTGATGCAAAAACCGTTTCCTCCATCATTATCAATATTTATTTCTTTGCCGCAGTCGGGGCAAATGTCGTATGCATCTTTTAAGTGTTCATCTTCGTCAAATATCGGTTGATATGAGGTTTCTTTCAAATTACCAGAGTAAATAACTGCACTTTCAAAGCCATCATCAGCCTCAAAATCCAAGTACATATCCGCCTCACGCGTTACTTTGACTGATATTTCTCCTTCAAAAGTATGTGCGCCTGCTGGAGCCAAGAGAATCTCCTTAGTATCATCGTCTCGCCCCCAATAGTCAAATGATGTTGCCTCCGCCTCGACTCTAAAGGTAAACAAATATGTGATGATATCTTGTTCACGACCAACTTGCTCAGCAGAAATAAACTCGCTTTCTGTTATTTCAAGTTCATCAATACCGTTAGAACCAAGATGCGCTGAAGGATCAATGTACTCTTCACCTGAAAAACTAAGTGAATCAGAAATGTTTTCAAAGACAGCGTCACAAACTCGTGTGAAGTAATCGGTATCGGTCATTCGTAATGCAATTTCAACCGCGTCCGTCTGAGGGATGTGATAGCTATCTGATACCGCATTAAAAAACGTGGTAGATATGAATGGCAGTATTGTCTTTCCTGTTTCCAACTCAAACTCTTTGACTAACTGCGGATGAAACTCTAATTGGTTATTATTATCCACCCACCAATCGCTTTTGGTGTCATCAGTAACAAATATTATATTTGAAGAAGTATCCCTTGCAAATCGAAGTATCTCCTTCCACATAATTAAGTCACTATATTTTCGTACGCCATCTTTGTTTTTAGCGTCCTTAAATCCTGGCGGAATTTGTGGATCAGCCTTATACCTCTTTTCCCCTTCTTCGCAAATTTGATAGATTTCTTCTTGAGTCACAGCGGGCATGACCTGATTTCCAGCGACAATTTGTTTGATGAGTTCATACACTAAATCCTTTCCGCCCCAAGGATTGGCTATGAAATCGAGGATAGTTCTATCTTCGAAAAAATCTTCTGATATTGTGAGAAGTTCCTCAAACTTTTCAGATAATTTTTCCTTCAGTTCGGAAATATCTGGATATTTTAGCGTTTGAAGATTATCGCAGATTTTTAGCACTTTACGACCTGCACTCGTAATTTCAGTCTTAGTTGCCGTATCCATTTTACGCACTCGTTTTTCCATATCGCCAAAGTAGGCTCGATAATGCTTTAGATACTCATACTTTACTGTTGACGGCAATACAATAGACTGGGAAATCGTTTGAACGCAACGTAAAGCAAAATCGGAAAACTCTGGGGAGTAACGATAAATATGCAAAAAGACATTTGTATCACAAATTACCAAGTAACCATTATCTATTAACTGCTGTATATCATTGGATGACATATACAAACCTCCTTCATGCGAATTAGTCTTCTGGGACTATATAACTTCAAATTGTGCTACTTACATTGTAATATTTTCAGTACGTATTAGCAAGAGCAGTAAAAAAGCGGGAGAACAGCCGATCGGACGAACCGAAAAGCTGTACTCCCGTTTTGTGTGACAGAAAGTGTTTGAAATCGACTCTTTTTCTTCGTGCGCCAGCAATCAGACCGGCACCAGGGAAAACATAAAGGCTACCTTTGAAAACACGGATGTAGGGAATTATTCTGCGGTTTTCCCACCCTTATCCTCACAGATTTTAGACCGTTTGGAATTGTAATGCGGACAAGCGACCAGGCACGCCCGGAAACTCTGCTTGCAGCCGTGGGCGCATTTCCTGCAGATGCGGTTATATTGCCGCCTGCCGTTCTCGCCCAGGAAGAACGCCCATTCCAGTCGCCATTTCTTGCTTCGGCTCATAGGCAGTCATGCCCCGGCACATCACGGCCGGGCTTCTTGCCCTCCGGGGGCTTATGCTCGGCACACTCCCGTTTAGCGTCCGCCAGCCGCTCACGAATGGAAGGCTTCTCCGATGTTGCCCGTTCTGCGTACTCCTGGGCTTTTTCCAATTCCTCACCGCGTCTGCCGTTGTTGATAACGCCGTCGATCATGCCGTAGTCATCCTCCAGCGTCATTTCAGCGGTGCGGAGAGGATTGTCCTTTTCCGGCTGTTCCGCTGCCACGGCAAAGGCCCGTGTGCCGTTTCCCATGATAAGATACTTTCCATCATCGGAAATATGGTGGACGCCGTAACCGGCCGCCTCCATCTGCTCCCGGCTCATGGCAGTCACATAAAAGCTGCCCCTGGGCGTCCGGATGCACTCGCCGGTTTCCAGATCGTCCGGGGTAAGCTCCGGCTGCCGTTCCTGCAAAAACTCCGGCACCTCGGAAAAGCCCACCCTATCGCAGTAATGGGCGGTGTCCTTCCCGTCCTGATGCAGCACCACGATATCCGACACGGACAGGGAGTGCCCCGTGAAGTCGGCCGGGCGATCCACATTGAACCGGGTATAAATGCTTTCCAGATCGTCCTTCGCCGTCAGCGGCGCTTCATAGACCAGCTCGTAATTTTCCGGCTTCACGGAAAGGCCGTTGCGGTGGATACTGTCCAGCGGCTCGAAACGATAGTCCAGCGTTTCGTTGCCACCCTTGAGCTGATAAATGGAAAAGCTGCTTTCCTCAGCCTGATCCTGAACGGCCTGTGCCTGCGCCACGATATCCGCCGGAGTCTGCACATAGGCGGCTGTCTTTGCCGCATACTCCCGTTCCGCTCTTTCCGCAGCGGCCAGCATTTCATCCACACGGGATTTAGCCGGGTCATCCAAAGCGGCCTTGACCTCCGCCGGGTCAAAATCAAGAAATTCCTCATAGCCCGTGGCGTCCTTGAACTTTTCAATCTCCGAAGGAAGATAGTCCTCCTGCGTCTGCCCCAGTGCTGCCAGCTTTTCATCCAAAGCGGAAATGCGTCCGGCCATCAGATTTTCATACAGTTCTTCCTTTGCGGCGTGTGCCTCCGGATGCTCCGCTGCATACTGCGGATCGTTCTGACGGAAAAACTCGTCCATGTCAAAGGCAATATCCATAGCCCACTCGGATTTTTCTTCTTCGGGAAGATCGTCCTGGAAGGTCATCACCCGGTACTCGTCGGGGATACTGCCGCGCTCACCGTCGTAATACTCATGGAAACTGTCACCCGTATCACGCACATAGCCCTGATCCGTGAAGGTGCCGTTTTCCTCCAACGCAACGTCCCGGCCGTAGGCCTCATAGTCGATGTAATTCTGCAAATGCTCTGGCACCTGCATAACGTCCAGTTCTTCGATGTAATAGCGGCCCAGATCGTCATAGTCATGGATATCGGGGTAAACCTCATAGCAATCCAGATTCTCGGTGAGGTTGATGATCTCCTGCAGGCTGCCGCAATGGTCGCCCATTTCCATACCGGCCTGAAACTGTGCGTATTCGCTTTCGCTCATTTCATCCAGCTTCGACGCCAGATAATTCAGCTCGTCCAGATTTTCGTATTCGCCCAGCTTACTGTAAAGGCCGTCCACATAGCAGTCATAGTCCGTGATGAACCATTCCTCATAGGGCTGGCCGAAGTCATCCTTCTGGCCGATCCCGATCCGCTTAAACACTTCCTTCAATTCCTCGGCGGTGGTGGGAAACTTCACCCACTCGCCCACAAGCTCGCCCTCATTGTACTTCCCAAGATTGGTGATAAAGGCGGCAAAGGGATAATCCTTGTCGTGATCGTAATATGGCATATCAGCACCTCCTTACAGCTCCGGCGCAGACTTTTCCTTGTGTGGCTGCGCCTTGCTTTTCTCTGCACATTCCTTCTTGCCCTGTTCCAGCCGTTCCCGGATGGAGGGCTTTTTCTCCGGCTCCGCAGGGCGTTCATGGTTCCACTCGTCGCCGGAGAGAGAAATATATCCGTGTTCCGTAAAATGCCCCTGTTCCTCCTGCATGGCGTACTTGCCAAACGGAACAGGGTCGATTGCTTTCAGAAGTTCCGGGGGCAGCAGCATATCCATGTGCTGTGCCAGATACCGCCACCCCAGATCATTCAGATCGTGGATATTGGGCTCAAATACGAAATAGTCGATGTTGTCCGTAAACTCCTTAAACTGCTCCGGCGTTGTCAGCTTGAAGGGCGATGCCTGCACCGCCATCAGTAGCTCCCGGTCCTCCGGGGAGAGGGCAGCCACCGCCGCCCTCACTTCGGGTAAATGTTCCAAAGTCTTATTTTCTGCCATCAGCACCAACCTTTCTTTTTGGAAATTCCAACTTGAAATTGATGTACTTGCCGCCCGTGTCGTCCAGGATCACCGCAGCGTCATAAGTGGCCTGTTTCTTTTCAGACCACATTCCCTTGACATTGGTACGACCCTTTTTCAGAAGGTCCGTTGCCATCTTCTTTGTCAGTTCCTTCTTGCGGCTCGTCCAGAAGCGGTCATTTTTCCAGAGGACAAAACCGCAGGACCGATCTGAACATGCAAAGTTATTCTTGCCCTCATAGACCGGCTGGCCGCAGCGGGGGCAGGTGCCGATTACTTCCTTCTCCGGGGCAAACAGCTTTTTGCCATCCTCGGAAATGCAGGAATAGGTGGACACGATCTCTTGAACCATCGTGCGGATACCGCCCATGAAGGTATCCGGGTCAGCGCCGCCCCTTGCAATCTCCGTCAATTTCTGTTCCCATTCCGCTGTCAGCATGGGAGAGGTCAGCGGCTCCGGCAGGACCGTGACAAGGTTGATACCGGCTTTTGTGGGGATCAGGCTCTTGCCCTTGCGCTCCACAAATCCGGCTGCCACCAGCTTTTCGATGATTGCCGCCCTGGTCGCAGGCGTGCCAAGACCTTTTCGCTCCGCTTCATCGGGGATATCATCCTTGCCTGCGTTCTCCATAGCGGACAGGAGGGTATCTTCGGTATAGGGCTTCGGCGGCTGGGTGAAATGCTCGGTGACGGAAACCTCCGCACCATCAAAAATCTGCCCTTCGGTGAAGTCCGGGAGCGTGCCGCCGTCCCCATCCGCAGGCTTTTCCTTCAGGGAGGTACGGAAAATGCGGTCGATCTCCCACCAGCCTTCGGCAAGGATGCGCTTGCCCTTTGCAGTGAAGGCGTGTTCGCCGCAGTCAAAAGTTGCTGTGACCGCCTCATACTCATACGGCTCCGCTGATGCACACAGCAGCTTGCAGCAGACCAAGAGAAACAAATTGCGCTCGCCCAGGGGCAGAGCCTTGATATCCGCTTTTTCAATCTCCATCGTGGGAATAATGGCGTGATGGTCGGATACGTCCTTGTCGGAAATCATGGCCTCCACCAGCGGAAAGAAGTTGCCGTAGCCATCAAAGGGCGGCAGCTTTGCCGCTAGGTGGATCACGCAGGAAGCCGTTTCTGCCATGTCGGAGGTCAGATACCGGCTGTCCGTGCGGGGATAGGTCAGCAGCTTCTTTTCGTAGAGGCTCTGGGCGTAGCCAAGGGTCTGCTTCGCCGTGTATCCGAACAGGCGGTTTGCCTCACGCTGCAAGGTGGTAAGGTCATAGAGCTTCGGAGGCTGTTCTTTTTTCTGCTCTTTCGTGACAGAGGTACAGGTGACGGCCGCACCCTTGCACATGGCCGCTGCCTGTTCCGCCTCTGCCGGATCGGTGAATTTCTCCGACACTGCTTCGGCTCCGTCCAGCATCAGGCGCAGCAGATGATATTTCTCTTTGTGGAACAGTGTGATTTTTGCGTCACGCTCGGCAAGCATGGCAAGGGTCGGCGTCTGGACGCGCCCTACATTCAAGGTGCGGTGATAGAGAACGGAGAAAAGTCGCGTGGCGTTGATCCCCACCAGCCAGTCCGCTTTCTGGCGGCAGAGTGCGGATTGATATAGGGCTTCATAATCAGCACCGGGACGCAGATCGGAAAAGCCCTCCCGGATAGCGCTGTCCTCCATCGAGGAAATCCAGAGACGGAGGACCGGCTTGCGGCATCCGGTCATTTCATACACCAGTCGGAAAATCAGCTCACCTTCACGCCCGGCGTCACAGGCATTGACAATGGTATCCACGTCGGGGCGGTCCATCAGGGCACGGAGATTTTCAAAAGCGTCCTCCTTGCCCGGTGCCAGCACATAGCGAAATGGCTCCGGCAGAATGGGAAGATTATCATAGCGCCATTTCTTGAAATTCTCGTCATAGCCGCCCGCATCCATCGGGGATACCAGGTGCCCTACACACCAGGATACGAGAAGGCCGCTGCCCTCATAAAAGCCATCGGCCCTGGATGAAGCACCCAGGGCCGATGCGATAGATTTTGCCACACTCGGTTTTTCTGCGATAATCAGTTTCAAATAAGCTACTCCTTTCATTGCGATAAGTAGTAAAATAGTGTATAATTCAAAAGAGGTGATTAAATGCAGCGCGATATGGATCTTATCAGGAAAATTCTTTTTGCCATCGAAGAAAAATATGTCGATACTTGGCTCCCAGGGAGCGATGTTCAAATTGATGGCTACGACATGAAAACTATTGCATATCATTGTGCATTGCTTCACGATGCCGGTTTAATTTATGACTATAAAGCTCAGTATGCGGGAGATGGACTTTACTTATTTGGTGTTGGGCGCTTAACTTGGGAAGGACATGAGCTTTTAGACAAAATCAAGAGTGATACCGTTTGGAATAAGACAAAGGAAACTATTAAGTCCAAGGGGATACCACTTGTCCTTGATGCCGTAAAAGAAATATCGTCCGCAATCGTTACATCAATGGTTAAAGCCGCAATCCAAGGAGTATAATCGAAGAACTGTGCGACCTGTTTTGATAGGTACGCACAGTTCTTTTTAATGGATTTTACTATACGGGTCAGTTGTCTTTTATATCGCCACTTTCATCTTCGGTAAGATATTCCTCATCCTCAAAATCGTAATCTTCGGGATCGGCGCTGATCTTCACGCCCTGCTTCGGCTTGATAAACTTCACATAGGCGAAGGCTCCGCCGCCTGCCAGCGCCAGCAGCAGGACAATGACCAGCAGACCGCCGCTGCTCTTTTTCTCCGGCTGCTCCGGTTCAGGCTCCGGCTCCGTCACAGGCTCCTTGCCGCTGCACTCGGAGAGATTGTTCTTGCAGACGGGGCAATTCGTATTCACCGCGCCAGCCGCACACTTTTCCTTGCAGTTGCAGACGGCAGGCGTCTCCGCCGCGGGTGCGTCGTCGCCCATGAGCGTCAGAAGGTCGGCTTCGTCCACCTGGTTCAGAAAATGCACGGTTTCCTCGCCCTCGTCATCACGGTCAATAATGAGATAGAACACGTTGCCATTTCTCGTTTCCACCGTGATAAACTGCTTGCCGCTCCGGGCGCTGCTGCCGATATCGTCGATCAGCGACAGATTCCCGTCCGGCGTCAGGGCGGTGCCTCCGCTGCCGCCCATAAGCTGCTCAAACAACTCGCTTAATTTATCGGGATCAATGGACAGAGATAGGCCGCCGTCAGCTTCGCCGCCCGTATCGCTGAGTGTCATATAGCCGGAATAGACGTAGCCGATCTTCTCCGGCAGCCGGATCATGTACCAGTCGCCGTCCGTGCCGACGACCTCCACAACCGTCCCATTCGGGAGCTGCGTAAAGGCGTAGTTATCCAGCCCAGCGCCCGTGCGGACATTCAGCTTGCCTCCATTCGTGGTGACGGTGCCGGTCTTACCGGATTTCTCCGTGCTGCCCAGCACAGAGCCAAACAGCGCGGAGATCAGTTTGGAGAGATCGTCTCCGGTGATATCCGCACTGTCAGTCGGTTCCGTTTGTGCCTCGGAGGTGGTGGTTGCCTCCCCATCACTTGCAAAAGCGACCGTGGAAAAGGCCGTCATGCAGAGCATAACGGCCAGCAGCACCGCCAATGTGCGGATCATGTGCTTATTCCTCATCGTCGGCACCCTCCATCGTATCGGGATCAGCGGCGACCTCCTTTTCCATCATCCCTTCCGGCAGGGAGATCATGCCGCTGGCGTAGGCCCGCAGGAAAGCGGTCAGCTCCTTGTTGTCCATGTGGACAGCCTTCACCATGCGGACAATTTCCAGATTTTCTTCCTCCGCAAGCTGCGCCTCCAGCGCACGAAGGCGCTTCTGCTGCTCCGTGATCTTCTCCCGGACCTTCTCAATATCACGACGGATCTTCTCAGTAGTTGCCATAGTCAAATAAACTCCTTTCCAAATCGTTCTCTCCATGAATAGTTGCGTCCAAGTCCCTGAACGGTTTTCAGATTGGCCCGTGCGTTATCCTCCAATGCCAGCGCACGCCGGAACAAATCCGGGTAATGCTCCCGCAGATCGATGATCTCCTCCGCCCGCATACTGGGGCAGAAAAAACAGGAGGACTTTCCCGGCTGCGGCAGGCCAGCCGCCTCGATTGCCCGGATACACGCCTCCCGGTCCCAGCCCCATTCCATCAGGGGATACCACTTGCTGTACTTTGGGTCTGCCAGATCACGCAGAAGGACCTTATCGCTGCGGTAGTGCTCGCCAGCGTCATAGCCGATGAACTTGACCACCTTTTTCCCGCTGACCCAGACCTTGCGGCACGTAGGATAGTTGTTGCAGAACTTTTCCTGCGGCCCGATCTTGTGTTTCAGAGAACACCGCTTGAAGCCGTAGGCGATAGAGGGCAGCGTGCCGCTTTTCAGACATTCATCCTCCAAGGTCAGCCTCCTGCCGTCCTTCGTGGTCTTATAGACCCGTGTGATCTCCGGCATACCGTGATCCTTCAGCCAGCGATCCATGATATCCAGATAGGCGTAGGTATGGGGATGCTCGCCGCCCGTATCTGCAAACAGGATCAGGTCAACGGGGATACGGTGCTGGTGCAGCCCAACAAGAAGGGCGGTGCTGTTCGCACCGCCGCCATAGGAAACAATATTGATATGCTCACCTCCATCAATCATACGGCGGTCTGCCGTAGGCGTAAAAGTGCTGTTGCCAGTAGCTTGTATTGAGCCTTGCGTACTGGATCGGGTCGCCGCAATGCAGAAACATGGGGTTACCCGCTTCGTCCAGTCCCACATAGAAGCCGACATGGGAGATGCCTGCGGTATCATAGGTCCCAACGAAAAACACCAGGTCGCCCGGCTGCGGATCGGATACCCGCGTGGAAATATTGTATAGGCCCTGGGCGCCCAGCCGCCCGGTATTGCAAAGGCCGCTGTCGGTCAGAACATAGCTGACAAAGCCGCTGCAATCAAACGAGGTGGAGGGGCTGCTGCCGCCCCAGACGTAGGGATATCCCAAGTATTTTTCCGCCTCCGTAATAAGCGCCGCAAAGCGTTCATCGGAGAGGTGTTCCGCAGGGATTTCATAGTCCTCCGGCGGGTTCGTGATGTACTTGTCCACATACCCGGATGACGGGAACAGGTCAGAGCGGTTCCCCAGCGTGGACATATACACGGCGTACATGGAGAGCGTTTCGGTATCCATGATGTAAACGGGAACGTGGCTCAAATCGAAGTTTTCAAGCTCCACGGTGCAGATGTAATATGTGTACGGAACGGCCACTTCATATTCGTTGCCCTCGCTGTCTGTTCTCGTCTCGGTGCGATATCGGGTCTCCGTGGTGACCGTCTCGGTAAGGACATATTGCTTGTCAAACAGCATTTGAAGATCGTCCTGTACCTGGTCAATGGTGAACTGACCCTCATGGAGCGCCGACAGAATGGACAACAGCACATAGGGATCGTGCTTGATCTCGTCCAGATCAAAATGGTATTCGTCATAATCGTGGGTCTGCTCATAGGTGTCCAGATACTCCCGCAATTCATCCTCCATCGCGCAGTAGGCGGCCTCTGCCGCCAGCAGGTCAGAATCCTCAGAGAGATAGGAGGACGCGACAATGTTGGACACGCCTCCGCCGAAGATGGAGGAACAGGATTGCAGCAGCCCCAGCAGCATGACCAGCAGCAGGCCGATTCCGCCCACAATCAAAAACGCCTTTTTGTGTTTGGAAACAAACTCTCCGGCCTTCTTCGCCGCGTCCGCGCTTTTCTTTGCGCCCTTCGCTGCCGTCTGCGCCGCTGCCGCCGCGTCCCCGGCGCTATGCGCTGCCCGGTATGCGGCGGCATACTGCTTTTGCAGCTTCTTTTTCTGCCACATCCGGGAGATGGGATTGCTGGCCGCAAGCTGCGGATTCTCCCGCAGTGCCTTTTGATACAGCGCATCCGCATTGGCCTGGACCGCCGCCTGCTCCGCGTGGGATACCTCCCGCCAGGGTTTCAGCTTGCGGTCCGCCTGCCAATTTTGAAGCCTGCGGTTTCCGTAGCGGACAGCCTTTTCCATGCCGCGCTCCGTCAGGTGTCCCGCCTCCACGCCGACATTTTCCTGCTCCACCTCATGCACCTTCGCATGGGCGGCGTGGCCGATCTCCTGCAGCGGCCGCGCCAGCGGATTCACCGGCTGATGGAAAGAGGGCTGCTTTTCGGGAACAGCGGCCCGTGCCGCGTCCAGCTTGTCTGCCGCCTTGTCAGACTTGCGGATCACCTTTTGCAGCTCCGGTGCGGTGCGTTCCTCGTCTGTAAACTGCAAACGGGAGGATGGACGGTCGTTTGCCGCTACACCCTCCCGGTAGGACCTGCGCCGTTTCCGACGCTTTTTCTTTTCGCTTTTATGGATACGCCGGTCATCCAGCCGCTCCGCCGCGCTGTGAACAAACGCTGCGGAATCGCCTGATGGAGAATAGTCCTGCTCCGGCGCACGGTCTGAAACATGACTCGCCTCGCCTGTGACCATGTTGACGGAAATGGCTCCGTCACGGGTCATCTTCTGCGCCTCCTTCTCGGCGGCCTTCCATTCCTTCATGCGTCACCACCTGCCTTTCCGTAGGGGCAAATGCTCGCGCACTCGCCCGTCTCGATCATGGAGATATACTTGAAAATGGGATATGCCTGGGGCGGGCAGACCGCGTTGCCCAGGGTTTTCAGCCGTAGGGCGCGGTCCGCGGTGTTTTCTGTGATACGGGGGACACCCTCCGGCTCGGCGGCCCAGAGGATACGTCCGTCCATTTCCGGGGGAAGCCCATAAGCCATTCCACCCAATCCGCGTTCAGCGCCGCCGTCTCGGATACCGGCCGCTCCTGCCGGATCACCTGGGATGACAGGTTGGCAGACGGGGCGCTGTTCCGAAACGCCGTCGGTTTCAGCGTGGAGCGGTAGCCCTCCGACGCTGCCGGGGTCAGATAGAACACTGCCGCCGACAGGCTCAGGCTCCAGATGGCCCCGTTCCGGTTCACCTTGCGGAATATTCCGTTGTCGGAGAGGTACACATCCAGGTTGGCCGCGTCCCTGCAGGTGTTCTTGTCGGAGGCAAGGGGCGTGGGAAACATCAGCCGCGACGATAAAAGTTCGCTGGCGCTCATGCCATGCGCCGACGCCGCAAGCCGGAAATACGAATGGGAGAACAGCGTATCCCGCTTTTGCCAGGTCAAAGATCGTTTTGTCGAGGCCCAGATTGATGAAGCCAGCAACATTTTCCCCAAGCACCCAACGGGGCCGCAGCTCGGTAATAACGCGGCACATTTCCGGCCACAGGTAGCGTTCATCCGCAAAGCCCCTTCGCTGCCCAGCGGTGGAGAAGGGCTGGCAGGGAAAGCCGCCGGAGAGGACGGTAACGGTTTCAAGTCCTGTTTTTTCAAAAAACGCCTCCTTCGTAAAAGTCGTGATATCCCGGAACCTGGGCACCTCCGGCCAGTGCTTTTCCAGAACGGAATAGGGATAGTCCGCCCACTCGCATTGACAGACGGTGCGGAAGCCCGCCGCCTCCGCCGCCAGATCAAGCCCGCCGATGCCGGAAAACAGGCTCACATGGGTCAGCTCAGTCATAGTCGTCCTCGCAGGAACGATCTCCGCAGAGGGCGCAGCAGCGGCCGCAGCCGATGCCGTCCTCCGCCGCTTCCTCCGGGTCATAGGGCGTCAGATGCGCACGCCGCAGCGTTGCCTCCAGAATGTCATAGCAGGTGACGACCTGATCCTCCGCAAAGCCCCACCTGCGGTACATCCTCCGGATGCGCGGATTCTCGCCGGAGAGATTCTTTTGCAGCCGCGCAAGCCGTTTTTCTGTTTTCACTTCTACAACACAGTTGCGGAGAAAGCTGTATTGCGCCAGCAGGTCAAAGAGGTCGCCCACCAGCATACGGAAGGCGCTGCCGGAAATGATGTAGGCGGGATCGTGGGCGGTGGCGGCACGCTGCTTTTCCCTGATTTTTGCGTCATGCTCTTTCAGCACGGCGGTCAAGGGCGTGAGCTCCGCCGCTTTCAGCTCCGCAAGGTCGGAGCGGTCGCCAAACACCAGATAGCGGCCGGGGATACGCCAGGCGGCGAACTTTTCCTCCGCGATCTCTCCGTAGCGCTTTGCCGTCTCGACCAGGTTTTCCAGATCCTTCTCGTCCTTCGCCTTTTCCGCCAGAAAGGCGAGCTGATGGAGAAGTCCGTACAGATGCACCTCATCATTGATGTGGTTTTCATATACCTTGCTGTCGATCACATATTTCATATCTTGTCCCATCCTTTCCTTATCCGGGTTGCCCGTCGTGGGAAACCTCGCTGGGCTTTGTCGTGAGAAGTCTGTATAGCTCGGTGGTCTTGGGAAACTCGTCCTTGAAGGGCAGGATCACGTTCTGGAAGAACAGAAGGCCGCTGCCGGGGTCTGCGTTGGTCACATAGGCAAGCTGCTCGGCGGAGATGTTCAGCCGCTCCGTCATCAGCTTGCGGTCGCCCGCGGAGAGGTTCAGCAGGTAGATGAAATCGCTGTTTTCCAGAATGTTTTCGATCTCCGGGCTGTGCAGCAGGTCCTTCGGGTTCTGCGTTGCCCCGGTCGGGACGCCGCCCCACTTTCTGAAACGCTTCCAGATCTCGGCGCTGTACGCCGCCGTCTGCTCCTCCTTCAAGAGCAAATGGAACTCGTCCACGAAATACCAGGTGGCCCGTCCAATGGAGCGGTTCACCGTGACGGTGTTCCACACCGCGTCCTGGACAATGAGCATCCCCGGCTTTTTCAGGTTCTTGCCAAGCCCCTTGATATCGAAGCAGACAAGGCGGTTTCGGATATCCACGGTGGTGCGGTGGTTGAAGAAGTTAAGGGAGCCGTTCACATACAGGTCAAGCGCCTGGGCCACACGGTCCGCCTCTGGGATATGCTGGACGGTGAGGGCGGCCATGAGGTCAGAGAGGATCGGCATATTCTCCGGCCGGGGGTCTGCGAAGTACGGCTGATAGATCTTCTGCACGGCACGGTCGATGACGGTTTTCTCGATGGCCTCCAGCCCTGTCTTGCTGCCCATGATAAGCTCACAGAAGGACAGCACGAAATCGCTTTTCAGCGCCAGCGGGTTTTCTTCCTCGCTGTAATTGAGGTTGATATCCAGGGGATTTACATAGTCGCGGCTGTTGGGCGAGAGCCGGATCACCTGGCCGCCCAGCCGGTTCACCAGCGGGGAATATTCGTCCTCCGGGTCGCAGATGATGACATTATCCTTTGTGGTCAGCATGACATAGGTGATCTCCCGCTTACAGCTCATGGACTTGCCGCTGCCCGGCGTGCCGAACACAAGACCGTTTGGGCATCGGGACTGCTTGCGGTCTAAGAGGATCATGTTGCCGGACAGGGCGTTGAGCCCGTAATACATGGCGTCGCCGCCCATGAAAAGCTCCTGGGTCACGAAGGGCACGAACACCGCCAGCGCCGAAGTGGTGAGGCTGCGTTCGATCCTGATACGGTTGAGGCCCAGCGGCAGCGAGGACATCAGCCCGTCCTCCTGCTGGAAGTCCAGCCGGGTCAGGATGCAGTTGTGGGTCTGAGCGACGCTGGCCGACTGCGAAACGGCGATCTCCAGCTTTTGCTTCGTGGGCGCCAGATGCAGCATGAGGAAGGTCATATTGAACATTCGCTCGTTGCGGCTCTGCAAATCCTGCAAGAGATTTTTCGCCGCGCCGCCGTAGGTGGAGAGGTCGGAGGGGAGGATATCCAGATCGTAGCCGCTGCGGGCGGCCTTCTTCTGCTCCTGGATCTTCATGGCGTCCAGATCGGTGATCTTGCGCTTGACCATCTTGATTGCCTCGTTCTGGTTGATGCCGCGGATGTGCATGGTGACGAGAAGGTTCCCCTCCACATCCATGAAATCCGTGAGGATGCGGTCCTGAATTTCCGGGGCCAATATCTGCAAGAAGGACACCGCACCGTACATTTCTCCTATGCGGAAACGCCGCGTCTCGCCAAACTCGAAGGAAGAAGGCGCGATAAAGTCCTTGACGGACAGGCCGCTTGCCGGGAGCCAGTCCCATTCAAAGGCGAATTGTCCGCCCTCCGGATGGAGAAGACCATGCAGCAGCGCCAGCCGCTCTTTGCCGTCCAGCACCCTTGCGCCCGCGCCCATGACCTTGAAGCGGTTCAGGGTGTCTGCCTCGATCCGGGAAAACCTTGCCCGCGCCGCCGGAAGATTTTCCGCCTCGATGGTCAGCGTGACATACTTGCTTTTCACGAAGCCATTGTTGCCGCGCTCATACTGCATTTGCAGGATGCCGGAGGCCTCCATGCGCATATCGTCCAGCGCGTCGCCCTGGGCGTCCATGCCGAACAGGTTTCCGTTCTTGTCCTCATGGCGGCTGCTCAGTGTCATTTGCACGCCGATGGAGGGATCATAGCCGTTATAGAAATCGCAGAGGCGTTCAAAGATATCCCGCTGGGCGTCCGGCCCCGCCAGACGGTAGTTGACGTCCTCATAGGCTATGGTCTTGGAGAAAAGCCGGTCGTCCAGCCTGCACAGGCCGTCCGGGTACAGGTTCCGAAACGGGATGCTGTCCTGCACGGTATGGGGCTTGCCGTCGCCCTTCGCCTGCCGGATGATGGCTTCAATCTGTTTTCGCTCCGCCCGCGTGAACTTACGCTTTGCGGCGGGCTGCGCGTTTTCCGGTTTTGCCGTTCTTTTCAGCAATCGCCCGTACCTCCTTTTCCAGTTTTGCCTGCCGCACCAGGGCGGAATAGGCGTTGTTGGTCTGATAGATGCGCCGCTTCGGACGGATGAACTTGCATTGGATCAGGTGCCCCAGGATCACTTCCAACGTTTGTCCGTTTTTCTCATAGAGGGCAAACAGGAAGAACGGGAGCATGACAAGGATCATGCACAGCGCCGCCGAGGTCGTACCCATGCTGCCCTTGCTCAAAAAGAAAAGCGGCACTCCCACAAGCGCCGCCGATCCGAAACACACAAGCTGCCGCTTCGTCAGGCCGAACAGCATCTTGCTTTTGATTTTTGTCAGGTCCTTCGGGACCGTTACGTATGCCAAAATTGATACCTCCTTTAATGCGCTCCGAACAGGCTTTTTGCAAGGCTGCCGGTTTTGAACAGCGTGTAGCACAGCAGCACCGTGTAGCCCATGCACTCCCAGATCGCCACGGTAATATCATCCCCCACGGCGATATTCTGTACCAGCACCGCATAGATGCCGACGCAGACCATAATAAGAAATGCCTGAAAGCCCAGCGCCAGCAGGGACTTCAAGTAGTTCTGCCCCGTATGCCCCCATTCCCGGTTGACCATCGTGGCAAACGGGATTGGCCCCACGGATACGGTCAAATACACCTCGATCATTCTTCCGTAGATCACAAGGAAAATGGCAATGGTGAGGATATGCGAACAGAGGCCCACAAAGACGCTCTGAAACCACAGGCCCAGCAAAGAACCGATGCTCCAGTCCGCCAGCGTTGTTTCCAGATCACCCACGACGCCGGAAATGTCAATCCCCGCGTCGGAGATAATGACGCCTGCGCTCTGATCGACCATGCTCTGCGCCATGTCGAACACTGCCATGACGATATTCCAGGTGTTCGTGACGATCAGCACCGCGCAGAAGGTCTTGAATATCCACTTCCAGAAAAGCCAGGTGTCAAAATCATGGAGATTATTTTTCTCGACGATCAACTGGATCAGCTCATAGCACATGACGAAGGTGAGGATGATGCCGGCGATGGGAACAATGACCGTTTCGGACAGGCTGCGGATCATGTTGAAGATACCGCCGTTCCAGCCGGAGGGCGTCATGCCGACCTCGCCTGCGATCTCGGCCACCTTCGTATTCACGGTATCAAAGGTCCCGGAAAGGTTTGAGATGATGCCGTCGATCAGCACCTCCCTGAACCATTCCTGGATCGTGTCGATTATCACGGGAGATCACCTCCTTAGAGGCGGCTCCCGCCGTGAAACGGGAGCCGCCTCTGAGATTTTGGTAGGACTCAGCCCAGCAGACCGGACAGCAGGGGGATCAGGGTCACGCCGATCAGCGCCACGCCGCCGCCCGCGACGAGTTGCTTGACACCCTGGCTTTTGGCCGCAGGGTTGTCCTGGCCGTAACCTTCCAGAAGGTTGATGCCGCCCCACACGCACAGGCCGCCGCCCAGGGCGATCACGAGAGTCTGCAATACGTCAATAGCACTATTGAAGAAATCCATAAATCATTTTTCCTTTCGTTTTGTAGAATTGTTGTTGTCGGGTTCCAGATCGGATACGTTCAATTCGTACATATCGAAAGGCTCGTCCGGCTTCACAATGGCCGGTCTGCGTTTCATGTACCGTTCTACGTCAAAGACGTTCTTCTTGTCGGCGTCGGACAGGTATTGGTAGCGGGGATGCTTCGTGATATCAAACTTGTCGCTGAAAAACGGACGCACGCCCCGAAGCTGCAAAATACACTTGCCGCCGTCCATGACTGCAATTTCGTCCTGGGTCATCAACTCCTTTCCTAATTTCTGATAACTGAGGCCATGAGAAGTCTGTGCGCCGCGATTTTCAGACTGGCTCAGGCTGTCGATGGTCTCTTTGCCCAGCAACTCCGAAATCTCTTTCAGCGTCCCTTTCTCCTTGCCTCCCAAAAACAAGGTGCTGTCACAGTTGCCGACAATGGTATCTGCCGCGTCCTTGTAGATGGTCTTTAACTGGCTTTGCGACTGTAAAATAATAGAAGCCGATATCTCACGGCTTCGGATGGTGGCGATCAACTTATCAAAGTTTGGTATCTGGCCGATGTTGGCAAATTCGTCCAAAAGGCACCGCACATGAACGGGCAGCCGCCCGTTATAGAAATCGTCCGCCTTGTCGCAGAGCAGGTTGAAAAGCTGGCTTTGCAGCATGGCAATGACGAAATTGAAGGTGGTATCGGTATCGCTCATAATGAGGAACAGCGCCGTTTTCCGGTCGCCCATCGTGTCCAGCTCTAATTCGTCCTCCGTCATAATGTCCCGCAGCTCCTTGATATCGAAGGGGGCGAGGCGGGCGCCGCAGCTCACCAAAATGCTCTTGAGTGTTTTGCCCGCCGCCATTTTGAATTTGACATATTGCTTGACAGCGAAGTGATCCGGCTGCTTTTTCGCCAGATCGTCAAAGAGGATATCCACAGGGCTTTTATAAGTCTCGTCGTCCTCTCTGGCTTCGCAGGCGTTCAGCAGGTCCAGAAGCGTGATGAAGTTCCGTTCCTCCGGCTCCGCCTCGTACCAGATGTAGCCGATCAGGGCGCAGTATAACAGGCGCTCGGCTTTGACCCAAAAATCTTCGGAGGATTTTTCGCCGTCGCCCTTCGTATTGGCAATGATGACATTGACCAGTTTGAGGATATCCTTCTCGGAGCGCACATAGGCCAGCGGGTTATATTTCATGCTCTTGGAAAAGTTGATGGTGTTCAGGACTTTGATACGGTAGGGCTCATAGATGACCTTGCCGCGACCGTCCCGCACCGGCTTTCCGTTCTCGTCCAGCTTCGGTGCGCCGTGCAGGAGCATTTTTCCCGTTTCCTTCAAAAGCTGCCCTTTGGGATCGGTGATGACATAGGAGCTGTGCATCTGCATGATAGACGGTTTGACAAAAAACCGCGTCTTGCCGCTGCCGGAGCCGCCGATGACGAGGATATTTTTGTTTCTCGCATACTTTGGCTGCTTCGGTCGGCTGGTCATGGTGAGGCCTTCTGTCCGGGTCAGGGGGATGTTCCAATCGGGAACGGGGTCTATGTAGGGCGCGATATCCGCCGCCGTGCCCCAGCGGGCAGAGCCGTATTCGATGCCCTTGCGGTACTTCTTCGCGTTCTTGCCCTTGACATACACCGCCAGCCGGACGAGAACCGCGCCGAGGATACCGACGCAGATATCCAGCGCATGAAAGCTGGGTGCGGAGCTGGCAAATGCAGTCTGGAAGCCCTGCCCGATATGCAGCAGCTTTTCCGAGGTGTCAAGCCCCGGCGCCAGCCGCACCGCCTGGCAGAGCTTATCAAAGAGATACACAAAGAACAGATACGGCAGGTTTGGCAGAAGATATTTTTTGAGTTTGTCCTTCATCGCTCCAAGCTCCGTTCTCTGGTCTTGACCTTTTCGCCGCGCTCCTGCTCCTTGTGCTGCGTTTTGGACTGCTCCTGCGCCTTTTCCAGCTTGCGCCGGATGGAAGGGGCTTTCTCGCGGCTCAGGTTTTTAGCGGAAAACTCCCGGAAGGCCGCTGTAATCACATCGGCGTCCCGGCCCTTGAAGAACACCAGGTAACGGGTATGCTCGCCGGAAGGGTCCTTCTTCAACGCAAAATCCAGGCCGTACTTCTTCGCCGTGGAAGAAAAGGCCCGGATATTCTGATCCGTGATCTCGATGTTGGAAACGCCGGTGTTGTGCTTCATAAGCTGCCGGAGCGTCTGCTTGCCGTGCCGGAGCTGCGGATTTTTCTTGTGCTTCTCAATATCCGCCAGCACCTTCTTCATAGCCTGCTGCAAGAGCTGAGCGGTCATTTTACTGGCCTCCACACAAAGCGCAAGGGTTTTCTGTGTGATTTCTTCCTGCAAGGCGTTCACCTCCGATCTCCGCTGCCATACAGGTCATGGCTGACAAGGGATGTGTAATAGCTGTCCATCGTGACCGGGGCGTTATACAGCGCCGCCAGCAGATATTTCTTGATATTGCGGACATAGGTGGTGTTCTCCCGCATCCGGTCAAGGACATACTCGATATGCGAGGCGTTCAGCTTCAGGAACCGTGACCGGACGACCTCCGCCGGGTAATCATCCCCCGCCACACGGATCATCTCCCGATTGGAGCAGACGGTATCCACCATGAGCTCCACCAGTTCGTCCAGCCGATCTTTATCCAACTGCACATTCTGCGAGAGAACGTCATACTCGATGTTCTCCAAAATCAATGCCCGATAGCTTTTCCGCTTTCGCATCCCGTCCTGTCCGGCCCGTTCCCTGGGGGCTGGGGGACTTGATAGGATAGGACTTGATTCTTGCGTAATTGATAAATCTGTCTTTGATGGATAGTTACTTGATTCTTCTTTATTTAATTGGGCGGGGTTCTCCTGAATTGGAGCGTCCAACATTGGATTTGCCTGTATGGGATTTTCCCGTATAGGTTTTTCCTGTGTAGGTGATGGCGTTTTAGGCTGTTCCAGAATGGTGTATTCGATAGAGCCGAGCTGTCCGTTTGCGCCGCGGACACGCGCACGGATCAGATAGCCGTGCGCCTCCAGCTCTCGGATGCCGCCGCTGATGCTGTCAATGCCGTCCTTGCAGATACGGGCAAGCCCCTTCATGGTGTAGTCCCAATTCTCCGGCAGGGACAACATGAGAGATAAAAGTCCCTTCGCTTTCAGCGACAGCGACATATCCCGCAGATGATAGTTGGACATGACCGTGTAATCTCTGGTCTTTTCGATACGGAATACAGCCATCTTTGCACCTCCTTCCTCTGAAAATAAAAAGTGTTGATTTCGATGAAAAAAGCCTCCGGTTTACCTCTCGGATGTGATCCATAGGAAAACATCCATGCCCGCCTGCTTGCGGCGGTCAGAGAGGAAAAAACAGAGGCTTTCGCACCCTAATCACAACACTTGAATTTAGGTGTAGAAAAAGGGCGGCTGTCTTAAAAACAGTCGCCCGAAAAGGGGATATATACAAGTTATTTGCTACTCGTCCGCCTTGAAAACCGTTGATATTACTGGCTTTTTCAAAAAGTTCTGTATCACCACTCGCACCAGTTCAATACCCGGATTTGATATTGTATCAAATCCGGGTATTTTTTATCCTCCGGGGAAAGCTGCCGCTCCCGGCATTTTCCCGGAGGCCCTGCAATCTTTATTCCGTCTGTGGAGATTTCGATGCGATATTGCGGCAGCCAGGGGTATTGTTTCTACAGCCCGATGGCGTATGGCGGCGGCCCATCTGCTCTGCCCAGCAAATAAATCATTCTATGTGCTTTTTGTGGTATCGTGATAGATGGATTTATGAAAATCCAAAAGCGCTGCCGCACCGCCAAAGGGTCGTGCCAGCATGCAAAATTCTGCTCCAAAACAGAGAAAGGAAGATGCATACCATGTTGGATCTAAGAAATATGTCAGATGCGGAATTCAGCGTTTTCGTCGCGCCCCCCGCCCCACAGTCCGTTCTGCAGGTCACAATTCAGGAAGACGATCACGTCCAGCTCAACAGCAAGCTGGCAAACCAGTTTGCCAAAAAGCCCGTCCAGCTCAGATTCAATCCGGACTTCACTGCATTGCAGATTGCGCTGACCAAGGATCTCTATGCAGATCACTTTACCTTCCCCAAGAGCGGGCGCAAAACAATCCGTGGAATTGCAGATTACTTTCGCAAAGCCCACATACCGCTCCCGGTCGTCTTTCGCGGGATTCTTTTGGACGGTTCCGCAAAATGGAGAGGAGAACGTCAAGCAAACCCTTTCGGAAAGCAATCGACAACTTCCCGCTCCACAAGGAAGAAATAGACAAACTGCCGAGAAAATATGACGCAGTTTTTGCACGATACCCCTACAAAAAAGGAAAGTACCTGCAGGACGAAGCAGATTTCTTTATGGATCTGGTCCTGCATTGCGAGGAGGCCAAGCATTTATCCGGAAACATGTTCTTAAAGCAAGTCTGCGGCGCAATTGAAGCCGATCTTCATGAGCAAATGCAGCAGGTGCGTAAACTGTATAATCCATACCACAATCTGTACCTCGACAAATGCTATGGGGAGAGCAAGAGCCCGCTCTCGGAATGGATGGATTTCAGCAAATGCGGAGAATAACACAGCGGCAGGCACACGACATTGCGCCTGCCGTCGTTTTTGCGCACGTTGCACGGAAATGGAGCAGGCAACTTGACGTCCGAAAAGCCAGACGCCATTTTTTCGGCTCGCTTCCCTGTTGACATTGCGTTCGTATCTTGTTAAACTGCCTTTTGCGCCTTTTCGCGCAAAACAAACAGCAAAAAGGAAGAAAAAAGAATGAAACTTGTCAAAGCGTACAATAGCGTCAGCCTCGTGCTGCGCATCGTCATCGGCATGGTCATCGGCGCGGCGCTCGCCCTGCTGATCCCCAACGCCGCTGTGACCGCGCCCGGCATCGGCATCCTCGGCACCCTGTTCGTCGGCGCGCTGAAGGCCATCGCCCCGCTGCTGGTCTTTGTCCTCATCATCAGCGCCCTGGCTCAGTCCAAGGAGAAGCTGGGCAAGCAGTTCGGCACCGTCATCGTGCTCTACCTCGTGTCCACGTTCCTCGCGGCCGTCATCGCCGTCATCGCAAGCTACCTGTTCCCCGTGACCATCACGCTGACCGAGGCCGCCTCCGACAGTGCGCCCGAGAGCTTCGCCGCCATTTTCACCGGCCTGCTCAACAACATTGTCTCCAACCCCATCGGCTCGATCGTCTCGGCCAACTATCTCGGCGTTCTGTTCTGGGCCATCGTGCTCGGCTTCGCGTTCAAGGGCGCGTCCGACACGACCAAGAAGTTCCTCGCCGACGCCTCCGAGGCCGTCACCAAGGCGGTGCGCTTCGTCATCAATCTCGCCCCGTTCGGCATTCTGGGCCTCGTGTTCTCCGCCGTGTCCACCAGCGGCCTTGCCATCTTTACCGAGTACGGCAAGCTCCTGCTCATCCTCGTCGGCTGCATGCTCTTTGCCGCCCTCGTCGTCAACCCCATCATGACGTTCATCGTCATCCGCAAGAACCCCTATCCGCTGGTGTTCAAGTGCCTGAAGGAGAGCGGCGTCACTGCATTCTTCACCCGCTCCTCCGCCGCGAACATCCCCGTAAACATGTCCCTGTGCGAGAGCCTCGGCCTGGATAAGGAGTTCTACTCCGTGTCCATCCCCCTCGGCGCGACCATCAACATGGCAGGCGCAGCCGTCACGATCACCGTCATGACGCTCGCCGCGGTGCACACGCTCGGCATCACCGTGCAGCTGCCCGTCGCGATCATTCTGTCCGTCATGGCGGCACTCGGCGCGTGCGGCGCGTCCGGCGTTGCGGGCGGCTCGCTGCTGCTCATCCCCATGGCCTGCTCCCTGTTCGGTATCTCCAATGACGTCGCCATGCAGGTCGTCGGCGTCGGCTTCATCATCGGCGTCATTCAGGACTCCGTTGAGACCGCCATCAACTCCTCGTCCGACGCGCTGTTCACCGCCGTTGCGGAGTTCAAGCAGTGGCGCAAGGCCGGCAAGGAGATCAAGTACTGAGCCCACCTTCGCAGAAAGTCAAAGCCCGACCGGATTCCCGGCCGGGCTTTTTGCGGCTCCGCCGCGCTTGCATTTTGCGCAGCGGGTCTTTATACTGGAGAAAATACCCCGCTGAAAGGAGGACGCGCCATGCGCACCGTGCTCACCATCCTGCTCATCGCCGTCATCGGGGGCATCTGCGCGCTCGAAGCCGTTTTTATCCGGCAGGGGCGGCGGATGCCGAAGCGCAGCTGCGTCCGCCTGAGCGTGGCGTACCCGATCGTCGGCGTAGTCTTTGGGGCCATGTTCCTGTATTTAATGAACATGGCCGTCCACGAGCAGGACTCCAACCCGTGGGTCGCCATGGGCTTTCTCGTGTTCGTGCTGATGGGCGTCAGCCTGATCCTGGCGTGGATCAACTACCGCATCTGGTATGACAGCAGCGGCTTCATCATACGCAATGTGCTCGGTGTCCGGCGCGACTACACTTATTCCGACATCACCGGCCTGCGGGAATACCCAAAAGAAGCGCGGCTCTATTTCGGCAAACGCCATATTACGCTGGACACGACGGATGCGCCGCAGAAAATGTTTCTGGAGCGGGTCAAGCTGCACTACGCCGCCATCCACGACGGGCAGAGCGTTCCCTACGTCCCGCCGCGCATCGACCCGTTCCGCGGCCACATCATCAATCCCGAGAGCTGGGTGATCTACTTCGCCGCCATTTTCGTCTTTGCCATCGGCATATGCGTCTATGTCTACATCGCGTTTCGCCCGGTATCGAGCGATGCGCTGGCTTACCGCGACGTTGTGTTTGACTATTACGAGCTGCGCGGAGACAAGCTCCTCCTGTATCCGGAGGGCGAGGAAAAACGCTACCAGATCCCGAACTACCAGAACGAGCTGACGGATGTGCATGCGTTTTTCGACGCCTTTGATGCGGGCGAGACCCTGCACATCGGGTATCGCGAATATACCACGACCACTTGGGGCAAGGGCCAGAGTTTTCACTACTGGCACATCTGCTCCATGACCGGGGCCGACGGCACGGTCTATCTCCCGTTTGACAAAGGTCTTGCCGCGCAGCGCGCCGAACGGCGCATCCAGCTGTGGTTCAACGGTGGTCTCGGTGCTGTCATACTGCTGCTTTGCGTACTGACGCTCATCGTCGGCCGATACCCGGAAAAATTTCCGCCGAAGCTCGTCCGCTTCCTCTTTCGTGACACACTGCGGACCTGAACCCATGCGCGCCGCCCTTCGTCAAATCCACAAGAAACCCTGCCGGATTTTTGAACAGATCCGGCAATTTTCTTGACTTTCCTGCTGCAATACTTTAAAATGAAGCCGCTGTGCACGGGCAAAGCGCAGCGAAAACGAGAATCAGACCCGGCATCTGCGCGGCGCGCTGCACAGATGTTTTTCACGTCTGGATGGGAGAACGCATGAAAACGAAAAACACGAAAAGCTTTGCCAGCCGCTGGGGCTTTATCCTGGCGTCCGTCGGCTCGGCCGTCGGCATGGCCAACGTCTGGGGCTTCCCGAACAAGATGGGCAGCAACGGCGGCGGGGCCTTCCTGCTGATCTACCTGCTGTTTGTGGTCATCTTCAGTACCGTCGGCCTGCCGACGGAGTTCGCCATGGGCCGCCGCGCCG
>ERZ791891.157-NODE-157-length-39651-cov-24.268032_pt1 | contig 39651 bp, 58 predicted proteins | sample MGYA00510155_ERZ791891 | MGnify/ENA primary metagenome ERZ791891 (study PRJEB30046, sample SAMN00792061) | human gut metagenome | study: EMG produced TPA metagenomics assembly of the A metagenome-wide association study of gut microbiota in type 2... | reverse complement strand
GCGGTGCAGATGATACCACCGGGAAAGATCCTGCCGAAAAAGCAGCAGGCAGCGAAAAGAAAAAAGACCTCGACCAAGCCGAGAAAGCAGGCAAGGAAGAAGAGTAAAACAACAAGTAAAACGACACAAGCAGTATGAACGTTAAGACAGTTAAAAAGCCAAAGCGAAGGGTTGATATTGGCTACGTCAGCCGATTCAAGATGCAGGCATACGGATATGATAATCTATATCCGCAGAACCTCGCACGCATTACGGAAGCCAGCGGTACGGCAATGCTGTGCCTTAACCGATATGCCCGATTCATTGAGGGCTACGGCTTTGATAGCGACATTCTAGCAGCGTTAGCGATGAACCAGCAAGGGGACACGGCAGACGATTTGCTTCGAAACGTAGCGCAAGACCTCGCACGCTTTGGAGGCTTTGCCCTTCATGTAAACTACAACGTTCTAGGGCAGGTGTCGAGCGTGAGCCACGTACCCTTTGAGAATTGCCGCCTTGAAGAGACGGACGACAAAGGGAACGTGGCGCACGTCTTGCTGCATCCAGACTGGGAGCAGAAGAAAACGAGGAACGGAAAGCGTTTGATGGTGAACGAGAAGACAATCGAGCGCATCAACGTCTTCAACCCCGACCCGGACATCGTTCTCGAACAGATTGAGAACGCTGGCGGCATCGACAGCTACAAGGGACAGATTCTGTGGCAGAGCCTAGACGGAAAGTTCATCTATCCGACAGCCAGCTACGATTCTGCCATCACGGAGATTTCGACCGATGAGGGACTGGGTAACGTCAAGATGCGAAACGTCCGCAACAACTTCCTCGTATCGTGTATGCTCGTAACCAAGAAGGGCGTGCCTAAGTTCAACGAGAAAGGCGAAGAGGTGGAGAGCGGACAGATGATTTCCGATGAAGACCTTTTGCAGTTCCAAGGGGACGAGAACACAGCGAAGATTCTTGCGGTCGAGGTTGAGAACGAGGAAGACGAGCCGAAGGTTGTTGCTTTCCCAACGAAGAACTTCGACAAGGAGTTTTCCGTGACCGACAGCAGCGTTATCGAACGCATCTATGCCCAGTTTCACCAAGAACTCTTCTACTCCATCCGTATTGGCAAGCTGGGATTCAGCGGACAAGTTATGCAGGACGCTTACGAATACTATGCTGGCGAAGTGACAACCGAGCAGCGTTTTATCGAGCGAGCCTTCAAGAAGATTTTCAAGAATTGGCACGACCCAGCCATTCAGAACCTAGACCCAAAGCTACAGCCGTTGAAGTATATCAGCAGCGAGGTTGCAGGGAACAACACGATAGATTAATTGATTGAGCCTATGGGAGAGCAAAGAAAACAACTTATCACGGTTGATCAGTTCCGAAAACTGGCACGACCGACCAGCACACACCTAGATGAGGATGAAGTGAACGCATACATTCGAGAATGCGAAGATGCGAACATCATACCAGCCATCGGGTATGAGCGGTTCAAGGCAGCGACCGAGCAGGGAGAGTGGGGCGATTCAGTCTTGCCCGATTTTCAGCCTGCAACTTTCCTGGACGGTGGCGAATACACCACCAAGAAGGAGGGCGATTGCAGCCAAGGCGAAACCAAGGTGCAGAAGTACACAAGCGGAATACGCAAGGCACTCGCTTACTTCACGTATGCGAGGTTTTTTCGTGCCGATGGCACAATTATAAGCCGAGCAGGTGGAATGCGCCACAGAGACGATTATTCAGACCATGTTCAAGACGTTTCAAGCAACAAGCAGTACAACGACATCATGGATATGGCAGAAAGATATTTATCAGATGCTCTCGAGTATCTCAAGGCATTCACCTCGAAAGGAGAAGTGAAGGCACAGCGAGGAACAAGGGCACACATTCACGCAATAGGCAACTAAAAGCATATAAGTTATGAACGAGGATATTCAAAAAATGCTCCGTATGGCAGAGCTGATACGAGATGCAACGCAGGTTGGAGAAAACACAGCGGTGCGTGTCGGCACGGAAATTTACGACATCGTTGTCGAGTTAAGCAGGATGCTTGCCATGATGGACGATAAACTGGAGAACGATGCGGTCGTTAGGATTATCAAGAGTGAACTCGCCAAGATAACAATAACGGAAGCGCAAATTGCGGATGGGGCGATAACGGCAGCGAAGCTTGCCGATGGCTCTGTAAAGAACAGACACCTAGCATCCAATTGTGTGACCTCAGATAAAATACAACCGGGAGCGGTCAAACACGACCATCTGACCGAGGACTGTATATCAACTGGAAACATCAGAGACGGCAGCGTGACAGCAAAAAAACTCGGCACGGATATCTACAAGGATATCGCAAACAAAGTGACCGACATCGTGACGAAGGACTTCCCTCCAGCAATCACGGAGGAACAGATAACAGATATTACTAGTAAATAACAATTTAAAACAATAGATTATGCAATTTTTAGACGCAATAGGCTTAGCCTATTTCTGGGAGAAGATTAAAGCTTCGTTCGTCAGCACTAAAGGAGAAAGTGTAATTAATACGGATGACGATAATTCTGGACTGTCAGTCCGGAATATAGGCTCTGCAACTACAACTCTTACGCCATCAGGCTTCGTCTCTTATAATGCTATTGGTGACGAAACAGATATGGTTGCCCGTCTTCAATATGGGGATTTGCTATTAAGTAAAATACACCTAAAACACGGAACTTCTTCGCAGATCCTTATCGCCGATGGCTCTACCAAGACTATTAATGCAGCCAACGGCATTTGTGGACTTGATGCCAACGGAAGAATCCCGCTCGCACAACTTGGCAACCTCGATACATCTTTGTTCAAGTTGGTAACCAGCCTTCCTTCATCGGGCGAGAGTAACAAGATATACATCGTTAAGGACGGAAGCGATGCCAACGATGTGTATCAAGAGTATTACTATACCAATGGTGCGTGGGAAAAAATCGGTACTCACACCGTGAAGGTCGATTTAACGCCTTACGCCAAAAAGACGGAAGCGGTAAAAAATGTGGTTTTCAGAGGTGTAGAATCCGATGGGTCTCAAACTTCAAACACTGCATCTCGAAATCTTGTATATACACTAGGTGATGGGAGTGAGAAAGTAGTGGATGTACCTCTTGCTGAACCCAGAACTACTGGGGGAAGACCTTATCCTGGTCAAAACGGCTTCATGAGATCCTCCGATAAGGCTAAGCTAGATGGCATTGCGGATGGTGCCAATAATTACTCTTTGCCAACCGCAAGTTCAACCACAAAGGGTGGTATTACCCTTGGTTATTCACAGAGTGGTAAGAACTACCCAGTTGCGCTTGACAGCAATGGCAAGGCTTATGTTAATGTTCCGTGGACTGACACAAACACCACCTATGACTTGTCACCTTATGCTAAAAAGATGGAGACAGTTGACTTTAGTTCAATTAGACTAGACAAAAGGGCTATCGCTAATACACCACAGGGACTGATACAAAAGCAGATTATATTGTTTAATACTCTAGGTGATAATGTTAAAAGTGTAGAAATAGTACTTGAAGAGGCTGCATCTAATATGTCAGGCTTAATGTCCATAAGAGACAAGAATAAATTAGATTACATAGCTGATGGTGCAACTGCGGACAGCGCAATCCCAATATCGGTAATTGATGCATTAAATTAGAAAGGGGGTTTATATGAATTTCTTAGATGAAAGTGGACTAAAGAAGCTTTGGACGAAAATAAAAGCAAGTTTTAGCACAGCTATTGTTGAAAGTTCTCAAAATTCAAACATTCCATTTGTTGCAAATCATCAAATTGTTAACGTGAATAGTTCAGGTCGTATCAACGTATTTAACTGGTTTCAAAAGGCATCGGAAGGAGGCATCCTGGAGGTAGTCTTTACAGGAGCGCAAGAATGTCGCACTTATTGCAGCCAGGCTGGTATTAGCGTTCTGCTTAAAATGAAAGAAACATCAAATGGTCCAATTCTTAGTAGGATTGAGTTTTTGGAAACGGCATACAATACCTATGCACGCTTAATTAAGATTAATAATGTTAGTCTTCTTGTCGCAGAGTTTGTTCAAAACAAGTAAAACTAAAATAATTTTAAAATACACTATTATGAGAAAAAGTACTGGTAGAGCAAAACCAGTAACTCCTAAAGCAGGAGTTACTAAAACCTCAAGAAGATATGCTTGTGGTGGTAAACTTGAACTATAAGTCGCTGACTTTAGAAATTTAAAAGTAAGACAATATGAAGAAGAAACAATTACACGAAGCACTGGCTGTGCTTCTTACTAAATTATCATCGGCAAGGGACAACCCCTTGCTGATGGATAACTACGCAGTAAAAGCCTTGCGCACGGTTCTTTTGAATTTCAAGGAATCGGGCGAGCTTCACGAAGCATACAAGGAGCAGATACAATCCACGCTGGAGAGTGACAACCCCTGGGTAGCTATGATGATGAAGTCAATTGGCGCAGATCCTTCTATTAAGAAGAGTATGACCGATGAAGCCATTGACGGAATGATTGATTCTATGTTGGGCAACGATTAAAACATTTTATTATGAATGACAAGGAGAAAGAACTATGGCGAGTTATAGACAACGTAATCAAGTGTTGTGCTATTGAACTGCAGAACGGAGAGTTGAGTATTACGAGAGAAGACGTTCTCGGCAAGTCTAGAGCTGAAAATCTCGTAATGGCAAGATGTATGGTCGTTGAGCAGATGATACACGCAGGATTCAGCATAACGACCATTGCGACCGTTCTGAACCGCACCGTTTCAGCAGTGAGACATCTTAGCAAGATGTCTTACACCTATATCAGTACGTCTCGAGTTTATCGACTTGCCACGGCACAAGCGACCCTTCTAAACAAGGACGTTGAGCCGATTTGTATTTAAGAAACAAAAAGAAAATAACCAAAAGCGTTCTTTGACAATAATTCGATAAATACCCCTGCACTAACTTTTTGGAGCGAGCCAAAAATCAGAGTAACTTTGCAGCGGATTCCAATATTTGGCTTCCGTAACGTAATTAACTCAAAATTATATGGCAGACACTATCGAGAAAGTTTATTGCACTGGGGACAGTGGCAATGACAACCTAGCAGCAGCCTTGCTCGCTAGAGGTAGAGACAATGATCCAGCGACTATGCTGGCAGCAATGAACGGTGGTATGGGTGGAGGTTGGAACAACCCATTCGCCTACATGATGATGTTGGGAATGTTCCGCTTCATGTACGGTGATGGCTGGAACGGACAGAACGGAAACGTTCAGAGAGCCGAAATCCAGTCTCAGATTGACAGCCTTCGCAACCAGATGGCAGACAACCACAACAGCGACTTGTTGATGGGAGCAATCCAGGGCAACAACCAAGACTTGAAGACCTTGGCGGCTAACTTGAACTGCGACTTCAACGCATTGCAGGCTTCTGTTTGCGGCATTCAGGCAGGCATCCAGCAGATAAGCGGACAAGTCGGTTATTCGGCAGAGCGAGTAATCAATGCTATCTCGCAGGGTAACTTGCAGATGACCATTGCACTGAAGGACTGCTGCTGCCAGACCCAGCAAAACATCATCCGTATGGGCTACGAGCAGCAACTGGGACAGAAGGACATCGTGAACACCTTGCAGCAGAATTTCGCCTACACCAATACTGGTGTGGAGCGTGCGGCAAGCAGTCTCAGCAACCTTATCCAGTCGGTCGTTTGCGACTTGAAGACCTCGGGCAAGGAGAATACTCAGCGCATCGTTGATGTTCTGAACAACCACTGGGAGCAAGACCTTCGCATCCAGCTGGAGGACAGCAAGCGCAGAGAGCAGACTGGTTTCATTATCCAGCAGCTGAAGACCACCACAACCACCACTGGAGCGTAGGCGGTCTGAACAAAATCTATCAAGGGGCAACTCGCTGTTCTATCAGTGAGACCCCTTTTTGTCTATTTATCGAACTATTTAAAAAGAGCGCATTATGGAATTTAAGAATATACAGAGAAATCACCCGGTCTATCTGCTAGACAAGCAGACGGTGGAAGTTAAGGAAGGCAAGGTCGTAGACAACCAGCCGCACATCAACACTGGCATCGCAACCATTTCCAGCAGCGGACAGCAAATGCGAGACGTAACAATCGAGGTGGAGGGAAAGCAGACCATCTACACCATACCCGAACACCTCGGAGTTACCTTTGCAGGCGAAACCGTACTGGCAACTGACAAGGCAGACCTTTTGCCCGAAGTTGGGAAATTGGTAAATGAAGCCGATGAGATAATCAAGGCATACGAGCCAAGCAAGGAGCGGAAAGCCAAGGGCGAGGAACTTCTTGCAGCTTTGAACCCGGCAATCAAGGAGAAGCAGGAAACGGAAAAGCGTTTCAAGGCACTTGAGGGCGATATAAGCGGCATTCGTGGCATGGTTAAGCAATTACTCGACAAACTAGGATAGGAGGGCGCACAATGAAGAAAATCATCGTTTTGCGCCATTCTTGCGACAGCGAGAAAGAGCGATACCAGCACCAAGAGAGCGACATCATCCACGGCTTGCCATACGAGAAGGCAGCAAAGGCACTCATGGGAGCCAGTGGATATGTGGCATACGTTGCAAAGCACGGCTACCACTTCACGAAGCAGCTAGCAATCAAGGCAAGCGAGCAGATGAAGAACGTAGACGGAACGAGCCACCGATGGACGGTAGACGAAATCCGTTTGGCAACAAACAACGAGATAATCTCAAAGGGCACGACCCTCGGTGATATTCTCTATTTGGCTAATATGGCTTATGCGGACTTCTACCCGAAGGTAATCAAGACCGAGAGCGACTGCGTACAGTATGCTATTGCCGTAGCCAGTGATCCAGACGGATACGAGGGTATGGCATTCTGCAGGTGGACGGCAGACATCATCGGGAAGGGCGTTACCATTGACTGGGAGAAATTGGAATAAACCCAAAAAAATAAATTGATATGAGCGAAGTATTTCACGATTTTCAGGTGCACCATCTATATCTGTGCGCCCTAGTAATTTTTATCTGTTTCGCTACAATTCTGATAGCGATGACAATTGACCTGATAGCAGGCATTCAGAAGGCGAAGGAACTTCATATTGCAAGAACTTCAACCGGATTGAAGAAAACATGCGACAAGGCGAAGAAGTATTTTCCGACATTCGGTATTGCTTCGCTTATGGACGTGGCTACATGTATTATCTCTCCCTTCCCTCTGTTCGCCATCGCCTGGACGGTGTATCTGCTTTTGTGCGAGTTTAAGAGTATCCGGGAGAAGGCATACGAGAAGGCAGAGATACGCAAGCAAGACCGCACGATGCAGGTGATCCTGGAGAATAAGGACGAAATTGCGAAGGCAGTTGTCGAGATAATGAAAGAAGAGCGGAAGAAAGGAGGAGATAATGAGGATAACTAGAGCGCAACTAATAAAGGTAATGCCGAATGCAGGCAGCAGGGCAGACACCTATCTTCCAATCATCAACGGATGGGCAGAGCATTTCCGCATCAATACCCCACTAAGGATGGCGCACTATCTCGCACAGATTGCCCACGAAAGCGGAGAGTTGAGATACACCAAAGAACTGGCAAGCGGCAGAGCCTACGAGGGCAGGAAAGACCTCGGCAACACCCAGCAGGGCGATGGCGTGAAGTACAAGGGCAGAGGATTGATACAGATAACCGGGCGAGCCAACTACCGGAAGTATGCCAAGTATTGCGGCTTCGATGTTGTGGGCAGTCCCGAACTTTTGGAGCGTTCTCTGGGAGCAACGAAATCCTCGATGTGGGTATTCGACACCTTCGGCTGCAATGAGTTGGCAGACCAAGACAACTTAAAGGCTATCCGCAAGCGCATCAATGGTGGGTACAATGGACTTGCAGCCTGCGAGAAGTATTTGAAGCGAGCCAAGGAAGCCTTGGAAATCAGGGTGCTTGCATAATAAACACATCAATCAAGCATTTCAAAGTATGGAAAATTCAAGAAAAGAGCGAAATTTGCGTTCTGTGGCGTTATTTTTCGCAATGCTTATAATTACCCCACTTTTGATTTTGGGCTGTTCCTGCGCTAAAACAGCGCAAAATAACACGGTGTATCACGACAGCGCACACACCAGCGTAAGACGTGACAGCGTGAACCAGCGACAGATCCACTGGCAGGACACCCGGCAGCACGACAGCATATTCAAGCATGACAGCGTGCTGGTCTACATCAAGGGCGACACCGTAATCAAGGAGCGGTGGCACAACCTTACGACCACCAGATGGAAGACATCAACCAAGACGGACACCATCGTATGCGATACCTACGTTTTCGTAACCGACACCGTAAAGGTAAAGTATTACGTGAACCGATACAAGACCAAGGTGGTAGAGAAGCCAGTGGGCACATGGCACAAGGTAAGATTATTCGCTGGCGATTGCATATTGCTATTCCTGGCAATCTTTGCGGTTTGCTGGATAAAGAAGCGCATCAAGAAGAGAGTTCAATAGGTTCAATCATAATATCAATTTTTAGAAGGGCAGGAAGCGCAGGAGAGCGTTTTTCTGCCCATTTTTGTGCGAAGAACACTTTTCATTGAGAGAAAAGGGGTAGGGGGATATGAGTGTTAGATTATATTCATTCTAGCTAATGCGTGCAGGTTATTATTATATAGAGCGTGGAAAACGTACCGAAAACGACCGAAAACGTATCGAAAATATCTATGCTTACGACATAAACAGCCAATAAAGGTTAAAATATTAATATCTTTCGGGAAAAGTTTTGGTGGAACCGAAAAATATTAATATCTTTGCATCGTGTTTAGGAGATAAGCACAATAAACATTCAGTAACTAAGCCCTAGGCAGCACGGTTAAGCCAGAGAAAAATGAAAAAGTCAAATTCAAACATTTTAGAGTTCACTACAAAGTTCATCAACTCAAACTTCCGCATCAAGGTCTTCGGACGCACAGAGGATGGAAAGAAGATAAACACACTCGTAGGAGTAAGCGGTATCTTGAAGCTCATCGGAGCAGAACTCTTCAACAAGTTCATCAAGCGAGCATTGAAGGCTGGTATGGACGCTTGCCGCTGCGCACTCAGAAGAGGATTGGTTGTAACATTGTATGCTAAGTAATCAAGGGAGGACAGAGAAATGGCAAGAGCAAAATATTACATCAAGAGACAGGTTGAAGGCGAGGAAATCGAGGAGTTGGCAAACTTTACACGCAAGGACAAGGCAGAGCGATTCTTGAGCGGCTTGTTTAGGGAATATAAAAAAGCCTATAATTTTTATCCACACTGGGTACGTCAAGGTTATTTCAAGACTGAATTTGCATGCTTAGGAGTGAATTGTACAACAGAGTATTGGATTGAAAAGTATTAATCAGCAGGGCGCAAGCCCTGCACAATATATCAAGATATGAAGGAATACGACAAGATACCAGCACAAGCAGTGGTCGAGGTAACGACCAGCTGGGGAAGAACCTGCCTGCGAGAGATTGGGCGAGACCTTAAGGAAGGCACGGTGCTCGATGGCTATTATTATCCGGTAAGCAAGGCTTTCGACTTTAATTGGAAGGGAGAAGGCGCAATGCTGTGGATCGGGGACAACGGAAGGCTTGTCAGTCTTGGAGAAGGGCAAAAGCATAAATACATGATGCTTGGTCGTATGCTATCCGATTGCAAGTACTTCCTTCGCAACCCATACGAGCGACACCTCTATTTCCCGAGCATCGCCCGGCATTGCAAGGAAATGCGCCAGTACTGGCTGGAGTTGAACATCAAGCCGGAGTGGCTAAGCTACAAGCAGATTGGCAGGCTTGAGCACAAGATGAACCGAATGAAAACGAAGTTAGATAGGCAATTAAAAAAAGACAGAAGACAATGACAGAACAAGAGTACAGAGAAGCCCTGCACAGAATCAAGGTGAAGGCAGAGAATGAAAGAAGAATGCTGGCAAAGGAATTTGCAACGGAGCACAACCCGGTTAAGGTTGGCGATTATATCAGCGACTGCTTCGACACGATAAGGGTTGAAGGTTGGGGTATTTCACGTAGAGGCTACGAATACAACTCCTTGCCTTGCCTGGTATATCAAGGCGAGACCTGCAAGAAGGATGGAACTCCACGCAAGCACCCGAAGAAGTGCAGCGTCGAGCAGCGCAACCTCTTGCGAGTAAATGGAGAACCAGTAAAGAATTGCGGATATGGAGAATATTAGAAGAAACATCAAGAGAACGAAGAAGGGCGCAGGCGCAACGGTCAAGTTAGTTGGCATACAGATAGACAACGACCTTCTGCCTTTCCTCAACGCATTGCCCAACAAGTCACGATTCATCAATGATTTGTTGAGAAAGAAATTTTTCGGAAAATAATTTGGTGGTTTCAAAGGAAAAGCGTACCTTTGCATCACTGAATGTTTAAAGTGGTCTCCACTTATTACCCCAGCGGCTCGACTTTTTCACCGCTGGGGTATTTCTATGCTCTTTTCCCGATTTACCCCGAAATTTGCATTCTGAGCCGATTACGTGGTAAGCACGCAAAACTATCCCCGAAAACAATTTGAGCCGTTTCTGCGGCAAATTCGCAAGAAATAAGGCTATTTTTTGTCGTACAGCACGTAATCAATAACCCTGCGGTTTGCTTCATCTACTCTCGATAGGTCTGCATTGATGTAGGTATCAGTTACCCGGACACCGAACGAGTGACCCAGCGCAAGCGACACCACGTCCTTTTGTATACCAATGTTGAAGGCAATAGATGCCCACGTATGGCGAGCGTAGTACGTAGTAAGCCCTGGGCGCACCTTTGCGAGTTTCTTATTAATCATGACCGTTGCAACATCAACGTTCCTGAAATGCTCCGAGAAACGAAGCAGCTTCTTTTCCCCTTTGTACTTCTCGATGATGCGGAGAGCTTCTGGATGAAGCAGGATGGAGTAATGCCTGCCAGTCTTCGCCCGGTCGTATTCCAGTCTGCCACGGACGATATTCTCATTTGTCAAGGCAAACAAGTCACTCACATTGATACCAATCAGCAGGAACATCAGCAGGAACATGTCGACCAGTTCATCACCACCAGCTTCGAAGATAGAGCGGATTTCCTCAACAGACAAATCTCGCTTTTTCGTTGTCTCAAGCCGGAGACTGTACCTGCGGAAAGGGTAGTTTTTCGTCTGTTCATTATCAATCGCAAAGTTGAAGACAGCAGCGACACAGAGCATCCTGCTGGCTCTGGTATTCCTCGACAAGCCTTCCTTTGCCATGAACGCATCGAAATCTTCAAGCCAAGAGCGGTTAATCTCATCGTATGTAAGCAGAGCCGCTTTTTCCTTCCCAAGGAAAGCTTCAATCTTTGCCCAAGTATATTTATATCTGTTTATCGTGTTCTCTTTCAGATTCCTGCCCTCGTAGGCAATGAAGCCATCTCGAAGCAGGGCGACTTTTTCCCTTGCAGGCTCAGCTTCAAGCATGATTAAGTCCCGGAGTTCCCTAGCCGTAATATCTCCCCGGTATGTTTCCCTGCATTGCGCCTTCATCATCATTCTGTTGTAGAAATTAAGACGGTCAAGCAGGAAGTCGTTGATAGCATCACGATCCGGACGCTTGCGCACCTTGCAAGCCCTTTTATCCCATTCATCCTTCTTGCAGTATTGATTGAGGGAAATGAAGGCAGTCCCACCATGGTGGTTGACAGCAAGCCGGATGGAGAACATACCATCCTGCCTTTTTACCCTCGTATCTAAATATAGTCTAAGTGTTGCCATAATTCCATGCAGTATTTATTCAGTTTATTTTCAGCGTTAAGAGCCGCAATTGTGCAACATGGTGCATGATTGCGGCATTTTCAAGTTATCAGAGCATCAGAGAACCCCTTTAAACACTGAGAAACACAGTAAAGTTGTACTTAAAATCATAACGTATGTTCTAAATAATTGAAAACTAAAAACTTATGCAGACTGCTTTTTTCTTGTGCAGTTTTTATTCAGGTTTTTCACGATTTCGGGCGTGAAGCCAGTTGCATAAAACTCCCCAGAGCCAAGGAGCAGCCAGTATGGGTTGATGTGGTAGTCACGGACTAAGAACTGAACCCATGACGGACGGAAACGACCGTAGTACTCGGCAGGCTCGTCTCGCAGGGACATGATGTTCCAGCGGTTGAGACCATACCGGTCGGTTATTGTCTTCAGACCGCCAATGCAACCATCAGCCTTCAGGCGGTCGATGGCAGAGAAGAAACGAACTACTATATCCACATCAGCGGACATCAGATTTTTATCTTCCATATTATTTTATCTTTTTGTAGGCACGACCGAAAACGCTTTCCAGCCTTGCCCGATGATTATTCAATCTTTGCGACCAGTCCTGCAACTGAGCCAGCGTTGGGCGAGAAGCCAGCAGTCCATCCACCTCGGAAGGGGTGAGCACTGGCAGGTATTTCTCGTAGGTGAGAAGGTAATCAATACGAAAATCTGTAAGTTTCATCTATACTATCGTTTCTTGCATTCTTTTCGTGCTGGGTGTACGCCTTTATACCGAGAGCACGAAGCGTTTTCGCAGCTGTAGCCTTACTTATCGAGAATGTTCTATTGACCCAAAAAGCAGTTTTGCTTCTGAATGAAAGGATGTCTTTTGTAGGATTTGTGAGCTGGAATGATTCTCCCTTTTTCAAGTTTGTATTGAGTATCTTTTGCATATTCTCGACCAAGGAGTTTCTGCCAACGAACGACAAAGAATTATGATACATCAAGAGTGTAACATAATAGACTGTGTCTTTTCCCTGCACATCATACCCCAACTTTGAGAAGAGCATTGTCTTTATATTTTTGCTTTGCGCCTGCACACCCACGCACATGAGCGCAAGCACGAATAACATTATTATCTTTTTCATATTACTTTTCATTTAAATGATTAATATTTCTTTCGTAGAACTCATTCCAAGCCTTTTTCTTGATGAAGATGAAGAAGAGAAGCAGCCCTAGGGCGACCATCAGCAGGTGCATAGGATGGCTCAAGACACCGAACCCGAAGGAACGCTGGAAGTCGATGCAGAACGAAATCAGCACTCTGTAGGTAGAGAACGCCCGATGCACCCAGCAGAACCCATAGGCTAGACTGACGATGATCCAGGCGATGAAGCCGAAGAGCGAGCAGTCGAATATCCACTCCGTGAGTTTTACCCGAATGCCGAACGAGAGCAGGGTGCAGTGCACCAGCATCACAAACGCACCCACTGGAGGGATGATGCCTATTATCAACCTGCTGGCTTTCCATAGCCAACTTTTACCGAGAGCGGCAAGAAGAACCTTCTCCTTCCGCTCTATGAAATCCTCATCTTTCATCGTTACTTAGAATTTTAGTTGATATTGTACCTGGGCGAGAACTAAAGTTCACGCAGCCATTTCTGACCCGATTTAGTCTTAGACCAAATTACGAGACTGGTGCCGATAACCGCACCTATGAACATAAATAAAGTTGCTAGTTCCATAATCTAAACATTTGAATTATTATACTTCATTACATTATTAGCGAAATAAGCGAAGGCGAATGACGCTATGACACCGAAGGCAATAAAAAGGATATTATACAATCCTATCTCATCGCCAGTAATCAATGGTGAGAACCCACCAATGCCCGTTCCGCTTATAAACAGATTTGAAACACCGTACAGATACGTTGCAAGCAGCGTCCTGCGGTCGTGCTCTTTAATTAACTTACTGACCATACCTTATAATTCACGCAGCCACTTCTGACCTTTCTTTGATTTCAAGAAAATACCGAATGCAATGGTCATTCCCAATGCCATCACGTTAAATAACAAAAAAGCATCCATAGGCTAAAGCAAGTTATTTTGTCTAAGCCATTTTTTGCCGTTTCCAGTGAGACAGAATGCGAGGAACACCATACAAGGCACTCCCACGAACAAGAAAGCTAAATATACTCCCATAATTTATTTCTCCTTTTCCTTTTTGCCCTTTCCATCCTTTTTGTTGCTGAGTATGAGACCCACGACCAGGCAGAGGAAGGCTAGGGCGATTCCAACTATATAAATTAATACTTTATCCTCGAAATCCTTGAATAGCGAACTAATCACGACACCAGTCAAGATGTATTTCGACACATCAACGAAGTACGAGCCCAATTTTTCTATCCACATTGCGCTGCAAAGTTACTAAATTATTTTTGTCCCACAATGGCAAGCAGCGTTTTAACTTGACTTTGCAGGAACTCATTCTGTTCTCGCAGCAGTTTATTTTCAGCAGCCAAGGCAGCATCACTACCTATTGACTGGGAGACATTGGAGCTGTTCGAACCATTGACGTTTGAACCGAAAACAGCCTCTTCCATCTCGGCTGGTAGGGGAGGGGCACACTTGTCGATGATTTCCTTTATCTTTTGAAAGAAATCTATCTTTATAGACTTGCGATTAAACTTCGCATTCAAGTTCTGCGGACTAGTTCCTAACTCCTCCGCAACAGCAGCAACGGACATTCCCGAGCGCTTTATATATTGTTTCAGTTCTTCTCCGTTCATATTAAAACAAAATTAAATAATATTAAAATAAAATTAAAATCACCTCTAAATGTTTTATATTCCAAAATATTTTTTTTATTTTTGCACTCGAATTTCAAAGCGAGTTTAAAAACTCATTTGCAAAGATAAAGAAAATAATTTAAAATACAAATAAAATGGGAGAAAATTTTAATTATGATTTCAGAACCCCACTGCAGAAGCAGCAGGACGAAAGAAAGAAGAACATCATAGCGATGTTTGCAGATTTCCGAGCAAAAGCACCTGCCGAGACCTCAGACAGCAGAATAATGCTCGCAGTATCACAGCGTGTTGGTTGCACCCAGCAGAACGTGCGTGTTATCCTCATCAAGGCTGGATTGATAACACCAAAGAAGAGACGTGCAGCCGTGCGCAAATAATCAAGTAGAACCATTTAAACATTCAGAGCGTATGAAGAAGTTTATCGAGATTATCACAAGTGACGAAGTAATAAGCCTGGCAGTTGCCATCGTATTAGTAACTTTAATTTTTTGGAGGGCTTAGTTATGACGAACGAAGAACCAAAGGTAGCTGACGCAGGCAGATACACCATGACAGAAACCTGCAAGGTACTGGGCATCCATCGCAACACCCTTCGCAGATGGTTGCAGGCTGGTAAGATGAAGGTCAAATTCCGCAGAATCGACAACCGCAAGGTTATCGAGGGTGCAGAAATCAAGAGAGCGTGGAGGGTTGCCCTATGATGCAGGCATACAAGAAAGCGAAGCAGCTAACAGCGAAGTGGGAGCAGGAGCGAAAGGACAGCAAGCGACTGGCAACCATGAAGGAAGCTGAAAGACGCATTCAGGTAAGGGAGTTCGACAACATGCTTTGTCTTTCACTGGACGGAATACCGGTGCTCCCGATGAGCGAGTTTAACAAGCAGACGCTTGCGGACGCACGTCTGACATTATTTAACTATTTAAGCAGACGGTAAGAGCGTATGGAACCAAGAATTATCAAACAATGCGAAGAGGCAATGTACGATGCCATCTGGCTGGAGTTAGACCGTGATCCACAACGACCAGCGGTTGCAAGGGTAGACATCAAGACCAAGGCAGGCGACATTTCAGTCTGGTGCGACAGAACCGGGAACACGGCAGTCGTGTCGCACAAGAATAACAACAACGACAGCGAGCGGCTGGAGGAAGCTATCGAGGGCTGCGTTAACTATCAAGACGTGATGGACGACTGGCTGGAAGAGAACAGCCAATACGCAGACCAAGACCCGATGGACGCTTTCGAGGAAAGCAGGCTCGACAGCCTTATGGCTCAACTGGTTTGATTACGATGTTAAACAATTATTATATGGCTCCCTGCAGCGGCAGGGCAAAGGGCGCACGCAAAACTCATTTTTCAAGGTTATCTAAAATTAGTTGTTTTTACCATGTAATATGCGGAAACGACAGCGTGCGCCCTGCAACGGAAGGGCATCCCTCGGCAGCTGGCAAGGGGGGTAAGTTTTGGCAGTCAACTGGGGTTCGAATCCCCAGCCTTCCACTAGAGTTAATGAACAATAAGTTGAACAATAAAAAGAACGAATTATGGAAAATGAATTTATTCAAGTAAGCGGTGGCGAAATGCTGGAAGCCATCAACCGCTCGGAGATTGACGGACAGATTGCAACAGCGCACAAGTTCCCGAGAGACATCATGCAATGCAAGCAGAATATGGTAGCATTGGCAGCCATGGACGATGATGTAGCATACAACTGCTTCTACCACCTAGAGCGCAAGGGCAAGGATGGTCAAGTATCGGTTATTGAGGGTCCTAGTGTTAGGTTCACGGAAATCATTTCCGCATGCTGGAAGAACCTGCGCATCGCGGGTCGCATCATCGCAAACGATGGAAAGACCATCACGGCACAAGGCGTCTGCCACGACCTCGAGAGCAACGTGGCTTACTCTGTAGAAGTGAAGCGCAGCATTCTGACATCGAAGGGGTACACCTTCTCGCAGGACATGCAGGTGGTAGTTGGCAATGCAGCCGTTGCGATCGCCCAGCGTAACGCAATCTGCAAGGTCGTGCCGCAGGTATTGATTGCAAGCGTGGTGAAGGAAGTGCAGGCAAAGGCACTTGAGCACATCAAGCAGACTGGCGTACAGAGCCAGTGGAAGAGCTGCGTAGCCTGCTTCCAAGTGTACCAGGTAACAGACCTTATGCTGCTGGAATACCTGGGCAAGAAATCAGCCGAGGAAGTAACGGCAGAGAACATTCAGAAGCTGGCTGGTGTGTACAACGCCATCAAGGAAGGTACGACCACAGTGGAGGAGACCTTCAAGAAGCCAAAGCAGCAGGAAGCCATCGCACAGCAGGCGCAGGCAGCAGCCGAGAGCGCACAGAAGAAGGCAGAGAAGGCAATGAGCCGCAGCCAAGGAAAGACTGGCACAGCAGCGAAGAAGTAGTTTAGTTTATAATGTTATAACGTTTCCCAATTAGCCGCAGGGCAACCTTCAGGGTGGGAACCTGACCAGATTATAGGGAGCCTGCGGCAACTATTAAACATTCAGTAAAAAATTATGGCAGAAAAAGAAAGCAATCAGAAACACAAGAGCACCATCGACAAGTACTTTAGAAGAACCGCAGATGGTTTCAAGGCATGGGCAGAAGAAGCCGAAGAAGAAAGATGCTATCTGCAGGCTGCAATAGAGCCGACTGGAGATGCAGATGAAGACGGAAACCAAGGATTCGATTTTCATATTGCTTACCACGGTAAAACCGCTTACCTCGCAGATGGAATTGCTCAAGCAATGCAAAGGGATAAATTCATTCGCACGATCGTTATTACAGCAGCTAGAAAATTCTTTTTTGATAAATAAAACATTCAGACAATGAAACAGATAATAAAATACAAAAGCAGAGAGGAGTGGTTGCAGAACCGCTCGAAGGGAATAGGTGCATCAGAGGCAGGCACAGTACTGGGACTGAACCCATGGGAAACACCATACCAGTTGTGGAGACGCAAGAAGGGCATCGACCCACCAAAGGTTGAGAACTTCGCGATGGTTGCAGGACACCTGCTGGAGGATGCCGTGGCGCAGTTCTTTAAACGAGAGAGCCACTGCCACATCATAAAGGCGAGCACGGACGACTACACCATCACGAACACCGATACTCCGTATCTGAGAGTAAGTCCAGACCGCACCTTCTGGAGAACCGGGGCAACACGCAACGAAGCGAGCAAGAGCATCCTCGAGTGCAAGACCACGCAGATGCAGATAGATGCAGACGACCTTCCGAAACATTGGTTCTGCCAGCTTCAGATGAACCTCGGAGTGGGAGAATACAAGGACGGAGCACTTGCCTGGCTGACAGCAGGCAGGGAGTTCGGCTACCGTGACATCGATTTCGACCCCGAGTTCTTCGGATGGATGAGGGACGAGATAACCAAGTTCTGGCTTGACTACATCGTGGGCAACCAAGAGCCGCCAGCATACAGCGCACAAGACGTTCTCCTGAAGTCTCCTCTACATGTAGCTGGCAAGGAAGTGACTGCAACGAAGGAGATACTCGAACAGATTGCTAGGCTCAAGGAACTCAAGGTTCAGAACAAGAAACTGGAGACCGAGCAGGATGAGATTGAGGACAACTTGAAGCTGTTCTTCGGGGACGCAGAGAGCATCGTTTCGGATTCCGGAAAAACGCTGGCAACGTGGAAAGCACCGAAGGTAAGCGAAAAGTTCGATGCCAAGGCTTTTCAGGCAGACCATCCTAAAGCGTGCGCCAAGTACATCAAGCAGGTGCAGGGAGCACGAAGATTGCTCATTAAGTAAAGGCAGGGCTTATGGCTGTTCCTATATCAAAAACCGACCTACGGAATATAATTTCCCAACTGGAGAATTATATTTCCCTAGGTGGGAAAGTGACAGCACCGACCGACACAAGCCAGCGGAACAAAATCCGGATGGCTACAGTGTTAAAACGGAAGCTGGAAAAGAAATTATCATTATCAGAATAAAATCATGAACGATTCATTCATCTTATACACATCATACTACGCTCTTATCGAGGGGCTGACCGATGAACAACTCGGGCAACTGACGAGAGCGATATTTCTCTACGCAAGGGATGGGGAGACTATAAGTCTCGAACCAGTCGTGCGTATGGCTTTCGGTTTTATCGTTGACGATATGAAACGGAATAAAGCCAAGTACGAAGAGAAGGTAGAACGATGGCGAGCCAATGGCAAAAAGGGTGGCAGACCAAGAAAAAACCAAGAGGATAAACAAAAACCAATTGGTTTAGATAAAAACCAAGAGGTTTCAGAAATAACCAAACAAAACCAAGAGGTTTTTTCAAAAACCTTATATGATAATGATAATGAATATGTAAATGATAATGTTTATGATAATGATAATGATGTTTCTAAAGAAACAAATATATTAGAACCTTCTAAAGAAGCTTCTATGCAAAGTTTTTCCGAGAAAAACGTTTGCGCTGCAGAAGAACCGCAAAAAAGTTCTGAGAAAAAGAAATCCAAGAAAGGCGAAATCGACTACGCAGCCATTAAGGACTACTGGAACGAGCAGCACGACAAGACCAACAGCGCAATGCGAAGGCTGACGCTGATGACGGAAAACCGCAAGGAGGCAATCAGAGGAAGGCTCAAGGACTGCAAGGGAGATATTTCCAAGATTTACCTGGCAATAGACAAGGCTATGGCTAGCGACTATCTGAACGCAGGGCATTCCTGGGCATCATACGACTGGGTAATGACAAGGAAGTATTTCCCGAAGGTGCTGGAGGGCAACTACGACAACACCAAGCCAGCGAGCCAGCAGCCGCAATCGGCAGCAGCCAGGGCGCAGGATCCAACGGCAAGACCGAGCATCGGGGAACTCTACGAGCAAGCCAAGCACCAGCAGCCAGCGAGCCAGCAGAGCCAAGACAGCAAGTTCCGGTGGGTAATCCAGCAGAACCTTGCAGACTTGAAGAAGAACCCGAACAACAAGCCAGCCAAGGATTCGCTGACAAGATACTACGAGAAGGGAGTTCTGCAGCGGCTGGGCATCGATTGGAAGCCCGAAAAATAACGAATGAGGGCAAAATCAGCCGCTCTTGGACGTTTTCACGCTTCGGGCGGTAAATTATAAGGCAAACAGATTTTAAACACTTTAAACAAAAGAATTATGGCAAAAGAAGTAATTGTAATTAATGAACCGAACGAAATAGCCAAGGATTTCGAGGAAGGTACATTGCTGAATGTTAACGGTAGATTATTGAAAGTAGTGTCGGATGATGATGTACCTGCACAGCAGAATACTTGCGATATATGTGCTCTTGACACTAAAGGGTTGACAGAATTTTGCCCTTGTGCAAGATGTAGCGATATTCACTTTAAAGAGATTAAAGACCATGAATGAGTTGTTTTTCCACGAATGCAGAGCCGCAGGGCTCGTATTCAAGACATCGAACGATTGGTGCAAATGGCTGACCGATAACAGCTACGACATCAAGAAGCCGGTCGCAGAGCATGAAGGCTTCAAATACAACATCAAGGATGTTTGCATCAATCCGCACGTAATCGAGTATGCCGTAGAGGGTTCAGACAACTGGGGATGGAAGGTAATGACCGCCAATACACAGTTCGGCTGGATATGGGGCTACAGCATTCAAAAAGGGAAGCATTGGTACGACAGCCCGGCAGGCTACCCGAGTAGATATGACGCTCTCAGCATCTTCTACGGTAATGAGAAAGAAGCTGTTCAAGACGCTTTGACCTACATCATCAGATACCTCGAGGGCAATGCTGGAACCAAGAACATCAACCTCCTTCTCTGGGCGGCAAAGAAGAAGAGGGCAGACATCATTCATCCACAGATTGAACTTTTTGGAAAGGAGGTGGAGGGATGAAAATATCAGCATTTATAAAACTTCTTGAAACTCACAAGAAACAGTTTGGTAATATAGATGTTGTTGATGACTTGGGGTATATCACAAATGACCTTGTATACAACGAAGAAGATAATTCTTTGATGATAGTTACAGACACATTCAGAAAAGTAAGAAGAAATGAAAAAGATTGAAATCATCACAGATGAACACCGACATCACGTATACGTTGGCAACACCGATTTCTGGCTCAATACGAAGGAACTGTTGGAACTTTATTTCAAACTCGGACACGTTAAGTTATAAACAATAAAAAACATTCAGATTATGAAAGTGAGAATAGCAAACAATAAAAACATTCAGACAATGGAACAGAAAGATATTAATATTTACGAGATATTGAAGGGTGTTGAGTATGGCACAGAGTTATACACGCCAATGTGCGGAAATGTTGTGTTTACTTGTCTTCCATCAAACAATGAAACAATCAGGACTGAAAAAGACCTCGGAATTTATCGCTTCGACAAGAACGGCAGATGGATGGAGGGAGGAGAAGTAATGCTTTTCCCTTCTAACGAAATGAGAGATTGGAGCAAGTTTTTCAAGAAGGGAGACGTGCTTATTTGTTACGAAGGAAAGAAGCCGTACTATACAATCTTTGATGGTTTTGAGAGCAACACTTACCGAGCTTTTAAGGGAAAGTTTGCGTATGATTGTTGTGAAGACAAATGGTATCAGAATGAAGGTAATCTTTCTACAAATACCTTCCATAAATTGAACCGTGAAGATTCTGAAATTTATGTAACAAAAATCGAAGAGCGTTTTGGTGGAAAGCTGAACCGGGAAACACTGGAGATAGAGAAACCTCAGCCAGAGTTCAAGGATGGGGATATAGTAGCCCTTGTGGTACGAAAATGTACACATATTGCTATATTCCAATCGAGACAAGAGACGTATATAGGATTTCATGCTGTTTTTTGCAATAATGAACAGCTTCTATTAGGAGAACCATTCAGAGAAGATGATGGAGATATTGAACTTCGCCTTGCAACAGACTCCGAGAAGCAGCAACTCTTTGATGCTCTCGCAAAGAAAGGCAAACGCTGGAATAGTGAGAAGAAACAGATTGTGGACTTGAAGCCAGCGTTTGAAATCGGCAAACTCTACGTTTTCAGAGAGGAAGACGAGGACGGAGAGCTGACAATCATCGGTGAACTCATCGACAAGAACGAAAGCGAAGATACGCTGACATTCGGCAACCAGTACGAAATCGAGAACGAGAAGTTCGTGACCGACCAAACCTTCGACCTGCGTATCAGCGTTAACAAGGAACTTCGAGAAGCGACAGAGAACGAAGTCGAACTGTTCAACAAACATTACGACATCTGGAAGAATGGGAAGGAGCAGCCAGCCTTCAAGACCTTTGACAAGGTGCTGGTAAGGTGCGGAAAAGGATTCAAGTGGCTTCCAGCGTTCTTTGTCCGTGACCGTGGAGAGGATTTTGCATCTAGATACAACGTCTTGCCTTTACATAGCGGAAAGGCAGCAGACTTCACTCAATGCATCCCATACGAGGGTCACGAGAATTTTGCCTTCACTGACTACGACTTCGTAGACTTACCTTTCTAGTGGACGCATGGCGAGTGAATTATGCAAGGCTTGCGATGCCGGGCGAAACTGCATAAATGGCATCTATTGCCCGGCACGCAAGCAATATGTAGAACATCAGGTAATACTTGAATGCAATGAGCGACTTCGTAACAAGGGAGAAGAACAGAACGTACTACCAGGAACACCGGGAACAGATCCTCAGAGCCACGAAGGAATGGCGAAAGAGAAACCGGGAAAAATACCGGGCGTACCAAAAGGAGTACTGGAGTAAGCACTACCGGAACTACGGTACCAAGAACCGGGTAGCCGACAGAGCGATGCGTGAGAGGAAGAAGCCGGACGTAGAGAAGGCTCTTTCTATGTTCAAGAATCCGCAGCAGGCAGCGCATCTGGCATGGCTGCTCGAGAACAAAAAGAATAATCGGTCGTGAGTTCAATAATAGAGTTTTTAACCAGCGAGGACAGAAGGGGATGGCTCCTATCAAAACAAATAACTTATAACATCTTGAAATTACGATATGAGAGCCGGAAACGTATCTCCCGAAGTCTGACAACAAACAAAGAAAGCGAGGTGGTACATGAAGAAGTAAGAAAAAGAAATCGTTAGAAAATTATGCTTTTATTCATTCGGCTGGCGGTGGAAGAAGGAAGACCCCTGCAACATATTCATTTTGTTATTCATTTATTTTGCAAGCGCAGGCACAACTTCCGGAATCCCTGCCAGCTTTCTCTATCGCAACCAAAAAGAAGGGAAAGAAAGGGGTAGGGGAAAGATAGGGATAATAACGCATGTGCGCACGTATATGCGCACGTAAAGGGTGTTGGTTGATAAACCACACCAGCAAAACAAAATAAACGCTTATACGCGAAATTTGAACAAAATAAGTACTTTAAAGAAAAAATGAAATGGAAAAAGGAACAGTTATAATTGGCATCGACCCCGACATTCAGGAAAGCGGAGTTGGAGCAGTCTTTGACGACAAGAAGTTTCTCGCCTATAAGATGAACTTCCCAGCTTTGATAGATTACCTCAAGGCTATGAACGAGAGTTGCAAGATAAAGGTCGTTATTGAAGGCGGCTGGCTCAATAAGAGCAACTGGCATGTGCTAAATAAATTCATGACAGCAGTCAAGGCAGCAGCAATCGGACGCTCTACCGGAATGAACCATCAGACCGGAATCTTGATTGTCGAGTGCTGCAAACACTACAATATCCCCTGCGAAATCATCAAGCCATTGAAAAAATGCTGGAAGGGGAAGGACGGAAAAATCACGCAGGACGAAATTGCTTATTTTGTAAGCGCAGGACAAAAGTTGCCGAGAATGAACCAAGACCAGAGAGACGCACTTCTCCTCGCATGGGTCTGTGCAGGATACCCGGTCAGAGTGAAGCCGAAGAAACCGCAGACAACCCTGCAGAAGACCATCAGAGCCTTTGATGGATAAGATAAAACGAAGTGTTGGAAAAAGTTAAAAGTGTGCAAAGAACAAACAACTAAAGCAAAAAAGTCGTATCTTTGCGCCAGTGTTTATCGGGTAAGCACGAATTTCGAACTTAAAACAAGAAGAAAATGAAAACAGAAGAAATCGCACTATCGAGGGTCAGCGAGAACGAAGCGAACCCTAGAACCATAACAGAGGCGAATTTCCAAAAGCTGGTAAAGAGCATTCTTGTATTTCCTAAGATGCTCCAGCTTCGCCCTATAGTCGTAGACGAAACCTACAAGGCACTGGGTGGCAATATGAGAACGAGGGCACTCTGCCACATCGTGAGCATGACACCCGAAGCCATCATGGACGTTCTCGACACAGACCAGCGGCTGACCGATGCAGAGAAGCTGGCAATCGCCAACTACTGGAGCCAGTGGCAGGAGCAGCCAACTGCAACCATCGTCAAGGCATCAGACCTGACGGAGGCGCAGAAGAAAGAATTCATCATCAAAGATAACGCAGGATTCGGAGACTGGGACACCGATGCACTGGCGAATCAGTGGAATACCGACCTCTTGAAGGACTGGGGTATTCAAGACTGGCAGCTGCAAGGGTGGATGAGTCCTGATTCATTGAAAAATGGAGAGCAGGCAGACGAGGATCAGAAGGAGGCAAAGGACGATGAGTTCGATGAGGATACAGAGAAAATACCACAGCGGTGCAAGGAATGCGAACTGTGGCAACTCGGAAAGCATCGCCTTATGTGTGGTGACTCCACGGATGCAGAGCAGGTCAAGTTCCTTATGGGTGGGCAAGTGGTTAATCTGTATCTTACAGACCCACCGTATAATGTTGGCTATGGCTACGAAGGTTCTGCTATGATGAGCAAGAGAAAGCATAGAACGGATGGGTTGACGGTAAAGAACGACAAAATGGACAATGACAAGTTCCGGGATTTTCTGTCGGCTGCATTTTTGGCAGCAGAAGAAACCATGGAGAAGGGTGCTGCTTTCTATATTTTCCACAGCGACAATTATTCGATGTGGTTCAGAGAGGCTCTAATGAGCACGAAAGATTTGGAGCTACGTGAGACATTGATATGGAACAAGGATTCGCTTTGTCTAGGGCGGCAGGACTACCAGTGGAAGCATGAGCCGTGTCTTTATGGGTGGAAAAATGGAGGTGCGCACAATTGGTTCAACGACAGAGCGCAGACAACGGTTATTGATATGGCTCGACCTAAAGTATCAAGGGAACACCCTACGATGAAGCCAGTTCCGCTTTTTGCTTATTTGATGGGCAATAGCACAAAGGAAGATTGGAATGTATATGACGGGTTCGGTGGTAGTGGTACAACGCTTATCGCAGCCGAGCAGTTAAACCGCAATGCGTTCTTGATGGAGCTCGACCCACATTATTGCGATGTTATCATTGCACGCTGGGAAAAGCTGACTGGCGAGAAAGCGGTCAAGATAGACGAGTTTAAGAAGCATGGCGAATAGTTGTGATGTGTCGGCTTTTCTCTTCAAGGTTGATAAACTACACCAGTTTGCGGAAAGAGCGGCACACACGCAAAATTCGCACAAAATAACTCCAAGGGAGCGGAAACGAAAAAGGCAGGAGATTAACCCCTGCCCATCGCTTTGAGAATACACTGGTTGATGAAGTCGCTGCGGTCTTTCTTATCGACCCCTGCCAAGATGTTAGCCACGTCCTCGGTAGCACCGAAATAGAATGTTGCAGCGTATTTCTTCGTTCGCCCTGCACCCTTGCGAGCACCTCCCCAAGATTTGGAGGTAGTTTCATTCGTAGTACTCATAATGTTAAAAATTTGGTGATATGAAAATTAATTCGTAAATTTGCAAACGAAATCCCAAAGTGGGGTGGTGGTTCGAGCACCACCCCTTGGAACTTAGAATAATCTAATCGTAAATGATAAGATTTCTATTTTCCAAATCTTTAATGAAATTTTCAGTACGTTCATAAGACTTTGGGATTTCATTTTACTTTTCCCTCATCCTCGGAGGGTTTCAGTAAGTAAGGACACTTCCCTTATTACGTTTGCAAAGATACGAAATTTATTTGAAATATGCAAGTTTTTCAAGTAGAATTTTTATAAAAAATCAAATAAATTTCAAGGAATCAAAATATGCCACAAGGTAACAACAATAAGCATCGAGCACAGAAAATCGACATCGAGAACCGCCTGCAGATTATCGCACCCCTATACCGCAGAGGATGGACGGAGCGAGAAATCACGGCAGAGGTTCGCAAACGGCTCGACAGACCGAAATACAATCAAGCGCACTGCGACATTCAGCGGCTATTGAAGGAGTGGAGGGAAGAGAGACTGACCGACACAGACGAAAAGATAACCAGCGAGGTGGCAAGGTTGAAGCTGGTAATACGTGAAGCCTGGGATGCCTGGGAGAAATCCAAGGAAGACTACCACGAAAAGACAGCGACCCAGCAGGGACAGCCAGTCTTAGATGAGCGAGGGAGGCAGGTTTCCATCGAGACCGTTAAGGCGATAATGTACGATGCCGAGAAGCGAGGATTCGGAGAACCACGCTACCTCGACATCATCATCAAGGCAGAAACGCAGATTTGCAAGCTGCTCGGACTGGATAAGGTCGTGCTCGACCTGAACGCAGGCTTCCAAGGCGGCATCGAGGTACGATACATCAACTCTGGACACCAGTGTGCATCCAGCGAGCAGGAAGTAATCGAGCGTGAAGGATTGGATAAAGAATAATTTTTTTACCATAATTTTGTTTTAAGTTTTATTGTTTGAAAGAATGGCACTATTTGACGTTATTGGTGAACTTTATGAACCGAATGCGGACGTGAAGCCAAGGTTTCTCGTGAACCAAGGAGGCACGTCCTCGGGGAAGACATACACCATCATGCAGCGTCTTATAGTGCTTTCTTTTGAGCATCCAAGGGTAATTATCACGGTGTGCGGTCAAGACCTTCCGAACCTAAAGGTTGGAGCCATGCGAGACCTCGACACCATCCTGCACACAAGGGCAGAGTTACTGGACTGGTTCAAGAACAATAAGAGCGACAGCAGCTACCGAGGAAAGAACGGCTCAATCATCGAGTTCAAGAGTTACCAGGATGCGCAGGACGCTAAGAACGGTAAGCGTGACTATCTGTTTATTAACGAGGCGAACGGTGTGCCATACGAAGTGTTTTGGCAGCTTGCCATCCGAACACGTAAGCAGGTATTCATCGACTACAACCCAAGTGCAAGGTTTTGGGTGCACAACAACATCATCGGCAGGGATGATTGTAGATTGATCCTGAGCGACCACCGAAACAACCGATTCCTGACTGAGCAGGAACACAAGAAAATTGAAGAGATTGACGACCCAGAACTTTGGCGAGTATATGCGCGTGGACTGACTGGAAAGATAACCGGGCTTATCTTCACTAACTGGGGCATCGTTGACAAGCTGCCACCGCGTGAGGAGTGGAAGATGGAATGCAGGGGTATGGACTTCGGATTCACCAACGACCCAACTGCGCTGGAGCACGTTATATTGGCGCACGGAGAGTTATGGGTGGACGAAGAAATCTACCAGCCTGGAATGACGAACGATGACATCGCAGACCGATGCAAGGAACAAGGACGGACGAAACGAGACCTTATCATTGCGGATTCGGCAGAGCCTAAGAGCATTCAGGAGATACACAACCGAGGGCTGTGGATAATCGGCAGCACCAAGGGAGCGGACAGCATCAACAACGGCATCGACATCTTGAAGCGTTTCCGCATCAACATAACCAGACGCAGCCACGGCATAATCGGGAACATGCAGCAATACAAGTGGAAGAAGTCAAGGGATGGAGAGACCACGAACCAGCCTATAGACGCATTTAATCACGGAATAGACGCAATACGATACGTAGCCTTGAAGAAGTTATCCGTAGCAAGCCACGGAACGGCTAGGGCGCACGTATTAAGGCAAAGATAACGACAAAAAATATAAAGCGTATGGATAAGAACACGACATTCAAGTATTGGCTGGCAGTTGCTAGGCACACCAGCTACAAAATCGGCAAGCAGCCACGACCAGCGTTTGTCGGAGGAAAACAAGTGCCCGGCAATCTCAACCAGCTATCCATCGGGCAGCTAATAGACCTTTCCCAGCTATCAGACAGCGAGGAAAGTCTGTATCAGATAGTGACAACCGTCCTCGGTCTGAGCCACAAGGAAGTGGAGCAGGCTAGGGCGGTTGATGTCGTTATGCTCATCGGCTGGGTAACAGCAGAGGTCGAGCGCATCAACAAGCTCTTCGAGAGCACAGACACAGCGAAGCCAACGAGACTGGAGAAGGAGGCAGGCATCGATACCCTGCGGTTCGGACTATTCGGCATGCTGGACTGGTATGCGGTAAGGATGGGCATCAGCGACCACGACCAAGTTCTGAAAACACCATGGCTTCGCATCTACAAGTGCATGGAAATGGACAACAAGAGAAGCGTGTACGAACGAAACCTGCAGAAGTTGCAAGCGGAAGAAATGAAACGTAAATCTAGATAATTATGGCAACAATCAGAGAAACATTAAAGCAGCTGGCAGCAGACACGCTACCAGACTATACCTACCTATTCGAGGACTGGGACACAGCGGACACCAAGCTGGAGAAACTGAACTATCCTGCAATCGTCTGTATCATCCCAGCCAGCGGTACGACAGAGATACGCAACGGCAGGGTATACGACACCGTGAACGTTGCCTTGGCTTATCTCGACACCGTACCGAGGGGAGCGGAAGGAGAAGACAACGGAGAGTGCATCGACCGAATGAAGGTGGCAGGGGCAAGGATGATACGAGCCATCAACCAGTCGCACCAGTTCGAACCATTGGAAGGGCAGCAGTACTACGAGACCATCATCGAGCGTTTGAGCACGATCGTGTCGGGCGTAATGTACTCCCTGCAACTGACACAGAGCATAGGAGGGTGTGAGGTATGAGCAAGGGAGGCATTCAATTCGACCCCAAGGCGGCATCGCTCATCATGCGTGAGGAGGTGGAGAGAGCACGGCAGCTTATCATCAACCACATTCGTATCAACGGACAGAACGCATCAGGGCGAACGGTAGCTAGCCTAAAGGTGGAACAGCCCAGCGAGGAAGAAACCATCCTATGGGGACACAAGCCATTCGGGGTGCTTGAGACCGGACGAAGGGCAGGAAAGATACCATACGGCTTCCGTAGCATCATCCGGCAGTGGATGAAAGACAAAGGGCTGCACGGCACACCTATACCCTACAAGACCGACCGGGCACACAAGTATACACCACAAGAGCGTGGCGACATGAGCATGGCAGGAGCCATCGCCAACACCATCGCCAACAAGGGTTCTAAACTGCACCGGACGGGCGGCAGGGATGACGTATACAGCAATGTTGTGCCCGACACGATGAAGCGGCTCGGGCAGCGACTTATTTTCTTAATCCACCAGTCGGTGGGAAGTATCAAACTAAACAATGAGACGGTATGAGACAGACAGAGAAAAACAATATCACGATTAAATACCCGGATGCTGTAGGCTTCGCATTCCTTCCCTGCATCATCAAGGCAAGCGGCTCGGGTGTTGCGAGCATCGAGGCAACCATCAGCAGGGAGACCAAGACGTACACGTACAGCGTGGAAGCGTTTGCAGATAATTGCATCATGGACTACCGGGAATATGTGCAGGCACTCTTCGATGGCATCAGCTTCGGAAACATCGACTACAGCAGGGAGAGCCAGAAGAGCAACCTCGGGGCGGTGTTCGATGTTTCCGTGAAGGTCAAGAACAGCGAGGGGAGCGACCTTGCAACATTCAGCTACACGACCTTCTATGTTTGGGGAGTGATGAGGGCAGGCGAGACTTGGAACGCAAACAAGAAGCTGACATGGTTTACGCATTTCCCATTCTCCTTTGGTTTTTATCTCAATGCGGCTTCCCAGATACTTGTCGGCTATGAGGGAGCACCAAACAAGTTAGTTAAGCCCGGCATCGCTGGCATCGTTGACATCAATGCCAGCGTTCTGCCAAGCAAGGCGAGTTACTGGAACATCTACGACTATGATGGCAAGATAGAGCTGGGAACGTTCACGGACGTTTTCGACCTTACCTTTGCGATGGCGAGCGGTGGCAAGCAGTCTCTCCTTGCAAGGATAGAAAGGAACGACACGGAGAAGGGCATTTATCTTCGGTGGGTTGACCGACACGGCTTTTACTGTTACTGGCTATTCACGCAAGGCGATGAGAGTAGAGCGATAAGCAGCGGCACAAGCTTTGTACGCAACAACCTCGGAGCGTATGACGATACCATATTCGGATACCTTGGAGCGAACGGCAGAAGGCAGGGCTACGGCAGAGAGGACACCATACCTCTTTGCGCACCATTGGTAGACAGCGAGACGTTCGATTTCCTGCAAGACTTGGCAAGCAGCCCGGTCGTTGATATGTACCTCGGTGGCGACAAGTGGCAGAGTGTGACAATCAAGGCAGGAACCTACACCAAGACAACAGCAGAGTTGCAGGATTTCGTCTGCAACCTAGTTATTAACAATACACAGATTCAGCAGCTATGACAGACCAGCAACTATACATAGACGGTGTTCTTATGGATATGAGCGATGAATCAGCAATCACGCTAGACATCAAGAGCAATCTTTTTCGCGATATTACGAAAATGACCGCTAACACGACATACACCATCAACCTGCCCAAGACAGCGCACAATATGGCTGTGCTGGAGTTTGCAGGGAAACCGAGCACCAGCAGCAAATACCCCTATATTTTCCACACAGCACGTTATTTCCGCAACGGCTTGGAGATTATCCACAGCGGAAGGGCAAGCGTTCTGAGCGTTAAGGAAACCATCGAAATTTCGATTTATTGGGGATTGTTCCAGGCATTGGCAACGCTGCAATCGTCCGACCTGAAGCTGAACGAGTTGAATTGCACGAAGTATCTGCGTTTCACCAAAAACAACAGCTACGACACCTACGAGAAGGCAATAACGGATGGAGTATTCTATGGGAGATACGAAACGGCAGTGGCTAAGACATCAAGCGATGAATGGTATGGATACGACCGCAGTTTGGGAGGGAACAGTGACACGACATACTCACTCGTTGAAGGTAAGATAAGAACTGGAATAGAAATCGGAAAGTATGTATCGGGCGAGGTTTTGACCGATGAGACATACCAGTGTGCAATCATACCTTTCGAGGCTGGAATGAGAGCCACCATCAGAAAGGTTTTAGGCAAGGGACAATTCCGGACATGGGCAATACTCGACACCAACAAGAACGTTATTAGCCTTGCCGATGATGCCGGGAAGACAGAAAAAGAGACTTATCCGGTACTACCAGCTCCAGATCCTATGCTCGGAATGTTCGTGAGTGCAGGAGCGTGCATCGCCAATCTCGAAACGAGCGTTGCCATGGAGACAATATCTATCAGGGTTCGAGCAGAGAAGGCTGGCTCTGTCGAATACGGAGCACTGAACAAGGAGACCGGAGAGACAACACCATGGGGAACGTATGAGGTTGCAGCCGGAGAAACAGAGTTCAGCGTGGTAAAGAGTAAACCTTCCGGTCTCCTCGTATACATCAAGCCTTCGGTAGATAAGATGATAAATATGGCGTTAAGCACGGCTGTGGCGGCTTATTATCTATCGGACGGTAAGTTATCCCAAGTGCAGGCTGGAGGAGCGTACAGCGTTAAATATACGAGCGGGAGCATGCCTATCGATGTAGACCTGCAAGCACCAGCAACAGCGGAATGGCTTATCATCAACGCCATCAAAGCATACAGCACTGGCACGACTATTCTTGTTAAGAGTAAAAGCGAGACGGAGAACAATGCGAGAGCGAGCAGTGGCACGTTTGAAAGAAACGGCTCTTTTGGTGGAGGTGGCTCTTTTGGTGGAGGTGGCTCTTCTGGTAGTTCCTGGGGCAATGGAACAATCCAGCCAAGCGTGACGGCAAAGTATATCCTAGACCTCATCACGGCACAGACTGGTGTGGAATTCGGCTGGAGCAATCAAGCGAAAGAAATCATAAAGGGGCTTGCTGTACCATTGATTACAAGGAAGGCAGATGCGCAGACGGTTGTAGGCAGCTTTGAGGGCATTTTTTTTCATACAGAGAGCCTTGGTATTCTCGACTTCCAACCGACGAGCCTATCGGAGGTATTCGATGGACTGGAGATTGGGCACAGATACAGCCAGCTGAATGTTAAGATTGCCTGCAAGATGATTTTTGATGTTCAGATGAACTGGTCGTGGGACGCATCGAAGGTAACTCCTAGCGGACACAAATCATGGAGTTTCGGTGAGGGGAGTACTGAGTCGCAGGCATTCTACTCATATCCACCGAATTACATCGAAATGAAGGTTAAACACAAGAACGATGACGGAACTTGGACGGAAACTCTATATATTGCAGGGTTGCAGCAGGATGAGACTTCTAGAAAATATGTGACCGATTATGAATCGGATAAGGTAAACGGCAGATTCATACACCTTGTAGCAGGACGAGGGGAGATAGATTTGGAAGATGGCGACATCGTAACCTTTGAAATGAAGCACCCAAAAAATCAGGCATTAATTGGATTGAAGTGTTACAACGGTCGGTTGTCTGCCAGCATCAAGCAGAGCGATGAAGTACCCTACGGAGGTAATTTCCCTATCGGCAAGAACCTGCCCGACATCAAGGTAACTGACTTCTTGAAGTGTATCTGCATTCTGACATCAACGTTTCCAAGCCAGCGGTTTATTGGTGGAACACTTACGTTTGCAGACATCGTGAACCTTTGGGAAGACAAGGCGCATGCGGTGGACTGGACGAAGAAGCTCATCCCGAGCGAAGCAAGCAACCATCCAAGGCAGACCGATTTCAGCGTAGAGGACTACTGCCAGCATAATATCTACAAGTGGAAGGAAGACGACACCGTATACCAGCAGCACGATGCGGATATGACTATAGACAACAAGACGCTGGAGTATACGCAAGACGTCTGTACGCTACCATTTGCTGCCACGGACGGAAACCGCATACCGATATACGAATGGGAAAGCAAGCAATCCACGTTTAACAACACAACGTACACCAGACAAGTCGCAACGAAATACAAGGCATGTAAAGACCGAATAGTGAACCTGACGAAGAACGATGCCGGCTATGCGGAATTGGCTTTCAACATCGACCTTCAGGACATCTTCGACAACAAGCTGGAAAAGTTGAGAAAGACGGTGGCGAACCCACACCATATTGTGGAGCGGTTCAACCTTTCCGATTTGGAGATACTGAATTTTGACGAAACGAAGCCAGTGTACCTTGCACAGTATGGCGCATATTTCGCAGTTCTCGAAATCAAGACCACAAGCAGCGGATATTGCGAGGTTACAATGATAGAGTTAAACAACTAAAAAGAACGAACTATGGTAAGTGAAGACAAACAGCAGATTCTTGACATCAAGGTCAAGTACGAGGATGCAATCTATGGCATCATAAGATACAAGGAAAAGATAGACCAGTTGAAGGCAAGTATCAAGGACTTGCAGCAGCAGGAAAAAGACAAGACCATCACAACAAACGAAATGAAGGTGCAGACGGAAGCTATCAACGCAACCATCAAGGAGTATCGTTACAACGTGCGCACGCTGCAAAAGGAGATACAGAACAACGTGCGCACCGAGAACGAGCAGGAAGGCAGCTTGAAGCAGTTGCGCGCCCAGCTTTCAAATGCCACGAAGGCTTATGATGAGATGAGCCGTGCCGAGCGTGATAGTTCCAAGGGTCAGGAGATGCAGGAGCATATTCAAGACTTGATAGAGGAGCTGAAAGAGGCTGAGGAGGCTACTGGAAGATTCCAGCGCAGTGTCGGCAGCTATTACGATTCCATGATGAAGGCGGCTGACGACCTACAGAATACCGAGTTTTTCGGTTTTGATGTTGTTGATGATACTGGAATCGGAAAGGTTATGGAAATGGGAAAGTCTGTGGAAGACCTAAGGGTAAAGTTTGGTGCGTTGAAAAATACGGCTCTTTCCTTATTGACCAACCCTTATTTCCTAGCCATGGCAGGTGTGGCTGGTGTCGGAATGGCTTTCAAATGGTTCTATGACTACAACAAGGGCATAGAGGAAGCCACACGCAAGACCATGCAGTTCACTGGGCTTTTCGGTGACGAAATGAAATCAGTGAGAAATCAAGCCTTGGCAATCAGCGAGACGTTTTCCGTTGATTTTGGCGAAACCTTGCAATCCGCAAATGTAATGAGCAAGCAGTTTGGCATCAGTGTATCAGAATCGCTAAAGCTCTTGCAAGATGGCTTTGTGGCTGGTGCGAATGCTAGTGATGAGTTCCTAGAGAACGTGAAGGAATACCCAACGTACCTAAAGGAAGCTGGATTGAATGCTGAGCAATTCGTGGCTATATCAACCAACGCCACCAAGCAGGGAATATTCTCTGATAAGGGTCTTGACACCATCAAGGAGGGTAATCTTAGACTTCGAGAGATGACCACCGCAACAGCAGCCGCATTGGATGGCATAGGTATATCAAGCGAGAAAGTTCAGAAAGAACTGCAAAACGGTAGCAAGACCACATTTGACATCATGCAGGAGGTCGGAAACAAGCTGAAGGAGTACCCTGCTTCATCAGCCAAGGTAGGAAAAGCCATCGCAGATATATTTGGAGGTCCTGGCGAGGATGCAGGTCTAAAGTACATCGAGACCCTCGGAGACATTGAGATGAACATGGATAAGGTCAAGGAACAATCCAGTGATGTTGCCAAGGCTCAGGAAAAGCAGGTGGAAGCCAACAAGCGTTTGAAGGATACCGCAAGTGCACTCTTTGACGTTACTGGTGGCGGCTTCGAAATGATGAAGGCTCAGGCGGCAACATTCGTGAGCAACCATCTAACGAAACTATTGAGGGCAATCATCAACCTTTATAACCAAAGCGTGGCATTTAGGGGATTGATTCAGTTGATAGGCTTTGCGTTTAAGTCTGTCGGGCAGGTTGCCTTGGTTGCCTTCAACATCATCATAGATGCCATTAAGCTTGTTGCAAGACCAGCGAGGGGACTGTTGCAGATGTTTGAGGGCTTTTTCTCCTTTGACGTGAAGAAGATGCGAGATGGTTTTAACTCCGTCTTTTCGGGTCTTGGCAATACCGTGAAGGAGGCTTGGGGAGACTTGAAGAAATTCGGCAGCGGAATGGCTGATGCTATCGTGGGTGGCATGAAGAATACTTTTAATCATGCTAACATCAAGATACCAGTCAGCGCAGATGCACCATCCATGGCGACCGCCACAACCGACAATACAAAGCTCAAGGACGGCACTAATATCGCCAGCACTACCCCTAAGACCAAGAAGGAGAAGGCAGCAGCCGACAAGGCGGCAAAGGCAGAAGCAGAGCGCAGGAAGAAGCAGGAAAAGGAATTGCAGGAAGCGATTGCGCTTATACAGTACAAGTACAACGAGCAAGTAATGGATGCTAAGAAGCGATACCTCGCAGGCATGTACGACAACGAGCGAGACTACAGCAACGACCTCGAACAGCTGGAGAAGAACATGGTGGCACGAAGCATTGACGCATACGTGGCGGCAGGGCAAATCGGAGCGGAAAAGGCGCAGGAAATGCAGGCAAAACTTCTCGACATCATGATAAAGGCGAAAGCGGACTTGAAGAACCAAGCAAAAGAGATTGTGGACGAACTCAACAAGGAGTTCGAGGAAGCAGAGAAGAAGCGAAGGGAGGCGGACATCATGAACGGTGGCACTGGAGAGGAAGACGATGCAGCCAAGCTGGAGAGATACAAGACTTTCCTTCAGAGCAAACTGGACGCATACAAGGACTATGCAGCCGTGCAGGAACAGCTCCAGAAAGACCTGAGCGATACTAACGTGGAAATACAAAAGACTGAGAATGATAAAAAGAAGCAGTTGACAGAAGAACAACTTCAAAACATGAAAAGCTATATTTTGGCAGTTGGAGATGCTTTTGTCGATTTCTTTAATAGTGAAGATAAATCTTTTCATTCTTTTCTGAAATCTTTACTTAGCTCTTTGCTGGATGCCGTAGAGATAGCCATGGAGGCACAATACATTGAAATCCTAGGAAGAGGCTTAGCTAAACTCGGATGGGCAGGCGTGGCAGACGCAGCAGCGAAACTCGCATTGCTTAAAGCAGCATTCGCAGGAGCGAAAGCACTCGTCAAGGGATTCTCCACTGGTGGCTACGTCCAAGGCTCTGGAACTGGAACCAGCGACAGCATCCCGGCAAGGCTCTCAAATGGCGAGAGCGTAATGACAGCCAAGGCGACTTCAATGTTCAGTCCGATATTATCCGCATTCAACCAGTTAGGAGGTGGTGTTCCTATCGTAGTAAACAACGGAGGCAGCAACATCGGCATGGATATGCTGGCGGCAGCTGTAGCAAGAGGGTATCAGATGGCTCCTCAGCCAGTAGTGAGCGTTGAGGAGATAAACCGAACCCAGCGGAGAGTGCAGACGATAGAGAATATCGGCAGGATTTAAAGTGTAGTTATTTCTTTAAGATTTGCGTTCTGAGCGGTTTTTGCTTAAAGGTGGTAAAGTTACACACCCAAGGCAATAAAAGCCGCTTAGAACGCAAAATTTCGGCTTGTTTAGAAAAATTAACTGCTTACGAGATAAACATATTGAAAAATATCGTATCTTTGCAGCGTTTTAAAACTTAAAAAATCAATATTCAATGGCAAAACTCAGAATATACAACGACATCGACAGCCAAGACAACAAGTTCTGGTATCAATGGTGGGGAGGCGATTGCGTATGTTTTCAAGATATAGATGCTTTTGCGGCAAGCATACCGAAAGACGATGATTCAATCGATATGCGCATCTTCTGCAATGGCGGCTCTGTGATTGAAGGCTGGGCAATCTACGACCGACTGCGACAGAGCGGCAAGAAGATTTCCTGCACCGTGGAGGGCAAGGCAGCATCCATGGCAACAATCATCATGCTCGCAGCACCAAAGGAGAACCGCAAGGCATACGAGAACGCTGCCTTCCTCCTGCACAACCCATATGTTCCTGGCTTTCTTTTAGGCGACCAGCTGAACGCAAAGGACTTGAAAAACCAGAGCGAGGAATTGCAGATGTGGCAGGATATGATGGTGGACGCATACGTAGAGCGGTGCGAGTGCGATAGGGAAGAGATTCAAGCCCTGATGGACAAGGACATCTTCATCAACACCAGCGAGGCTTTGCGCCTAGGTCTTATCAGCAGCACCATTGTACCACTCAGCGCAAGCGCATCAAAACGCAACATAGAAAATTTTATTAATTCAAAACAACAAAATCCAAAAGCAATGGAGAAGAAAACAGAAGTAAAGGCTTCTCTCCTCGACAAGATTCTCGCTAAGTTTGGCGTGAAGACACTGGAGGAAGCAGAGCAGGCGTTGGCAGAGCCACAAGCCAAGGCAGAGCCAAAGGCGATGGAACTCAACACAGCAGACGGACAGACACTGACCGTTGAGCGTGAAGAGGGAGATCCACAAGTTGGCGACAAGGCAAGTCCTGACGGAACGTTTGAGATGCCCGATGGCAAGACAATTGTTGTCGAGGACGGTGTAATTACCGACATTCAGACCGCAGGCAATGAAGGCGGTGAAGGCAATGAAGGCGGTGAAGGCGGCAGCGCATCAAGCACCGACAACGAAACCGTAGCCAAGTTGAAGCAGCAGGTAGCAGCACTCAAACAGCAGTTGAACGACACCAAGGCACAGCTGGCAGGCGCACAGAAACTCGCAAAGAGCAAGGAAGACATGCGCATCCTGAATGCCGTGAAGATGGCAGGCGGTGCTGAGAAGGTGTTGGCAGGCTACAGCAGCCACTACCAGCCAGCACAGCGACAGCCAAGCGGCAAGGGCGCAGGCGACAACGTGAACCCAGTCGAGGAAGGTAAGAACGCCATCAAGGAGAGACTTGCCAAGCTCCACAAAAAGGGCAAGAAGTAACCAAGTATTAACCCATTAAATCAAAAGAAAATAATGGCAGGATTTACAAAACAGCAACTCGAGAACCTTAAACTCGAGCCAGAAAACCTCGCAAGCATCAAGGATGCCGTGCAGGAAACCTTCTACAACGATGAAGACTTCTCTTCATTCGTGAACATTCAGAAGGTCAAAGAGAAAGACCCTATCGCTCTTCTCGGAGAGATGGAAATGGTCGGTAAGAAGGGTGGCGGTTGCGACCCTACCTACGAAGAGAAGGGTATCGCCAACTCTCAGAAGCGTTGGGAACTCGGACAGTGGGAAATCCCTCTCAAGATTTGCTACGAGGCATTGAAGGGAACCATCGCAGAGTATTCATTGAAGACTGGTACAGCCATTGGCGACCTCACCAGCACCGACTTCATGACAATCTATGCAGATGCACTCCAGCGAGCCATGCAGCAGATGATTTGGCGTTTCGGCTGGCTTGGCGACAAGGAAGCAACACTGGCAAGTGAAGAAGGTGGCGGTGGCGGCAAGCTGACGGCAGGCTTAGATGTCAGTAATTTCAACGTCTGCGATGGTCTGTTCAAGCGCATCTTTACAGCCACAGCGACAAAGAACCATACCACCATCGCAGCCAACAGCGAGACCACGGCAGCATTGCAGATTTCTGCATTGCGCAAGAGTGGTGCGGCTACTACACTTGTAGACACCATTTTGATGGATGCAGACACACGTATCGTTGACGACAGCGATGCCGTATTGCTCATGACACGCTCGCTTGCTGACGCATTGACCTACGACCTCAAGAAGACCTACCACGACATTATGCCATGGGAGAAGTTGTTCGATGGCTTCGAAGTAGCGACCTACAACGGAGTGAAGATTGCACGTGTCGGCATTTGGGACAGAATGATTAAAGCATACGAGAAGGGCGCAACGACAGTCAACCTTCCACACCGTGCGGTATTCTGCAACCCTAAGCACCTTATGATTGGTACAGACGCAGACAATCTCATTAGCGACCTCGACATCTGGTTCGACAAGAAGGAGCGCAGGAACTATCTCTACGTTACCGGTAAGATTGGCACGGCTCTCCTCGAAGAGGATATGATCCATGCAGCTTACTAACCGCACCAAATTTTCAGTTTAGTATTAAGTTATTTGACAATCCTCAACACCCACAAAACGGTGTTGAGGATATAACAATTTTAAAACGAATTAATATGGCAACAACTTGCGAGAGCCTTATCGCCCAGGACATCATCGTCCCTTGCGAAGACCAAGTAACAAAGGGACTGGAGGGCGATGGACTTATCATCAACCGAGACGACATCGACTTCACCAAGTCCGTTGTAGCGGGCAATATAATTAAAACATTAGTTTTGAAGACTGGCAAGAAAGCATACGCTATCCGGCAGGAAGGCAGCAAGCCATTCACTGGAACCAAGACCGAGCTGACCGTTGGCACGTATCGCAACAGCTGGAAGAATACTGTAGCAGTCGTGGTATTGGCAAACACACCTGACGTTTGCGCAAATATCATTGACGGACTGGCGAACGGAAAGTTCGTTATCATCCTGCGCAACCTCTCTAAGGGAGCGGACGGAAATGCAGAGTATCAGGTGTTCGGATATGCGCAGGCACTGAAGGCAAGTGCAGGCGAAAACGACAAGTACTCAGACGACACCGAGGGCGGCTGGCTTATCACGTTGGAAGAGGAGAGCGTACCAAAGGCAGCTTATTTCTTCTTCGACACAGACAGCGAGACCACAGCAGCCAAGTATAAGAGCCTTCTGACGGAAGCAGCAGCGTAGCCTATGACATACAAGGAAGCAACAGCCAAGGTCAGTGAGTTGAAGGCACGTTTCGACAGTCCCTTTGATTCAACCGACAAGGCAGTTATAGAATCTCTATATTTCGAGGTAACACGCAAGCGGTTTGTCCCGACAACCTGCCAGCAGTGTTACCACGATGCTCTGATAGAAATATATCTAAAACTCAAAAAAGAAAAGGCAATGCCAAAAACATGTAATTACGCAATGAAGGCAGGTTTTATCATTTCCTGCCCGGATTTCTACCATGGTAAGATTTTCACTAACGAGAACCTGACCGACAAGGTAGCGCATGAATATCTGACGAAGTACCCACACATGGAAAGCTACTTTCAGAAGATACCCAGCGATGAACTCATCGAGAACAAGCAGCAGCCAGAAGGCAGCGACAGCGGTGCAGATGATACCACCGGGAAAGATCCTGCCGAAAAAGCA
>ERZ791891.134-NODE-134-length-43083-cov-23.483639_pt1 | contig 43083 bp, 25 predicted proteins | sample MGYA00510155_ERZ791891 | MGnify/ENA primary metagenome ERZ791891 (study PRJEB30046, sample SAMN00792061) | human gut metagenome | study: EMG produced TPA metagenomics assembly of the A metagenome-wide association study of gut microbiota in type 2... | reverse complement strand
TAAACATAAATAAAGTTAGATATAATAGGGAAGAGGTAACTTCTTTCGTGTTGTTGAACTGAGTCTGATTACCTTTGCAACATGAAAGCAATAAAGACACTCATATTGATACTGACAATGATGCTTACAAAGACTCCTTCACATGCCCAATTCAATACGATTGGGTATGTGAAAAAGCATAGTATATCTAAAAAGAAGAGTCCACAAGAAACAACTCATGTTGCTTCTGTGAACTCTGTAGTGAAGTCTGATTCTCTGTCTCCAGATTCATCCCAAGATGTTCTTCCTTACCTTCGGGCTTCATTTCCGTTGAAAAACATTCAGATTAATTCAAGGTTTGGAATGCGTAATCATCCGGTGAAGCACAAGACTATCATGCACAACGGTGTGGATCTGGCTGCTCATTACGAGAAAGTGTATTCCATGTTTCCTGGGGAAGTGACTGGTGTTGGCCATGACAATCGCTCAGGTAAGTATGTCACAGTCAGAACTGCTGCCTATACCATCAGCTATTGCCATCTTTCTGCTTTCTGGGTTTCAAAGGGGATGTTCGTCAATGCAGGAGAGGTGCTTGGGGTATCTGGAAGTTCCGGAATGTCAACTGGCCCCCATCTGCACTTGACAACAAAAAAGGATGGCAAGGTGTTTGATCCTGTCATCCTTCTGAAGTATGTTCGTGAATTGCTCAAAAACTCCCTATAGTTTATTCAAACACAAGCAATTTGCCTGTTAATACTTTCTTGGTGCCGTTCATATATGTCAGTATCACCTTGGTGATATTCATATTAGAAGCGTCTCCAGACACATAATAATAGGAAGTGTCCCATTCCCAGCTTGCTGATTCAAACTCTCGAAGTGGTCCAGTGCCCTGGAAATGGCCGGTCTTCCTCAAATCGCCTACATCGTTGGTTACCTTGAAATATACATCGATGTACTTGATAGTATTTCTGTTGGTATTCATGTAGTTGAAATTGAATGATATACATGAATATTCTGAATCCCATCCCCAATCAGTAAAGAAGCCGTAAGGTGCTCTCTTTTTGAGACGCTGGACATACTCGTCAAGGTAATGGTATGACAGTTCACTTGTAATCATGTCATAATCCTCAGACTCATCTGTAAGGCTATCTTTGAATATTTCATAGTGATACCTGAAAGGACTGTATTCTTTCAGACTTTGGCTTAGTTCACTTTTATGTCCTGTTATATATGTGTAGCCCAGTCTTCCATCAGTTCTTGTGAAGTAATAAATGGTATCATTTTTGATTCCAATAGTGAATAATGAATCTTCTGAAAATGATTTCTCGCATTCGTCACAATACAGAGACTTATTTCCAGTTGGCACCATTCTCCAGTTGTGAGTTTCCATATAGTCTGAACGTTCTTTCTTCAGTTTGGCCAATCTTTCAGCTTTAAGCTTCTCTATTTCAATGGAGTCAGCCTTTGCTTTAGCTATCGAGTCTTGAATATGCCTTGTTCGTGCCTCATTTAGTGCAGTATATTTATCATCCAGCTGCTTGGAGTATTTTTGAACAAGTACATCAAGTTCATCCCCTGCTACTTGGGGGATGGACTTGTTCTTCTTGATGATCTTGGCGTAGTCCTTGGTTAGGGTGATCACAATATTGCTGTTTGGGGTCATGACATACAGATTTTGAGCTTTCTTGTCATAAGCATAGCTGCCCACAATATTGTCAACACGCTCAACCGACTTCTTGGTTACTCTTTTGTAATAACCATCGCTTCCAAGTTCATAAGCGACAATTACTCTTCGCTGAGTAGAATTGCTTATAGAAAACTGGGCATGTACACCGATGGTTGCCATCACCAGCATGAATAAAACGATTATCTTTTTCATTGTCTGTCTTTGATTAAACTTATTTCTTTTTGATAAACTCGGCAAATTCTTTTCCTGTATATGTTTTCTCTTTCATCAGTTCAAGAACTGTTTTGTCCGAGAAATCGAGCCTGAGATTGGCAGTCGTTGGGTATTTGGCATTCGAACTCCAGAATGTGAAGTTGTATTTCTCACTCGGATTCAGTGTTTTGCTGACTCTGCCATCATCCTCAGCCATGAAATTGCCGCTCCTGTCATAATACGTAACAAGATACTTGATACCAGAGATAGAGTAGGGAAGTGTATTCACTATGCGAGCTCTCCATGAGCGGTTCCATCATAACTTGTTTCCCATGACCAGTTGACAATCTTGACTTTAGTTCTCAGTTCTGCCCACGTGTCCCAGTACTTTGCGCTTATCAAATCACTTAGTTTGCCCAACCTTTGTGCCAATGCTACATCATTGAGTTGCTTCATTCCAAGTGCTCCAGTCGCTCTGCCGAACCATTCCTGATCTTCATCCATTGTGATCAGCCCCTTTGAGTCATAGATATACCAGGAGGATTCTTTGTCTTTAGCGATAAACAAAGTTATACTGTCCTGCTTGAATGTGCCTGTTGCATCAGTATAGTTGTTATAGCAGCGAACAGCGATAGTATCATTCTTCACAGTGATGTCAGACTCTTCTATGTCTATAGCATCTGATTTTGCCTCTATATGCAAGCTGTCATATAGTGGATAGAAATCACCTGGCTTTCCATAAGTGGTATCTGACAACGATGTGAAGAAATTACGAGAAAGTTCCATCGCCTCGTTCTTATGGGAACAAGACGACAGAACCAATGCTGTTAATATGATTCCTACAGTGTATCTCATTTCTTCTTATTATTTTTTCTTTGCTGGCTTTTTTACCTCTTCCTTTCCGTCGCTGATTCTTTTGAAAACGAAGTTGACGACAGCAGTTCTTGTTTTGTCTCTGATGCCCGTGACATACTCAGAGTTGCCGAAGTTTAGAAATGCGGTGCCTGTTTCTGTGTAAGCACTGACCAGTTCCCATCCTTCCTTACCCATTTTGTTCAACATTGCAGTCTGACCTGCAAACACCAGGGTGCCGAAATCTGCAGCAATTTCTGCATCGTGTCCTGCAACCTTTACTACTTTGTATTCCCATTGCTCATTCTTGCTACCACAAGAAGTGAGCATTGCAATAAAGCAGAAGCCTAAGATAAACTTCTTCATAACCTTTATTTTTTGTTCTTGATTACTCTTCACTTTTCTACACCGACATCACTAAGGCAAAACCTTTTCCCCTTTATCGTTAATATAGTAGAAACAATTAGACTCATTCAAATCAACTACATATTTAGGTGAATATGAATGGTCATCTTCGGCTAAATATAGATGGTTGTCAAAATATATATAATGCATTAAAGTCTGCTTAGAACTATTTTTTGAAGGTTCCTTATAATATATCTTTTCAAATACTTTATATGCAGTATAGTCGTTTGTGAACTTTACGTAATAATTGGCTTCTCCTGATGTATAGCCTATGCCACCCATAGTATATCCGCCATATTTTTGATTTCTGCCATTTAGTTTATTCTCTAGTGCATTTTCTTCAATACCTATTTTTTTTAATGCAATGCCTTCAAATCGAAGAGTTCCGTTTGTATCTATACTAAAAGGGTATTCCTTGGATGAACTTTCGACAAAGTTATCTTTGCAAGAAACTTTTCCATCGTTAACCAAATATCTTCCAGTACTGAAAAAATAACTATAGTCAGATTTCTTAAGGATAATTTTATAAGTGCCATCCTTTGCAAAAGAAACAACGTTTTCAGGTTCTTTGTCTGAATCTTGCCATAATGCAACAATACTTTCTTTGTTAGTATTGCCGTTTTCACCCTGTTCTACATCATCATTGCTATTGCTGCAAGAGGCCAGCATCATAAACAATGAAACAATCAATAAATATATTCTGTTCATAACTTATTTCCTTATAATAATATAAATCACACCTTATCTTTTATGAAAATATTGTAAGGTCAAGCAGATGGTAAAGTAAGGATATCAAGGTATTTACCTTGCATCCTTACCATTATTCAACGTAATGTACTTACCTTTTTTATTGCTTTTTACATTTTACCCAAATAGATTCGTCACCTATAGACATTTTCATTTCTGATACTGTAGAAGTCGCAGAAATGATGGTATTAGAAGCAAATAGTTCACCCTCAACATATGTGTTTAGTGTGTTTCCTTTCAAAGACCATGTTCCACGACCAGTTCCGAAATATCCTGAGCCGTAATAAGAACCGTCAGCATTGAATGTGGCGTAAGTCTTTCTGAAAGGCCAGTCAACATACGTACCAGACTCCGATGTCTTTACAGCTGTCATCTCCCAGGTTCCTACAATCATAGACTTGTCATAGTCTCCATTGTCTGAATCGTTATCACTGCTGCATGATATGAATGCAAATGAAGCTACCATAAGGGTAAGAAGGAAAAATAAATACTTTTTCATAATGTTACTTTTTTAATAAATAATACTTTTTCTATGTTTTGATAGATATTATAATGTCTATAATCCAGTTGTTGAAGGTGACTACCAACCGCAATTATCGTCATAGCACTCATCATTCTCGCAGCCTTCATACTCATCACGATCGCAATAACTACTATCATGATAGTCTTCGTAAGAACAATCATGGTCGCAGCAACAGTCATCATAACCATCTTCATAGCCACGAGCATAATTTTCATGGTCTGAGGTATTATTACCAGCGTTGCGATGCGCTTTCTTTTGGCTGTTTGAAACGCCGCTTGAAAATATAAAATCGAATAGTCCCATACCTTTTCCTATTAATGTTCAACTTCTGGTGCAAAGGTATGAATTAATTATGCAGTCTATCTGCATCATATAAAATAATTCATTTATAAGCAAAAAAAGTTGGGAGAAACTATCTCCCAACTTCTATAAATTTACAATATAGATAAGTCTGTCTAACCAACATTCACTTATCTAAATTCATCATTAATTTGTATATCAACTGCATGATCATCCTTTTTTACCTCATATAATGCAGATGGCTCATAGTAGACATTGACTGGCATATGACAACTTACATTTGTGTGCTGAAGAATATAATCCTCTTGTCCAAACATTACCTTTTCGATTTTATTACAGAACAAGACATTCTTATTATCACCAGACATTTTACCTAAGACCTCTCTTGTTGGGAAGCCTTGTGTTCTGCAATCAGGTACCAGAAAGAATATATAATCCTTTGCACGACTAACCGCTACATTTATAATGTTTTGGTTATTGACATGAGAGTGAAGCCCTACATTTATAGGAGGATTAAGGATAATAATCATAATATCGCATTCATCACCCTGGAAGCTATGAACCGTACCACAGTAAACTTTGCATGAGTCATTTGAAATATCTCTCATCTCAATCATCTGCTTGATACTATCTGCCTGTTTCTTATATGGACATACAATGCCAATTGAATAAGGCTCAGAAGGATTGGATTCTTTTATCTTTCTGGTGATATAACTTGCATATTCATAGCTAAATATAGCAGAATACAAGTGGAATGCCGAACCATCTATGGCATCAAGCCCATATATATTATCAAAAAGCTCAGTCTTAAAACCAACAAAGTTTATGCTTGAAATCTTGAATCCAAGGTCTAATGGCTTCTGAGAGCTCAGAGTTCTATATGGTTTTACAATGCCATTGTAGCTGAACTTGCTTACCAAATCACCTATGGTAGGGATAGAGCGGTATTGAGTGTTTAGACACTCTACGTTTGAATTCTTCTGAGCAGCAGCAAAGCTGTTCAATCCCACCATCTGGTAAATATTTTCTGGCTGGACTTCATTCTGTCTTACTGGCTGTATCTGCTTTGGATCTCCCGAAATGATAAACTGACAATCCTGACTCTTAAAGAGAATAAACGCCATAGTTACAATGTCTATCATTGACGCTTCATCAACAACAACATAATCCCAATGATGATCGCAGATTATCTCTTCTTTAGGCATCAAATAGTCGTATGCGTATCGTGCCGCTGTAGTTATAACGACATGATGCCCATTATTATCTATAAACCCATCATTTCTCGTATAGACGTTGTTTGTTTCCAGGAATTCTAGACTCTCGGTAACACCAAATCTATATGTATATTGTGTGCATACATCATTATCAGATAATCTAGAAGCAATCACATCTGCCGCTTTATTAGTTGGTGTAAGAACAAGTATATCCAAATCTGTCTCACAGCTCTGGATAATATCTTGTATTTTACCGACAAGCCTTGTGGTCTTTCCAGTACCAGGAGGACCATAGATGTACTTTATACAGTCTGGAATATTATCACGAAGACTATAGTCATCTGGCAAATCTAGTTTTACAAACTGCTTTGTCAATGAATCTATATGATTTGCGTAGCTGCCATTAGCAACTAAACGAACCTTTTCTGCCTCATTGAGTTTTGTCTCTAATTCCGATGCATTTTCGTATAACACCCATATAGCATCATCTGTAAAGCATTGCAGATTTACATTAATATTCTCACAATTATCACCTTTTAAAATATGCAATGTAATGTCATCTGCATGTTCAATCCATTTTGGAATGACCTTATTTGGTTTGAGTATTGTAATAGTATCATCATTCAGAACTGTTGCTTCTTTGAAGTCTATTTGAACGCTTCTATTAGGAACTGTTTCGTCCTTCTGATTATAGAGCTGTTCCATGAGATATTTAAACCAAAGGAATGTATATTTTTTTGTTTGGATTATCGCATCGTTAAGGTCTGTCTGATCCTTTGCTTTATCAAGCTCTTCTTGTGCAGCCTTCTGCTTATTGTTAAAGTTGTCTCGGTTGCTATGGTCATGCGATGGATTTCCATCTGACATAATACTTGCATTTTGAGCGTATTGAACAGTATTGATGTCTTCATCAAAAAACTCCTCTTTACTTTCTGTAAAAGATGAGCTACTAGGCGACTTGAAAATATCAACATTCTCAGTATGTTTTGTACTATGTGGCTTTTGTACTGGAGCATTTTTCAACTCATTCCACTTCTTCTTCAGACGATCTGTAAACGACTTTCGTTCTTCTGCTTGGGGTACCTTTCTATCAGAATCACTAGAATAGGAGCTGGAAGGATGTGGCTCATCTGTGACTCTTTCATGTGTTGAGAGTTCACGTCTTTGATGTGTGCCATGTAAGTCACTTCTTCGCTTTCTTTCTGTAGTAGGTCGTCCATCATCAACGGGTTGCGTGTAAGAAGTGTCAAGATCAGTTTCTGCCGTTTCTTCTGATTCCAGATTGGACTGATTCAGTCGTTGTTCCATACCTATTCCAGCTTGATGCTTTACATCTTCTGGCAAGCTATTGACATCAGTCACGGCTTCAGAGAACTCTTTTGCATTGACATTTTCATCAATATCAATACCTGCTCTTTCATTTTCATCCAAATATGCAAGCAAGGCAGTTGGAAGAGAGCCACCTTCTTGCTGCTTGATGAAATCCACAAATGGACGCAGGAACAATTTTCGTAAAAAGTTTTGGTCAAATGTTCCCTTGACTTCAATCTTTTTAATGATCCAGTCAAGAACCTCTATGAACATTGAACCTCGCCAAGAATCAACGTACCATAGTGCTGTTGGTTCTTCGCTATATATTTCCAAATCAGTGACGATATGCTCATCATAAGAATAAATAATACTCTCGCACTTGGAAATATCTGCATTATCTAGTTTCTCTTTATAACCAGCGTATATATCTTCCCAATTATCCTTACCAGTTTTGTATGCAAGATATAATAGTCGTTTTGAGATTTCTCTTATAGCTGCTGTATCTTTCTGACACACACCAGCCTTCTGCTTAGTAAAATCACTGTTTGATAGAATTTTTACACCAAGAATCTTAAACAATTTTACATAGTCATCTTTGGATTCTGGCATATAATACTTTGGGTGACAGACATAAGCATTGCCACCGAAATTTCCATATAAGGTTTCATTTCCCCATTCCAATGCCACAAGCGAACTCAATGGAACCCAATTCTTGGCACCGTTAAACCAATTTGCAGATTCTCTGTATCTGTCAATGGCATTTTTATGACGCTGTAAAGTTTCCTCCTTAGTGTCGATAAACCATTTGATAACTTCACGTCGGTAATCGGCTATATCAAGGCTCATATACTCTAAACAATCGAGGATATAAAGTCGCCCTCTGAGACCAATTTTATCCACCCAATTTGGTAATTCAACAGCAGGTAACTTGTCCTTTCCATCCTGTAATTTGAGTACTATTTTTTGAAGTTGAGAGTTCCTGTAATCATAGACCTCCATAGGTTTCTTCATACCTTTGAGCGTAGGAATACAAGCAATGTTTCTCAAATTTTCATCAGTTATGATTTCCTTTAAGAATCTTTCTTTGTCTTTGGCATAATTACCCCAAAAATAATAAGCAAATTTCTCATTCTGGAGTTGTTTTAAATTATGTACGCGGAAACCATCACAAACATCTAAGCAGTGCACAAACATGTTTTTAAGTTTATTTGGACAATATTCTTCATATTTTTCGCTAACAAAGTCCAAATCAGTGATACCATTTGCCATATACTGGCAGTTTGGAATATATACAGTGCTAAGATATTGACCGCAGCTATTAATGAATTTACCCTTGGTAGTATACAGTTTTATTGGTCCTAAGTTTCGTATAATCTCAGAAATACCAACTATATCAGCATTATAAGCTTTTGCTAACTCTCCAATAATTCTATAATGTGCCTCTGATTGAGCATAGTAATCTTGATGCTTTGCAAAATAGCTTAACTTCAGATTTCGCAGTTGAGTTGCATTCTCTGCCTTAACTTCATAATTATCAGCAATGGACACAATGAGCTTGATGACATTACGTCTGTGAATGTCATCTTCTGTACAAGTGATATACTCCTCTGTAACGAGTTGATTGATTTCAACGTCAGGAAATGGATTTATATCAACATCATAGAATTTGCCTGATACGACAACATCTTTTGGAGTTCTGAATATGCCATCAATGCACTTTATATGGAGATTGTTTAAACATTTTTTTATATTTTCATCTCCTTCAGAGAGCTTTTGCTTTATAGTATCAGCATATTTTGCCAATATACCTACAATGTTTGTGTCATTATATTTTTCAAGATTAGGAAGCACATTTTTGAATACAATATCCTTATAGTCAATTGTAACTTTCAAAGTCTTGAACAATGCAATCCAATCTCTTTCAACACCATCTTCCTTATATTTAGGTGAGACGAACTTTGGACTATCTACATTCTCACTAATGAACACTTCTTGCCCATCTATACCAGAATATAAATCTGATATAAATAGCTTTGACGGAATTTCAAAGCTATCTGTGATGCTTTTATCATATCTGAAAAGCATTGGCAGAATATTTAGCTTTGCTTTGTTTTCTTTACTAACTTTACTATCACATACCCATCTCCAAAAAATAACATTACGTTCTGCATTTTTAAGATATGGGGTCACTTCTGGTTCAACTCCAGCCTTAACAATATAGTCAAAGAAACCTTCTTCATCGATTTCTGCATTTTTGAGTTTATCAATGAAATATGACTTATCTTTCTCGTTTGTAATATAGTCAGGATGAATCGAATCCAAAATAGAAATAGGAACCAGATCTTTTGAGATTATATCAGACAGAAGTTGGGATGGAAGATAATGATTTTCAGATTTTTCTGCAATTACACCACCTTTCTCCTTTGGAGATGAAATGTAAATCGGCATATCTTTTACATTCTCTAAATCCTTGTCTGATAATTCATCATGAACATTGGCAATATAACGATGGAATGCGATGTTATTTTCCCTGTTTTCAAGATTTTTCTCGATTCGTTCAAGATGAATAAGCAAATGAGCGCGAAGATAGTGAATCTTTTCAAAGATTTTCATCCCAAAGTTCTCGAAGAACTGGCAACGCTCAGTACCATCAAATAGGTCTTCATAAAAGTCATCACACAAAGTCATGGTTGTACGATTAAACCATGGTTGATTGTAGAGACTAAGTGCGTCTGGGTTCGGAAGATAGACATTTCCTCCATAATTCTCGATAGCAGATAGCTCATCACTATCTTTACATAGAATCGGAGTTTTCTTAAATACACTATCAATCTGACCATTTTTAAATATTTCTGTCTGATGTTTGAAAAGAAAGTTAAGGAATTCCTTACTTATTTCCTTTGTTGTAATCATAGCAAATACGTCATCAAGACGGGTACGCAGCGATTGGTACAGACCTGATACACTGAACTTCTGAACGATTTGTTTTGTACTAAACAATGTCCTCAGCTGTGCATCCTTCTCCTCTGTCAACCCCTCAAAATAACAATTATCTATTGCTAGACAGCATTCTTTAGGCATCCAAACAGTATTACTCATTTTAGCCCATTCGTCTTCTTGCCAGAAAATAGTTCTCGTGATTGGTGACCAAAACTCTGTGCTGCCATCGGTTGTAAGAATACAATAGTTCTGGCGCATTGAAGATGTCATATTATTGACTGCATCTTGGATTCTAAGCAGATAGTGGTAGAAGTCTATACTGGCAGATTTCTCTTTAATCTTTGTTGCAATTACAGGAACTTTGGCATCATTTGCTATGAATAAACGATAACAATCACCTGTAGTTAGTGCTTTAATACCGCATTTTGACGAAAGGTAATGACATACTTTCTCTTCATCTTGTACGAAGTAATCTTTATGAAGAAAAAAAAGCCAGTCTTTTTCTATCCAAGCATGTGCCGACAGTTCACTGCCGACTTCATTCTTTTGATAAACATTTTGATTTACAGAAACTTTACAGCCATTCTCTACAAAGAACGGATAATTCTGTGGAACTGGAGTTATACTACCTGTTACAGAAAGAAAATGTATGAAATGGATACTATTCTCTTTTACGGAAAACATTTTTTCATACTTCGCGAAATTGTCAAAGATATTTTTTACGAAAATGTAGTCATTGAACGCCTTAAAGTGTCCTTTATTACTCTCCCAATTATCATAGTTGGTTGACAATAGATTACGTAGTCTCACATTGAGTCTAGGCAAATCATTCGAAAGGAAAGAAATGTCTTTAGCAAAGTTATCTATGTCATAATAAATTCTATCAGCCTTATCAATTTCTCTGTCCTCAGTCAAGAATATCTTGTAGTTCCAATAGTTCATGATATAGCCGCTTTCAAGGAGGAACCCAAGAAAATGGTAATCATGTTCATCTTTAGTCAACCAGTCAAGAAAGTCTGTTTCAAAGCATAATTGAGATAAATCGCTATCACTAAATGAAATACTGCAATCAAAATGATTCAGCAAACTATTCAGCTTCTCATTACATCTTACTTCAGGATGTGGGAGACAGCCAGTTGTATCAGAGAAGTCATACAATTCTTCGTCGGTAAGTATAGGTTTTTTACATGCAATGAATCCAATCTTGTCATACAGGGCATCTTCCAGCTTCACAAGATGATAATAACCATCTCGTAAAGTTGGAATACAAGGAATTTCTACAATTCTTTTGTAGAAGCCGTTCAAGAATAACTTAGCATACTTATCTTGACTCTCTAACTGAGGAAGAATGTCAAATACGGTGTTCATATCGTATTTATTTTCCTCTTGGAGTAAAGAAACCCACCAATCTGCAAACAGACATCCGCATTGTTCCATAATTCGGTCATTCCATGTTACATCATGCAATCCACTTCGTGATCCATTAGGTACGAAATCGGCGTTGAACAAGAAATTAAATCCCAATTTCAATTCGGTAGGAAGATAGTTATATACTCTTGCATTGTCTACAGGAATAATTCGGTTGCCATCACGACCTACTGCGAATGAAATTCGAACATTATTGATATTTTGAAATTTTTCTGGAATTTTGTCACCCGAATTTATGTTATCTTTGACCCATTCTTTCAGGTCTTTTGGAACCGAATATGTATAGTCTGTAACAATCCATTTTGTTGCATCCTTTTCGACGAGGTGTCTAACTTTGTTGTCAACGATAACCTCTACTTGATAAACATTCGGGATAAAGAGAAGTATCTGATTGTCGTTAAACACTTTATCAAGCTGTTCAATATTCTTGCTTGCATCAGACTTATGCTTTAAAGCAAATTGAACGCGCATGTTATATTTCGTAATTATATTTCGTACTTCCTCATCCAGCTCAGAAGGATCTGTCGGAATAGGCATAAGAGCCCATGGACAATCACCATAGAATTGTTCCTCGGAGTATTTCTTGTCAAAGCGTAAGCTCCAATCTCCTGATTTGAGAAATACATACTCATTATTAACGAATACAGTTTTAAAACCAATACCTTTATAGCCAATAGTCTTGGTATTCGCTTTTTTCTCTCCTTGATTTATGCTGCTAATACCAACAATATTGCGGAGATTGAAACAAGCTCCGCTGTGCATGAATAACAAGTAATGTTCAGTAAGTATAAACTTGACTGCTACCTGCTCATTATTGAAAGGATAGTCGTTGGCATTTTGCAATAGCTCATATATATATGTATGCTGTGCTCCCGTCACTTCATTGAAGACCGTCTTTTGAAAGTTATTAGCCTCTTCCAAATTGCTACCACTTAGGCGCAATTTGGCATTAAAGCGTTTAGTAAGGAATTCTACATTCTTTACTTTTTCTGGCTGTCCAACTATTTCAATTAACATCGAGTCTTCATCCATCAAATGCCAAGAAAAAGAATAGAATGTTCCAACTTCTAGGTTAGAATCATTATATTCTATTTCAAGATCATATTGGGAAGTATGGGGATTTTTTACCATATCACCCTCTTCACCACGAATATCCCTAAAACATGTATACCCATTATCTTTTTGGGTGTAGCAGCCTATGAGCTTGTCGGAACCAATACGTCGTCTAAGACCTTCTTCACTTATTCTCATTGTTTTCTCAATTACAAACTTTCGTAATACTTTCTAATTTTATTTGCCATTAATAAGCGGCGGACTTCCAAGAAATGGATATAATCGTTTTGGTCCATCTTGAATACGTCAGAAGGTATGCAATTCATTGCAAGATTTTTCTGAAGTAAATCTTCATCTGTAATTGAACCACAAACAGCTACTTTTGTTTGGCATTGTTCTAATGCAAGACTAAAGTATTCCTTTGGAGACTTTTTGCCGATAGACTCATTGACTGGTCTATCAAGGTAAGCATAGTTTGCATCTTGATTATACTGATTCTTTGCATAGTGATTGTTTATCAGGTATTGCTTTGGAAATACATGATGCACATCGCCGCCAAGACTGATAAGCTCTCTAACGGTTATATTTGTTGAAAGCAGAGATATGTCGTTAAAATAAACTTGTGAAGCCAAATATACTAGATATGTTGGATTATTTGTTGATGTCATTGTAAGATTCTGTGGAACTGCAACATTCCAGAAATTCTCAGACAATATAGCATCTTCCATTGCTTTCAACATAGCTGGCACACCTTGTTCAGTTATTTGACGAATATCACGTGCAAAAGCTGATTCAGGAGAACTACTGTATCGACCTGTCAGAACAGACAAAACATACCATTTCTGTACAATTCTTTTTCGTTCTGCAACAGGTACGTCAGATTCTTGCAGCAACAAATGAATTGTATAGGCAAAGTCTAGCGCCATATTTGAAGTAACCATTTTGTTGGATATGAATCCAGCAGACTTAATGGCAATCATAAATTGTGTAAAGTTGTGCTGACTGATGACGTTCAATACACCCTCATACATTTTATTGAAAGTATCTTCAACAATTTCTTCCTTGAATTCACGTGTCTCAAAATCACGACCTGTAAGAAGTTGAACCAAATTGGCAAGTTTGGCTCTTTTCAATTTGTGCATAAAAGCAACACGTATAACATCGTCACATCCTGGATCATATACCGTTTCCTTGTCGTCTGCAAGCCATGAAAGTTTTTGCAGATATGGGGTAGATGCAAAATCTTTATCGTTATTTTTGATGTACTCATAATATGTCGGAACAACAGCCAAATGGCTGAAATAGTCAACAATCTTACGAAGAGTATTACCTCCATGTTGTTCATCTGCCGCCATTTTTGACATGACAAAATCTCCCTGACTCAAAGGAGTTCCCTTTGAGTTAATGCGGATAAATATGTCAGTAACTACATCTATATCAAGTTTTTCAGAAAGCTCAATAACGCCAATTTGAGTTGTTTCTACACTTTTTAATTGATCCAAAACTTGCTGTAAGTCATTACCGGACATTTCTGGATTTTCCTCTATGTACTTTGGTATGAATGTCCATGAAGAGAATTTTGTACTGAATATCTCTGATATATCAGGAATCCAATTCTTACTTTTGATATGAGCTGGTGTTTGAACAGCAAACATTTCAGCTTCACTGTCTCCATTGGCATACTCTAAAGCCGCAAAAGGATTAAACGCAATCTTAATACGGCTTTCTTTGAATTCGTTATTAAACACTTTTTGTGCAGCAATAGCTGTCATTAGTGCTGTTATACGTTGCTGGCCGTCTATTATCACTTTCTTACCAGAAGAAATAGTTCCATCCTTTAATTTTACATTAGGATTCTTCCACAGAATTATATATCCAGTAGGATAGCCCTTATAGAGTGAATCTATAAGGTCCCTAACTTGGCTGTTTTTCCAGACAAATGGTCTTTGTATTTCTGGAATTGCTATATCTTTTGCTTCTATCAACCCCAACAAACCTTTGATGGTAATAGAAGTGTTATGAAATTTCTCGCTGCTCATATCTTAACAGTTTTCTATTGCTATATCAAATTTAATATCCTTATTACGATAGAGATAAATCTTTGTATCGTAGGTTATTGTCTCTACTTCGAATCGTTCGCCATTTGGCTGACGGGCAATGTTCCACTCGTTAATGAAACCTCCATCTGGATAGATAGAGAGTTTCTTGTTACCACATGTTATTGACAATACTCGCCAATGGGTGAGGGTACGCTTAGGAACGGAAACAACAGGGAGCAAATGACCTTCTATGTTCTGATCATATTTGAGGTCATCTATCCATGCATTTGTGAAATTCGTCAACCATTTGTCACGCACTTCAGAAGATGGCATGTTGGTGCATATCTTGTTGGCATTGCCCTTGTCATCTCTGTAGGCTTCAACCTTGAACTCGATGTCGAAGTTTGAACCAATCTGTTTCACTATGTGCCAGACGGTCTGTATGGTAATCATCATACCCATGATACTCTTCAGATGTTCGTCCTGATAGCTAATCTTCAAACAGCCTCCGTTCTGCTTAGCATAGGAAATGAACTCATCAATGAGACCATTCGATTTTGTCTGGAGAATTTCACCCAACTGATAGGTATGAATCTCCTTGAACTCATCACCTGCCAATTTCAACAGCATGGCCGATGGTTTATAAGACAAGTCCATAGACTTCGCAGAAGCAATAGGATTATCCGTGCGAACAAAGAACATGGTGTCGTTGCCCCATTGAGCATTCAGTTGTGCATGTTCCTTGCAACTCATGAAGTAAAGGCTGCCGTCAATGTAAGCAATAGGGTAGAGTCCTTTGCTTGCCCAAGGATTCTTCATCTTCTTGACATCGCTTCCTTTAGCCCATGCTTTGATCTCACGGCACATTGCCACAACAGGTTCCACCATAGCAGTCTGTTCCGATTCCATCAGACAGAAAGTCGTAGTCTGGCTCTTTATCACAAAACGATTCATGAACTGAGGTTGCCATCCGTTTTCTCTATCCTCATAATCCCATTCGGCATAGTCATTGTCAGCAAACAGAACCAGTTCTTGATGGGATGCAGCAAATGCCTTCTCCAAGTCGTATAATGTGGTTTGTGATGGTGAAGTACCAGGGAACGCATCCTTGATGTTTTGAGGAACGGTATCACCCACCTCTTCCTCTTCTTCTATCCAAGCCAAAGCAGCATCTACATCAACGAACTTGGCATATCTGAGTGTAAACTTGTCGAGGAGCATATCCTTTGATTTCTTCTCACGAGCTTCCATCAGGAGTTTCTTCGTTGCCTTGATAACATCCTTCATTACCTGAATGTTAGCCATTTGGTTAGCATAGCCAGCTCCTCCTGGATTACAGTCGAAGATACAGAGATGACCGTTTGGCATGATGGCGAAGTCAACGGCTCCACGTTCTTTGCCCAGAATGTCCACCAAGGTCTGAGTGAAGGCTATACCCAATGTGAAGAGCAGGTTCTCTTCCTCATCACGGTTAGACATCCATTTGTTCTTTCCCTTATGGCGAATACGAATCTCGCTATAGTCGGTCTGTATTGTGTCGCCAATAATCACATTGCGCTTCACCTTTGTTGTGTCATGTGAGCAACCGCAAGCCTTGCGCATTTCCTTACCGGTGATGGCGAAATGGAATTTTGGCTTCTCTGGCTTTCCTTCCTTCTTTTCAGGCTTTATATTGTTAAACTCATACGGGAAGTTCAAAGGCTCATCCTTGTCTGCAACATCTTCTTCCAATACGGTACGTCCACATTTAGGACAGAAGCAATATCCATATCCCTTACCTTCGTTGTAATAGAGAATCTTGGCATTGCCAGAGTCACTATTAGGGCGAACAGAGAAAAGATGAGGTTCCGTCACATTGTTTGCCCAGTCGTCAGCATCAATCAGCTGAGCACTAACTCGTGTATAGACATTACTGTCCATGATTCGGGTCTTGTCCTCATTCATATCTGGCATGAAACCAACTGGCTGAATCAGTTCCAGTCCATAGTTATCATTTACCGTCCATTTAATTTGATTACTGAGCGTAGAATCATTAATCACCGTCTTGTCACTGTTTCGATAGATGGTCTTGTATGTTTTGTGGTTGTCATCATACATGTTGGTGATTTCTATACCACGAACGATATATACCACACCATCAACTGCCACGCTGTTGCCTGGCGCATACTGGGCGATGGCATCACGCAATGAGTAGGATGGATTGGATGATGTCATAGGAGTGAAGAAGTCTTTCTTGCCATTGCTGTTCAAATCGAGCGTGAGCACGTTGACCGGCATATTGGCATTCGGAGTGAAACGACTGGTTGCCCAGAAGTTCAACAATCGCTTATACAACACCTCTATATACTGCATTTTCAGCTTGATGCGGAATTTGTCCGTGATAGGACCACCTCCCGAAAATGCAGTCTTGTAGTCTATCAGTTTGTTGCGCAGTTCAGAATAGCAACGCTCGTTGATTTCCTGAGCATTCTTGACCACCTGATTGATTTGATCATCATAGACCGTACCACTCAAAAGTTTCATCAAGTCCTCACGTACCTCTGGTTCAAGTTGCTTGGAACATAGAATGTTGAATTTCTCATACATTGTTCCCTTTGGATCGCCAAGCAGGTCGTTAGGGTCGGCATTACTTGAATTATCCTTCACAAACTCAATCTTGCCGTTGATTACCTTGACTTCAAATGGGGTATAATAGTCTGCTACCTTTTGTGTCAGACGACCACCATTGGCACCTTCGGTAAACACGCCAAAGGCACGAACAAGGAATGAGTTAACATGACGCTGAATCACCTGAGGACTCTTCAAATCTACCGATGGCACTCTTACTGGTCGGCTGATAATCTTATCTATAGGATTACTCAATGTTCTAAGACCTATCACGTCTGAACCACAAAGGGTTATACAGGCACTACGAACCTTGTTGTTACGTCCGCTTCGACCAGCACGCTGCTTATAGTTCGCTGGCAGAGGAGGAACACTCGATAGCAATACTACCTCCAGGTTACCCAAGTCCACACCCATCTCCATAGTTGTAGAGCAGGCAAGGATATTGATGGTATGATCCTTGAACTTTGACTGCAATCCACGAGCCACACTCTTATCTACCTGAGCAGTATGCTCCTGCTGTACAAAGAGATTTGGGAATACATGAATATCCTCCAGACGGTCTGAGAATACACCATCTGTTCCCCAAATGTTATGGTTCCAAAGTAAGGCTCTATGCGTCTTAGCCCAGGATTCTATAGTCTTCTTGTCTCCTTCCTTTGCTGAACCCTTATAGTATGGGAATGCCTCCCAATGTTCATGCAAATCCTCACGTAATTCCACTGGAGTAGTACCCTCCAGATATGGAGAGAAACGCTTGAAATTGTTTCCGATAGGGCGCAGGCAGACCACATGACGATTACCGTCTGCTTTTGTATCGCAGAGATAAACGTCATCATAGAGCTTGAAGCACAGGTCATTGAGATTGAAACGAGGCGCATTGTCTTTTTCATTGACAAAGTGTCCCGACTCATCCAGACGCTGACCCACCTGCAATATCTTATATTCATCGCCAGTCAGAGTTTCCCAAAGAGAATCTATCACAGCAGAAATCTCATGGAAATACTGTCGCTGGGCATCATTCATGGTCAATGTGTTGTCATCACGGGCAATCAGCGCACAGAGATAACGCACAATACGGGCAGTTGATACCTTGCCTTCTTCCAGTTTAGGTTTGTTAAATGGACGACGGCGAGGCTTCTCTGTAGCAAAACGTACCGTTGAGAAGATGTCTATCTTGTCATTTCCTGGAATGCGAAGATAGAAAGACTGGTTGCTTCGTACCGTATAGTCGAGATAAACCTGCATCAGGTTTCTCCAGTCCTCTTCTGTAATCTGGTTAGCTGGGTTGTCCAGCAAATCATTGAAGTCTTCTACAGCCTTTGGCAACTTGATTTTATCCAGTTGAGGATAGCATGTTTCAAACAGACCCAATGTTTCCGGAGATGCTGCCGATGCAGGACGATGTGCCAAATACATCACCATGATACTCTGGATATACTTGTCAATGATTTCATCAGATGGAAGTCCGTCTTCCACCTCATCGCTATCACCCGAACGCTTCACGAATACGGATGCAAACACCGGACAGTATGGATCTTTTTTCAGAAGTTCTGCTATCTCTGACCAGGTCATATACTTGCACGACATCTCGTCCAGCTGCTTCTGAACCACCTTAGGGTCAGGCGACTGGAGATTAGCCATCATTGGTGTATATTTCATCATAGACATAGGATCTGCTTGAACAGCTGCTAAGATTTGTGCCATAGCAGCCTCCTTTGTCAGTCCATTTGCCTTCCTGCGACACAGTTCATGGTATATGGTACTGTTGAACCACATGCGTTCCTGTTCCAGATTCTGTTTCAAGGTTGCCTTTGCTGCAGCCTGACGGCTATCCACAAAACTGATATATTGCTGACCATCATGAAGCACGATGCCGCCTGTCTTTGAATCGCCTTTATCCAACTGGTCAAGGATGCTTGGAGCCATCATGCGTGAGATGAAGTCGGCAGAGAGACGGAACTTCTGCAGACGGTTGTCTTCCATATTGCCATTTGCATCACCTTCTACATCCTGGTCTGTATTGTGGTTCTTGGTCTGTTTGGCATTGCAGTATGGACAGCATCCCTGAATGTTTCCAACAACATGCCAACTTCCTGTTTCTTTTTCATCGGCAGGTGTTAATGGTTGAAGTTTGCCTCCAGGAACCAAACGGAATTTCACGTTGCCGTCTCCCTTCATGTTCTTTTCATTAGAGAGTCCGAAGATGGCATACTTCTTCGTTGAGTTGTCATTGCTTTCTGCCATATCGAGGTCGAACATATCACTATCATCAGTTGCGATTGCCTCGTAAGTCCAATCCTCGGTATTGACAGAAGCCAGTGCTACATACTCGCCGCAATGCTTGCATCGGCTGAGTTCCAGCAACGGAGCTTCCTCGATAGGAGTCAATGACAGAGAATCTTCACCAATCTTCTTTCCGATTGCGTTTTCTGTATATATCTTGAAAGACCCATCTGCAAACTCATTCAAGCGGACAAAGAGACCGTTGTTAGGGACACGATAGAAGTAGTGTACCTTCAATTTACATACAGGCATCTTCAGTCCTTCTTCCTTGCAGCGGTCTTCTTCACGCTGACACATCTCGTCGAGCCATTGCAGTTTCTGGCTGATAGATGCTTTCTCTGGATATAGTTCATCCAGAGAGATATAGTCAGCCTTGAATATCTTTCTCCAACGCTCTTCGTCTTCACCCTTTGGAATTTCAGTTTCTCCGATACGCTTACCTCCAATAGCTTCCACCTGGTCAGCTCTTACGCCAGTGATACCGGCAATAAACTCCTTCAGTTCTCTTTCATCCTTCTCTTTGTCCTCACCATTTCCGAAGGTAGCAGATGATGTTGCAAAACGCACATTCTGTGCATCCACCTTGAAGGCGAGAAGCACTCGGCGAAGAAGCATGGCAAGTTCTGCTGCGCCTGCTCCAGTATAAGAGTGAGTCTCGTCGATAGCAACCCAGCGAAGACTATGCTTTCCTGCAACAATCAACTTTGCATCGGCTCCTCTCAGCAAGATGTATTCCAGCATAGTAGGGTTGGTCAATACAATATGAGGAGGGTTGTTGCGAACATCCTTACGGGTATAGACCATGTGAGGATATTTCGAGTTCTTCAGCTCGTAATGTCCTTGCCCGTCAGGATCTTCCTTTACCCATTCATATTTGCCTCCAGTCACATGCTCTATGCGACGGCGCATTTTCTCTGCATCATCCGACTTGTCTGTATTCTTTGGTTCCATTTCTGGCAGATCACCATTATATACAGTGTAGGTCAGGCAAGTGCCGGTAGAAGATTGGCAACCGTCAGAAGTTCTTCCAGACGTTCCTTCTGATCTTCCATCAAGGCGTTGAGAGGATAGAGAAAGAGAGCCTGTATCTCATTTGGCAGTGCGTTTTGTGAGAGGTCATGAATCAATGGCATCATAAAGCACTCCGTCTTACCAGATCCTGTACCCGTAGTCACGACAATCGATTTTGGCTTATCGTCTGCCGTTCTTTGTCTGAGCAATACATCCCAGCATTTATACTGGTGCTCGTATGGAGAATATTTAAAGTTCCACAGTTTACCCACCAAAGCCTTGGCTTCCTCAGTTTTCTCAGGGGCAACTGGGATATATGAGTTCATGCATTGAACTACAGGCACGGCATTTTCAGGCGCAAATAGATTGCCGATAAGAGTCTTCATCTGCTTGATGTATGAGCGCTGACTGTCGTTGTTCGACTCACCGCACCACATCGCAACGAGGGCTCTTTCCACCGCTGTTCTATTGTTGTTATATAGTTCAGAGAAGTTCATAATCTTATTATATTTCTTGTCTATATTTCGTTATCTATGTGTATATTAAACTCTTGCCAGTCAAATCCTGACTCTTCGGCAAAGCGGAGCAGTCCCTGTTTGTCTTCTGGCGTTAATGTGCCGTTTCTCTTTTCGAGTAAAGGCTCATATATTTCCGACACAATCTTGTCCTTGTCCATATCTCTCAATGGCTTCATCAGGAAGAAGTATGTTCCATAATGATTTGCCACTTCGAAACATTTCAGGAGGGATTCCGTAACTGATTCCTCGATGTCGTCCCATGCCCATGGATCATTGTCGATATCCATTCCCAGGTTACATTGCAGATTTTCTGTCTTGCTGATGTTTTGAAATATCACACCCATATTCTTTGAGTCTGCATCTTCATCCGGATTGATAGGCTCAGGTTCAGACTGCTCGTCATAATTCCAGTATAGAGCTTGTTCACCTTTCCATGAACTGTGCTCCTGATCATTGCCGAAACATACTACCAGACTTTCTGGAGCCATGACATCGAGTAGCTTTCCTACATAGTGATTGTCATTTCGCCAGGCATTCAATGCAGCTTCACCTACCGATGGATTACCAGAGATATTGATGAAGTCCTGCGAATAAATACTACGCAGATTCCTGCATTCGTATGCCTGAAAACCTTTCTCGCTGAAGTCATTCAGCTGAACCCTGTCTTTGAAGATGTATGGAAGATTGAGCGTTTCTTCATCATTCAGATACTCGATAATCTTGCCATCAAGCATGACCTCTTTCAATAGGGTTGGTCGATAGACATCTACTTCATAGTAGCTTTCATCTTCTCCGTACCTGACTGGTAGTGTAGGGGAGAGAGGATTTCCATCCTTCGGGATTTCATCTTGAAGTTCAGCCTCTGTTCCATCTACATTCTTGTATCTGATGAGCGTTGACTCGAAGTCTCGCTTGATAGGCGATGCTTTCTCTAATCTTGGCAGATAAACTACAGTAAACAATAAAGGCTTTCCTTTTACAGTTACCCTTAATGTCACCTCACCATACGGAGGTTCATTCAGCTTTGTCCATTCGGTATATCTGCCGTTTTCTTGTTTATATTCAATCATCTCAGCCTCGGTTTCCTCCTCTGGCTGAGCATGGAGAATATCGTCCTTGGTAGCAAAGTGACGAACTATCACATCTTCCCATCCAAATATCAGCGGCAGTTCATCTACCTCATATTCGTCGCTGATGTTTGGGTCGTTTATATAATAATGCTTCACCTTTCCGCCTCCTACATATCGGATGGTGTCGGTATAAAGCCTTGTAGTAACCTGGTCATAACCTATGCGGTTATATAGGTTGATCTCTTTTCCTTGTTCATCCAGGAAACTGACGCAATCATAGATGTAAATCCAATTCCATGTCTCGGTAGTACCAAACTTCTGATCACGGAATCGCTTGCAATACACATTTTCGGCAATGGTCTCATCCTTCAGCTTGCAGCGGTATGAAAACAGCAGAGCCGTTTCCTTCTGAGTGTTCTGGGTAGAAGTCCATGCCTCCCCATAGTCTCCCTGTCGCCAGAGTTGGATGTATTCTGTTGTATTCTGTATTTGAGCCAGATATTCATTACCTTCATCATCCTTCACCACGATTTCTATCTTATCAAATCGTGATGTAGGGATGTTTTTGATCTGTACTCCTTTTTCTACGCCAAAGGCAACGAAGTCGTTCACGCTGTGGTTGAGATAGGTGATGATAGGATTATCCATGGTCGATGGTTCTATCACCTCATCGCCTCTTTTGAACCTTATATATATAAATAGGTGTAATTGTTTCTCTGGGTTAGGCACGCCCCAGAGATGCACACGATCGTAACGCAGATACTGGTGCAGACCTCCACCTACTTCCTCTGGTTTCAGCCAAAGGTTGAGTCGGCGTGTCATATAAGTATAGTCTGGCGAGAATATTACTTGCCATTCGAAACGGAATTTTATCTTCAATATTTCATCGTTGGCAGCCTTGATGGTTGCCACGAATCGGTTCACGTCAGATGCTGCATCCTTCAGATCGTCTTCATGGAAGGGCATTTCTCCGTTCAGAATCTCCTTCATGTATTCATAAAGGGAATGCTGGCGCTTGATACTCTCTCTGAATGCTGCAGCTCTTGATGCTTCATCCAGATTTTCTAATGTATAGTTCTCGCCATGATAGATACGGCAAAGTCCTTGCAGGAACTTCATCTTGTCATGACGGTTCAGCTCATGCTGTATGGCAAGACCACCAAGCACATAGATGGAGTAGAGCCATCGCTTCTGTCCGCTATCATCCTGATACAGATAACGTTTCTTGCTGATGCCTGAGTTGGACCAGAGTGTTTCTAAATCCAGATTCTCTATCAGTTGGTTCCTGTTGCCACTTTGGTATTTGCGCTTATACCATTCTGCCATATAGACAATGGTTGTCGTGGCATTTTCAGGCTTTGCCAATGCTGCTACTCCACAATCAGACACAATAGCGCTTAGGCAGACTTCAAGTTCATTGAAATCTGCCTCCGACAATCTCAGCTTCCATACGTATGGATGGCTGGTGTCTAACGATGCTATTTTGTCTGCAAGCTTCTTGCTTAGTCTTGTTTCCATATTTTAATTTCTTTCTTGATGCCTCGGTATGCTTCACGCAAATCCCTTAACGGTTGTTCCGAATCCTTGATATGATGAATCATACTGTGGCAGTTACTGCATAGCGGTACCAGATTCTCCAGAAAGTCCTTGGGTACGCCATCGGTCTCGTATGTGGAAATCATCCTTAGATGATGCACTTCCATGAAGTTGGCACCCAGTTCTCTGCCGTATGTTTCCTCAAAATCCATTCCACAGCATTGGCATTGGTAGCCATACTTGTCAAGGCACATCTGGCGGAGCTGAGGATTGCGCCTTATCACATCCATCTCTTTCAGAATATGTTTCCGTTCGCCTTCGGTTTCTTCCCGGAATGATGGAGTAGAAGGTGCTGATGGTTCCGCATCAGATGACAAATCCTCTATGGCAATCTTTGTTTTGAATAGATTGCGGAATGCTTTTGATTCCAGAAACCCTGACCATGTTTTCAGATGTAAGGAATACCTGTTGTCAGCAGCATTGTCTTCTGTTCTCATCTGTCCGTCTATTGCCATGTCATGGCGTACTCGATCATAGTAGTTATGGTCGAGCTGTGTATAGATGCTTTCAAAGTTTGGTGACTCATGCTTTCGTATGAAGTCAGCCAGTTCCGATTCGGTGAATCGGGCGAACTCCTCTGCATCGGGCCTACGTTTCAGATATTCTTCCACGTAAGCCTTGCGGATGGATGCTGGTGTAGGTATCACTTGTTTCATTGCCCTCATTCTATTTTTCGAAACTCTCACTATTATTTACTACCCAATAACCAAATACTCTACCACCTTTTCTATGGATAAGATTCTTTTGTCTCAAGTGTTTAAGTATTTTGTAAACAGAGGTTTCACCTAAAGCCAATGTTTCACCTATTTCAGCATACGTAATATGAGCATTTTGTTTGATAAGGTTCAATACGTCATTTTCTGAGTTTGCAAGAGTCCTTTTTCCACTCTTAACCTCACATTCCTCATTCTTAACCTCACTTTTCCCATTTTTAACCTCACTTCCTTCATTCTTAACCTCACATTCCTCATTCTTAACCTCACATTTCCCATTCTTTACCTCACATCCGTTTTCAGGAGTGATTTCTTTATTTATATTATATGTGGTCCAGCGGTTTTTGCTTTCTTGGTTAAGCAGGTTTTTATCAACCATATTGTGCAGTAACTTGCCTATTTCCAAAGAGTTCATTCCAAGCATTTGCTGCAGCTCCATATTGCTTACACTATCACCATTCCAAACGTATGCCATTACTTGTTGCTCATTAGCAGTAAAGCTATTGTATGTTTCTTCGCCATAATAAGCTTTCATTTCTGCTAAAGTTGATGCAGGAAGAAGACTTACCATAGGCAATGTGAGATCTACCTGACGCAATTCTGTTCGATCTATCAAGATCGGTTTGCGCCAGTTTTGTTCCTTCCATGTCTTTAATATAGTTGGATAGCCACTACCGATGTTTTCGCCATAGCCAATCATACGTAGCATATTTTGTATTCGTGGATTTCTTGCTTTAGAATTACCACCATGCATGATGTCCTCCATTGGCAGTTTTAGCGAGCCTGGATTAGAGAAGAGAAATTCTTTCTCGTACTTCTCTATTTTCAGTACTCCAGTGATGAGTAGATCAGCGTGGATAATCATGTTGGTCAGAGCTTCACGTACAGCTTTATGTATAGGCGTGTCATCGATACGCTCCATACCTTCGAGTTTGAATGGACGTTTCAAATCTTGTGTGAGCTTGGCAATAACTCGCATAAAGAAGTTGAAAAGGTTGTTTTCCCATGTACCATCATATGTCAATCGGTCGCTCCAACGGCTATCTGTTTCTAAGTTGGTCTTGTCTATATAATCCATACGTATGTTGTCGAAGCGGTCACGCACAGGAAGTCCTTTGCCGAACATCATGAGTCCGGCAACGGTTAATCCCTCGCGATGCGTGTTTCTATCAAAAACATATCCTCCCATATTTCTCAGAAACTCTTTGTCGTCAAGTTGGTTGAAAGCATGATCCACATTTCTCACTTCAAAGCGGTTACGATAGGCATGTAGGGTAGGCATGTCTATGTCATTTAAGTCATAATTTTCTACCAATGTACCATCGTTGCCATTTTCATTGGCATCACGCAACATTGATTTAACTTCTTCATCTGTGCAATGATAGTCTCCTTCAAAGTTGCGCTTATACGAACCTCCTATCAGGTTCTTATTGATGTAGATAGGACGCATGGTATAGTTTGCCATTGGTACGTGTATGGCTATAATGTTTTTGCCATTATAGTCAATACATTCCACATTGTCCTCCATGAGAATATTACGACTTACCTTATCACTATTAATAGTGTCCCAAAATGATTTTAGGATTTTGTCGGTATCGTTAACTCCTGTCACTTCAAAACGTCCTTGCTCAATTGTATGGTTTCGGCGTTCCTTGATACCAAGTATAATAGTTCCGCCAATAGTGTTGGCAAAGGAAGAATAGGTTTCCCATACCGACTTTGGAAGCTCGTTTGTAGCTTCCTTATATTCTATGTTTATGCGCTCACCATAGAGCATCATATCGTTTATATCGTTTGATGTCATATTGTCTTATTTATGTTATGGTTTAACTTTTTTCCTCTTTCAATTACGCTTAGTACCGTTTTTCGTACCGCTTAACTGGTACTGGAGTTTATCTTAGGTGGTACTGGAGTATCAATTAACTGATACCGTAGTAACACTTATGTGGTACTGACAAGGTACTTTGAAGGCATGAATCAGGCACTCCAATTGATGTGCTCCTCGTATTTATCGAAGTCCATTTTGGAGTCTGCTCCTACCTTTTCAAGCATCAGCCTTATCACTTCTTGCTCCTCAGGTGGAAGAAGAATGTCACCACGTCTGCGCTTAAAATATTGGTTGCGTCCGAAGTGGAGGATGAGGGTAGTCATGAACTGGTCATACTGCTGTGGGTACATCCGCTTTTGGAAGTTGGTGAATCCTTTGGCGAATATCACCGGCTTTTTATCTCGATAGTATGTACATGTCTCGTCCTTGCTGCATCTGGTGGGATTGATCAGACGCAGATACTCTTCATTCTGCTCCATCATCATGGAGTAGGCTACCTGATGTAAGCAGGTAGCTGCCATAGGGCAGCTACTATGCTCACATACAGGATAATTTATCGGTAAAGACGTATATTCTTTCTTTGGCATAATCTATTTTTTTTAATATCGTTGTTCTTGAAGAATCACTCGAGAGGGAATTAGTCCATCGGCTTAATCAACGACTCGATGTACTCTCGTTCAAAGAGGTCCAAGCCATATTTCTCGTATAAGTCCTCATCTGTCCAGATTTTGCTAAAATCTAATAAAGGTACAAATTGGTAAACTGCCGCAGTCGCATGATGTCCTGATTTTGATAGACTTATTAAAAATCTAACAAATTTTGTTTGTAGGTAGCCTATGAGATTTTGACATTCTGTTTTTGTCAAGTTTAAATCGGCTCCTATTACAAGATATGTCTCAGTACAAATACTATTAGGTTCAGAGATAAAAGCATTGAGATTATCATCATTTAACTCAGTTCCTATATTGTTGGCATATGGAGTAATGACCTTATATTTGTCTATCCATCCATTGTTCTTCTTTATTAGTTTTCTTTCAACATATCCTATACAATGTCCTTTTCCATAACACAAGAGAGGATTTGTAAGTTCATCTGGAGACTGTTTATATTGACTGTTTTTGATAAAATCTGTAGGTAAGTCGAATGGTTTACGAGCTGACACAATTGATTTTATACTTGAAAAGTCTTTATTCCTTATTTTTTCTATTATAGAAATAGCTTCATAACTACGAATAAATGTATCAATATTGTCTAATTTAAGAAAGCGCATTTTATCACAGATTACGCCATTATTTCCATGACTAATAACTCGAGTCTTTTTTTCTTGAGAATCATACATAATATCCCATAGAAAATAGCAAATACCTCCTCGTATATTAGTATGAGGAAAAACGTTTTCAGGATTTGTAAAATCATCAAGTCGCTTTATATGCTTATCTTCTAGCATACTTACTCTAAACTCATCTAAACCTTTTCCTCCGCTATACCAACGGGCTGGCATAATTATAGATATATAATTAGGAAGCATTTTTTTTGCTAAATTGACAAATAAATTATAAACAGGCGTTGCACTTGCTTGTGCGCCACCATCCATAATCTGATACGGTGGATTTCCCACCACAGCATTAAATTTCATTTCTTGCTTACTTGAATTGCCCTTCCAGAAACCAACAGACTTCAATTCTTTTACGAGTCCTTCCTGGTCCTTAGAAGCACGTTCGATTAATTGTACGTTTTTGATATTCGCTTTCTGGTCAACCTGACGGAAACCAAAGAGGGTGCGGCGAGTGATACCCACAGCCATAGGAGTATTGCAGATAACATACATGTTATCCTTTACAATATCATCCCATACCACTTGTTCTTCCTGCACGCTGACCGTCTCTTTGTCGATGCATTCCGCCTTGATGTATTCATCCAAGCGGCGACGGAAGAGAGAGTAGGTGACATAAAGAGGGTAGAGACCAGTCTTCGAATTGATCTCCAATATCTTTGTCTGAACCTCTCCTGTAAGGTCAACATTGTCAAAGAGTTGACGGGTTACATCGCCCTGTTCAACATAACGAGGTGTGTCGAGTACTCCAGTCTTTTCATCAAAGGTTTCGTCGTACCAGCACCAACCACCAATCGTGTCACTCATGTGCATATTCACTACACGCCAAGGAGTGAGCACCGTCTCCTTGTCAGGATTGCGGAAATAAGAGAAAATCTCCGTAATCTGACGGATGCGTTCATCAATATGCATGAAGTCTGCCTCACGGGTAAGGGCACGATATTTCTTACCCGCTTCCTCAAAGCGGGTAGCATTGAAGCATTTACGAATTTTATTGAAATCTTCCTTCGAGATTCCCTTCGGCATGAACTCAGTCCACGACTCATCCTTAATCTTTCGGGTGAAGTTGTCAACAGTCAGTTCGTCCTTAGGGTCTCCTGCATCAGCACCGCCATACATCAGCAACGGAATACGGAGCGCAATACCACGGATATTAGTCATACGCTTTTTAAACTCCTCACGCTCTTCCTTTGCCTTTTCACGTCGGGCAATACGCTCAGCTTCTTCCTTCAGCCACTGCTCACGCTCTTCATCAGACATAGCTTCCCATTTTGCCTTGAACTCCTCGTCCTTCTTCAGCTTTTCTTCTGCTTTCTTCTTGGCTTCGGTTTTCTTCTGGCGAATCTTTTCCTCCCATTCGGCACGCTGTTCATCGGTCATGTGGCTCAGATCAACGGTATCTTTCGCATCCTTGCGCTTCTCGTCAGGAGCCTTGCCTCCATGCTCACCAATATGATTGATGATTTCCGGATTCACCTTGTTCAACTCATCCTGGTTATAGAGACATGGATCGTCAAAGCCCTTGCGTACCAGTCGGTCGATAAACACATTTTCCAACTGCTTGTAGATGTCGTTAACATCCATTGCGCTCATCTTGCCTCCATCCATTGAAAGAACAGGACAAAGCTCGATAAATTCACGAACAGTCTCCTTGTCACGCATTTCCTGCGTCTTTTCTTCATCGCCTTCCTGCTTCTTCTTCTCCTTAGCTGTAGCCATAGAAGAGAACTTTGCAGTTTCAGCCACAATCTTCAAGGTGCGGTCGGGCGCAAAGTCGAATACATAACATTCTTTCTTGATCTTACCTTCATGAGTCTTGTATGGAGACTGCACACGGAAGATGGTCTGCATGTAAGTGGCAGCACGGTCGCCACCTTTCAGATAGAACACGGCAGTCCAAGGCGCTACAGTAACGCCTGTAGTCAGACGGCCACAGGATATGGTAATGGTAGAAGTCTTCTCTGGATTGTCGCCAATCGCTTTAAGCACTTTGTCGAGCGCATTCTCATTCTGTTCGTCAGTATCGCTTCTACCTGCTACATTCACAACATCGAAGTGACGGAAAATCTTATGCTCTTTCAGAATTTGCTCCAAAGCTGCCGCTTCGTTGACATGAGATACTACCCAAAGTGTATGACGGAACATCTGGCGATATTCAGGTTTTGAGAACGGAAAATTATTCTCGTCATCCTTTATGCTGAGTAAATTCAAGAACTCAGATACTTCCGGCTCATGCACAAAACGGCCTTTAGCACCCTCTGGCATAGATGCTTTGTCGGCTTTAGGATTACCAGTCCATGTACGGAAGAATTCAGGGAACGAGAATACGCCAGTCTGGTCCAGGATATTATCGATATTCTTGGTAATGTCGTAGGTGAAGATATTCATCTTCGGCAGTTCAGCGTATGGATTCTTCTCGTTGGGATATTCCAAGTTCCAGTTATGCTTTGCTGTTTGCTCGGCAATATAGTCCCAGGTATAGATTTCATCCCCATTGAAATCTTCATAAAGATTGAAAGGAGTACCAGAAAGATAGAGCATCTTGGTCTTCTCTTTCTTCAGAAAGTCCTGGATGACACCTTTGCCCAATGAAGTAAGTGTTCTCTCGTGAGCCTCGTCAATAATGATCAAATCCCAGTCGGTTTTCAGAATGTCAGCTTTTAACTTCTCGTTCGATACTGAAGTTGTGTTGCCAGCACCTGCATTTTTTGCCTGAGTCTTGCTATTAACAAGTTCTGAAAGACGAATATATTGCATCGAAACAAAGAAGGCATAGTGATTACCTTCTGTTTCGACAAACTTTTCTAAGTCATAATAGTTACCTACAGTCTCACTCTCATCATCCGAACGCATACCGAAACCATAGGTTTTATGAATATCGCTGTTGCCTTTCACTTTAGGCTCAGAACTTTTGCTGCCCACAACCTGTTTGAAGGCTTTTAGCCAACTTTCTCCTACTACAGGGCGGTGGGTGATGATAAGGGTGCGTTTCACATCCAGTTCTCGCATGAGCTGCATGGCACAGATGGTCTTGCCGAAACGCATCTTGGCGTTCCAGAGAAACTGGCGATATTCTGGAAGAACTTCATACTGGTAATCACCTCGTCTTCCACTTCTTTTACAGAAACGCTCTTTCGCTTGGCCGATTGCGTCCCTTTGCTCAGAACGAAGAGTGATAAGGTCGTCGGCAAACAGGTCATCCTGCATGCCGGTCTTTATTTCTTCAAGGGTTGAGTACGTTGCCATAATGATGTTATGTTATTTGTTATTATTCTTGTTTACTAACGACTCGAAGGTCTGTTTGATAGCTGACTTGTCGTGAAAGTCTATATTTCTCAGCGTTGCCTTCTGAAGGTTGATGCCTTTAAGGAAGTCTTTGATATGGCAGAACCGCTCAAAGGGTGGATATTCTTTGTGGATTAATCGATCTCTCTCAGCATCCAATTTTTTCTCGGCTTCTGGAGTTCTGAATATTCCCAAATCAGACTTTTTCTTTTCAAAGTCTTGAATGATCCGTTTTTTCTCTTCTGAAGTCAACTCCTTTGGCGTATGCCCTGGAAATCCGTATGTCAATCCATCCATTTGCCACACATTCCAGGAGATGATGTAAGCAGCACCTGGCATCATGCGCATCTTGTTCTGGTTGAACTTCTTTTCACCAAACTGAGCGATATAATGCTCTTCGAATGTAAAGAAGAGAGCTTCTCTGGCAAGTAGGAGGTTATCGCCTTGCCATTCGAAACCGTATGTTGCACGGAGAGCAATCTTAGCCCAAAGAATCCAATCCTTGGAATCCTTCGTATTCTCAGAAACGATTCGGAGTTTACGGTCGAGCATTCCTATGCGATATTTCACATTCTCGTTATACTCACCAGTAACGGCATCATATCTGTTACAGAGGTATGGAGCTTCGCCACAGGTAATCTCCAGACGGGTATCAGCCACATAGTCTTTCCAGGTCTTACCTTCTGGAAACTCAATTTTCTCCTCATTGTTAATCCACTTCTGAGGGTTTTCAGGGTCGGTCGAATTGAAGAGTCCCTCTTTTCTGCCGAACCATTCTTCATCAATGAGATTGTTCTGTGCATTACAGATCCATGCAGGAGTAAACACCTCTGCCTTATCCTTTGCACGCTGCGTCTGTTCTTCTTTCGACTTTACGGCACGTGGTCGGATAATCTCCTGGTAATTGTCTTTCTCCTCAGGATTCTTTTTTACCAACTCTTTGTATTGCTCCTTTGTAATCACCTTACCTTCTTTTGAGGCATAGGATGTGATCTTGTCGAGCGTGATAGGTGCAAAGAAAGTAAAATCCTCTCCGTAGTCAGCATACGAATCCGTAGCCCAGTAGATATTCTGCTGGGTGGTATGATCTTTCAGAAGATTCATACATACCTTCTCTCCGTAGCTGTGGAGGAGTTGGTTCTCACTTATGTCTGCGTCATTTATCATTGTCTTTGCAAAATTATCATTCTATGTTGCAGTCTTTCTGCACTATTGAATATTTTTTCAATAAATTCTCTATTTTTTCAGCAATTTGCCGTCTCAACCACTCAGGTTTGAGTACTTCTACCTGATTTCCGTATGAGAAGATGCGTGCTTCAAGTTCCTTATTCGGACGAACCATGAGCTTGATAATTCGCTGTTCTTCGTCTTCAACCTCTTGTGAAGGATGGATTGGCTTGTTCACCACATAGGGGAAACGAGCATCGTCAAACTTCAATAGCACTTCCTCTGCTACAGGATGGTCTTCAGGTAATGTCACTCCAACTATGTCCTTAAAATACTCATTGAAATCTATATCCGTATTGGGGATAAACGGCACATTGGCACGTGAAAACTTCACGATACGGTCGAGTGCTTTGTTGGTGATGTAATTGCCATGGCTACCTTCCTGCAATCCGATGAGGAACCAGCGGTTATTGAATTGCTTGATATGGTAAGGATGGAGGATGGCAGTTCTTTCATTGCCAGCGAAAGTGCGATAGAGCAAATTCAAAGGCTGATGATTCAATGCGGATTCTATCAGTTCTCCCAAGAACTCTGTTCCCTTCAGTAGATCATTGTGGTCAAAAGATACGATATTCTCTGTATTGGGCTTGATACCAAAACGGAATTCGAGATTTGAGATAACATCTTCCAACCATGCGTTACTCGGTACACCACGGAAACGACTTAGTATGTCGATAGTGGAGCGAAGAGACTTTATTTCTTCGGCTGTCAACTCATTATTAAAGATGGAGAAGCTTGGGTCAGAATAGCGGTAGTAACTTTTCCTTCCATCGAAGGGATATGTTTCGATAGGGGCATTGTAGGTGACTCTATCTCTCATGTATTTAATGTCTTCACGTATCTGACGAATGCTGACCTGCGAGCCATAGAGATCCATGAGGGACTCATTGACTGTGTCAAGGAGGTCCTCAATACTATATGTTCTATGAAAATCGCTAAAGCATCTGTCCAGTATCCGGTAGCGCAGTTGCGCATTCTTGTTTGTTGGCATAGAGTCTTTTCTTAATTAGTTTATTTATCTGTTTTTATAGTAACGACATTGTCCAGTCTGACAAGGTCGTTCATGTCGCATTTGAGACAGCGAGCTATCTCAATCAAATTCTCTAAAGTTGGTTGTGATGTATTGGTGACCCACTTTGATATTGTAGCAGGATCTTTACCGAGCATCTCAGCCAGTTGCTTGTTGGTTAGCATGCGTTCTGCAAGCATCACCTTAATCCGATTTAGAGGTTGTTTCTCCATATTTCTTGTTTTTATATATTATCAATATGCAAAAATAAGGTTTTTTCTTCGAAAAACAGACATTTTTCATAAAAATAACACTCCTAAAGCAAATAAATTGATGTTTTCGTCATGTTATTCGAAAAAATATTGTATTTTTGTAGAAAAAAGGCTGCATCTCAGCAATCGGAGCAAGCTCCATTGCGTTCGGTTTGCACTTTTTTTTGCATGTGAAGGGCGTCTTTTTTCTGAGAGTGCAGATAGATTGCATAATGGCTTTCTACTTTTGCATCCAGATTGTAACAGTTAGACCTTTAGGTCGTGGTATAAACAAAATCATAAGAACGATGGAAAAGACGAACATCTACACAGATGAAGAGCGTTATTGGATGACAGGAGGCAGAACAGGAACATTGCCTACACGTATCATCCCATCTGTGATTTACAGTTTGGCACCGAACGAGATTTTTGTGTTTGGAAGCAATGCTCTGGGTATGCATCATGCAGGTGCAGCTCGTGTTGCCTACAATGAGTTTGGTGCAGAATGGGGAAATGGTGAAGGATTGCAAGGTCAGTCATACTCTATCCCCACGATGGAGGGTGAGCATAATACAAAGCTTGCCATCATGAGATTTACGCAATATGCCAAGGAGCATCCTGAACTAAAGTTTCTGGTAACTCCAGTTGGCTGCGGTATCGCTGGATATACTCCAGAAGAGATTGCTCCTATGTTTAAGGATGCAGCTTATTTGGAGAATGTGTATTTACCAATCAGTTTCTGGAAGGTGCTGATGAAGTGTGATACGTAGATAGTTTTACAAAAAACTTCACAAAGTTCAAATGCTTGACTTTTGAAGAGTGCTAATTATACAATTTAAATTAATTTTCAATGGATAGATATATACTTCCTAACATAAAACGATATAAAAATATAGATGACTTATTTGAATCAACAGATAAGTCAAATACGACACGTTTTACTGATAAGTCTTCTTTCTTAGGTACAATAATTAAAACACATCATTTATGTATCGTAGGAGAACCTGGAATTGGAAAAAGTAGACTTTTGAAAGAGTTGGAATCGAGTCTTTCTTCAAAAGATGTTGTAAAATGTAATGCCGTAGATTTTAATTCAAAATCGATTGGTACCGATGTGAAATATTGTATAGTTGATGCTCTTGATGAAGTTGAATCAAATCAATTTGCCAGAGTATTTAGAGAAATAAAGGACTTTTGTGAGAATAACAAGAATGCAAATGTTGTTTTTTCTTGCAGAAAACATTATGTGGCATCTTATGCTCACATTTTCTCTTCATTTACAGATCTTTCGTATATAGAGCTACTTAGATTAGAAAATGAAAGTGTACGAGATATTCTTTCCAGTTGTTCAAAGCAGGTCATTTCCAATATAGAAAAAAGCAAGAAAATGTTAGACTTGCTTTCTGTTCCAAGATATCTTGAATATTTTATAGAATACCAAAAAGAGAATGTTAATTGTAAAAATATAGGCCAAATATTTGAACAGTTTGTTGAGAAAAATATTCTTAATGCAATTGATAATTATAATCATACACAATGCGACAAAAACAATTTAGCTATCCTGATACAACGAGTACTTGAGAAAATAGCATTCGTTATGGAAATTGGTCGACTTGACTCGATAACCAAAGATGAACTATATACAATTTTGGATGGTATTAGTGGTAATATGACACAAATGGTCTTGTCTAATTTAAGTTTGTTGTTTTTTGAGAATCGTATTCTTAAAGAGACAAATGGCGTTTTGATGTTTCCTGATACTGAGATACAAGAATATCTTGCAGCGAAAGAATTGTGTAGACATGACAATATTGAGAGTGTATTGTATGACATTGCAGTATGTCATGATATCAAACATATTTATCCAAATTGGCTCGATGTAATTCCTCATGTATCATACACTCGTTCTCTTTCATATTTCAATATTTTTAAATTAATTTTATCTTATGAGTCTAATTTAGAATTGGATTCGTTGGATGCATTATTGAGATATGTAGATCCTACTATACTTTCTATTGAGCAGAAAGCTGAATTGTTTAAGATTATTTGGAATAATTATTTCAGTAGACCTGTTTATATTAGATGGAGAAGTCCTATTTTATCTATTTTGCAGCAATGTTATTCTGCAGGTTGTAGTCAAATGATAATGCCTGCAACAGAGCATTTGAATAAAATTCAACTTTCAAATATATCAGCAATTCTTGAAGTTTTGGCTCATGGTAATTGTTTGAGTCCAGAGGTTATTTCGTATTGGACAAATGCTGCTAAAAAATTAGTAGAAAAACAAAATTCCGATATTCAATACGTTTCGTTGTCAATATTCGAAGCTATAAATGACATTGAGGACTTAATCAGATTAGCTAAAAAATTCGATACGTTCAATTCTGATGTTAAAGGAAAATACTGTGATATTACAGGGTATAATGGGTTCACAGATAAGAACGTAATTCAATGTTGGATTAATGAATGCTATCAAAGTAATCCTCATGCTATAAATGCGATATTATGTATAGAAAATACAGAATTAATAATAAGTACATACAAGCAGATCGTCAACAATAATAAAATTGAGAAGTTCTTTAATCCAGTAGGAAATTTAAGTGTACATTACTTTTCGTTGATAAAACAAATTCTTGCAGTTTTTCATAAAAACAAAGAGGCTAAGAATGATTTGACTCAGTTGTTTGCAGTCTATTTGAAAACTCGTTATTATCATAAAATTTCCGGAGATGAAACTAGATTATTCAAACAGATTGTTCAAGATGATTCTGTGTCATTGTGCTTTGTTCAAAGTTTAGATCAAAACAGAGGCTTGTGGTATTATCTAAAGAACATTGAACCAGAGTATATTGATTATGACTTGATTTGTGCGATTGAGAATATACTGGTAAAATTATGTAAAGATAATTACAATATTGACAGATGTCTTCTTTCGCTTTTAAGCAAAGTTAGACACGACCCAGATAAACAGCTGTCGCTATCTAAATATTTGGCTCGTTATTCTGATGTATTTAAACGTTGGGATAAATCTGAGGGAGAAGAAAATACTTCTAATAGTGACAAAGAATTGGAAGAAGCCTACAATTATCTTGTGGATCAGAATATTAAATCGAAAGACAAGTATGATTGCGCTCTCTTTTTGTGTGAGAACATTGATTATTTGAAATCTATTGACTATAATAAAGTTTTTACAGTTATATATGATTTCTTTAACAATGTAGATCTCGATAAAACCAAAACCAAAACCAAGAAAAAAGATCCGCATTCCTGCAATCTGTCATGGGATCTTATATATATACCACATTTTGTAAATGCTGTTTGTGAACTCGGACAAGAAGAAAAACTAATGCAATATAGGATGATATTAGCTAAAACTCTTCCACTCACACGTCGTGTTTGTAATATTGATCCGCATACTATTTGTTCTTTCTATAAGAAAATAATAGGCAAATTGAGTACAGAAGAGAATGCTATACTCAGTAATTGGTGGAAATCTAGAAATGACGATTATTTAAAGATTTCTCCTGACGATATTATGTCATGTATCACAGAGTATGGGATGCTTTCTTTATCATATAAACTTGAAGAATATGTAAATACTTTTGTTGCGGAGCAATCCCAAGAGAATGCATATGTCGCTTCAAAAGCACTCGAGTTGATAGCTAAAGACTATGTCAAATGGGGTGTTGAAGACTATAGAAAATTATTTGATTCTATTGAAAAATGTGGAATTAAGGGAATGAAAATGCAGTGTAATGCCATTATGATAGAAAAATTTCATGATGAAAAAGCAATATCATGGAGATTCTCTTATTTAAAAGAAAATAAAGTTTCTATAAGACAATTTGAAAGTCATCATGTACGATTGGTATCAGATGAAGAACAAGAAATTTCGGGAGCAAATCCACGAATGTTTAGGTGTTTTATGTCAGTACAAGAAGAATCTGTTATTCTGAACATGATAGAATTGTTTAAATTCGGGCTAAGCCTCTCTCCACAAACAGAAAATAGAGAGTATGCTAGTTATTTGATGTCGCAGATATACATGTACTTTATCAATATGAAAAAAATACACTTTATTCATGAGTTAAGAGCTCATGTTGAGAGACATTGTGAAACTTATGCAGACTATAATGCTTATAATATAATGAATCATTATGAGTTAGTCTTCATGAATTTAGATAGAGGCAGTATAGATGCATCCGTAAAAAAATACAATACATGTATAACGAATGCATATTTGCCAATAAGAAACGATGCAGATTTTAGAAACTATTTTACAACGATTGCATTGGAGGTTCAAAAAGAGATTCAAGACCAAGGTATTTACTCTCTTGTCAATAGCCAAGCTTTGAGTGAAGACTTTATTCAACGAGAATTAAAAAACACCATTATAAACAAGTGTTGTCAATTAGGATTGACTAATGTACGTGTTGACCGTGAAGTTGCGTTGCAAGATAACAAACGAACAGACTTTTTAATTTCGTATGGAATGTGTAATCCTATTATGATAGAACTTAAATTATTGCATAATAAAGAAATACAAAATACTATAGAACGTCAGGCATATAAAATGAAGTTCGAAAAGTATTCCAAAGCAACCAATGCTTGCTTGTCTGTATTTTGGGTTTTTGATGTTGGTAGAGGTGGCAAACAAAATATTTTTGAAGCTCTAAAAGATGAATATCGAGGCTTACCTTTTACGACCTGCTTATTGACCAAATGCAAGTGTAGCAGTGGACGAGATACAGGCGCGATTGTAAAAAAGCGAATAGGGAAAAAGACTACAAGAAAGAAAAGAAAGTAGTAAATCTGTTAATTAATCCTGTCTTAATTTAAAATGCTCACATTGTGGGTCATTAAGAAATATACAATAGCGACCACCTTCCTGCTTGTGTGGACAACGGCACAGGATAAGGTGGCCGTCTAAAGCTTTACTATGCCAATCGTAACTATTAGCACAATCCTTACAATGGTAGATTGTTGCAGTTGCGATTGGCTTTATTTGTTTCTTTCTTGGTTTGGGCATAAATCAATCTTTATAATTGTGTTATCGACGAAGACTTCTGGTTTCTTCTCTTTGTAGAAGAGTATCGCTCATAGCAAATGATGCAACTGTTCCACTGCCAAGTGCACTGATAGCTGCCTTAGCGGTATTGCCTGTATCTACTACATTGTCGATAAGATAAGGTGTACGATTTGAGGGCAAGTCTTTATATCTGTAGAACCCCATATCTTCGGCAGAAAGCGTCTGGCCTCTTTTCTTGGCATTATATTGTGAGTTTCGCTCTATGCCACGAAGGGCATCAACGATAGGGAGGTGAGTATATGACGAGATAGCCCTTGCCAACTCCATGGTTTGTGCGGCTTTGCCATGATGTCCTGGAATTGGAACGAGAACCGCATTTTGAGGTAACAGCTTTGCTATCTGGCGAGCAGCATAGTCTATGGCATCATGGTCTCCATCTTTCAGTTTATGTGCTACCCACCGGTTGATACCATCATAATATCTACCAGTGGATAGGAATGTGATACCGTCTGAAACAGTTTTGATTGGTTCGTTTTCTGTCATGGAGTAAATAATAGCATGAGTTCTGCATACCGTCTGCGCTCAATGGAAGGGATTCGTTTCCCTCGCCAATGGCAATGGTTCACATAATCGTCTCTGATGTTCCGGTTACCAACTTCGAGTTTCTTTAAAACAGAACTTTTAGGGTATTTGCCTTTATATCCGGTCACCTTGTATGGTCCGATATTATATGATAATGCAGCAAGGAGTAGGGAGTCTTGACCATAGGAACGAAACATAGCACATAACTCTCTGAGGTCTTTTCGAAGAAGTTGCTCTGCTTCATTTGTCGACATATTAGCAGAGTAACGCTCCCCAGGTCTGAGCTTATGTCCATAACCTACATAAGGATAGTCCTTAGCTCGGTGCATGCCTTCATAGAACCTGATGCAGCATACTGCACGCTCGAAAGGTGGCAACTCAAAAATGGAAGCCGACGTTGATACCGGTCGCTCTGTTGGCATTCGAGCCTGGGCATTCGCAACCAGACTCAATGATATAAGCAGGAATAATATTATCTTTCTGAAAGTCATTTTATCTTGAATTTATTTATCTCGTCAATCATATTCTTGACATCGAGTTTTACACTTACGAAATTCTGATATAGGATTCGCTCCTTGGCATCCTTGGATGGGAAGGTGTAGAACTTCGGTATCTTGTAGTTCGCATAGTCAGCTTCTTCCTCAGCAATCTTCTTCATGTCGAAGTCTGTCTTGCAGTAGAACTTAGAAGTCTGGAACTCTGCTGACTCCTGGATATTCATGCTGTCACCGCGTCCGGTCTTAGTCTTAATGAAGTCACGGGCAGACTGTCCACATATCCAACCAGTTGGCATGTCTGAGATCTTACTGGCAGGAACAAGGCTGTCCATGTTCTCATTGAGATTGATGGAAGTCTTGTCACGGTCGATGGTCACACCTTTCTTTAACTGAACTACCTTTCCGAAGATGTCGTTGGAGAGCCATTCCAATGTCTCTTTTGCTCTTGCTGAACCACTCACTACGTTACCGACTGTGGTGATAACCTTCTGCATACCCACCTTGCCATAGTCGGATTCAAGCTGTGGCAGCTCCTGAAAACCAAGAGCCACGCTAACCTTGTTGCTTCGGGCTGTACCGATAAGTCGGTCAATCTTGTGGAAGTAGAGTGTAGGTAACTCGTCCACGATGATGCTGACAGGGATATTCTTGCCTTGGCCAGTATTGACACGGGTGACGAGACGGTTCAGAATCAAAGCATTCAATGCACCAATGATACTTTCCATCTCTGGGTCATTGGCAATGAGCAGATATGAAGGATTCTTCGGATCTGACACCTTCAGGTCAAAGTCATCACCATCCTTATGGAATATCCAATAAGACTCCTTGGTAGCCAGTCGGGAGGTATAGACACGGAGTGTACCAATCATACCTTCCAACTGTTCCATAGCCTTATTCTTCATGGCAGTCTGGAAAGGACCGAGGAGAGGAGCAACCTCTGGATCTGTTTCCAAAACCTCAAAGATAGTCTGGTAATCGAGATTAAGGAACGAAAGGATATGTGGCATGTCACTGTACTTGCCCAACCAATACTCTGGTTCCACCTCTCTGCCGGTATGGTCGAAGACTCTGCCTGTAGGTTTCGGACGATGAGTCTTTGGCTCTGTTGTCATCTCAGCAATAAGAGGATTGCCGTTCTTGTCGTATGGCACCTTCTTGTAGTTGACAAAGAAATAGATACAAGCTGCCAGGAAGTTGACTGCTGATGTCTGGAAGAACTGATCGCTACCGCCGCCACCTTCCTTCTTACCTTTCTGCAGAGACTCCAACAGAGTTTCTGCCGTTTCACTGGCTGCAGCAAGGTTGCCGATGTATTTCTGCTGAATAGGGTTTACACGTCTGGAGTATTCCACGTCCACGAAGTTGATGATGTTGAACTTGCATCCTTGTGGTACTTTCCCGGCTTTCTGGTTTATCTTGTAGTGATAATACAGCTTCTGCGCAAGAGTCGGGAACTTGTAATCATATACAACCATGGCAAACCCCTTGGCACTGTGCTGGCGGATGAACGGCTCGATGATGGAGAATGTCTTACCGGAACCAGGAGTACCAACAACCCATGTTCCACGGAAAGGGTTCACGATATTCACCCAACCTTTGCGGAACTTGCCCTTGTAGTAATAGCGCATCGGGATGTTTACGCTATACTTGTTCTCCTGTAGTTCCTGGCATTGCTCAAATGACTCGTTCTCGAAGTTGAAACGGTCTTTGAGCAATCCTTCCTTCAGGAACTTGGAGATATTGTCAAGGGCAACATGGATGCAGATGGTACCAAGAATAGAGGCAGCCATGTAGAGCCAGATGTTTAGACTGATGGTATAGAACCTCATATCCATACGATGACCAAAAAGCCATATAGACAGTATGGTGACGAACAGTCCACCCACCAACGGATAGAACACCTGACGGCGAGCATCAAATTCCAAGTGTTTCTTGTTTCGGGTGCCAATGCAGGTGATACAGATAAGCACGATGGTAGCAAGTTTGCTCCATACGAGGTTGCCATCCAGATAGATGAACCACCGCTTTACACGGCTATGTATGTCACAAACAATGCCACCCCAATAGTCAAGCAACGCTGGGTCTATAGCATACTCAAAGAACTCCACTATCAATGATAAGTATATCAGACAGCGGAATATCTTATACATGGTCAGTAATTCTTTTGTTTCCTCCATGAAACCTTATTCTTGTGTTATAGTGAATATTTAATGCTAATTATATAAAGTGATGATAGGACGGACTTTATGTGCTTGCGTTTTTGGTGTTTCTTGAAGTGCTCCTGAGGCTAACGAGTATAACCAGGCTTTGGCTGTTTCCTGGTCTTTCACCTCTGTAGAAGTCCAATACCAACACTCATCCGGATTGTCTGGAATCTCATCGCCTCCGCACTTGCTGATATACGTATTTACCGCACTACGTGCTTGATACAAGAGTTTGATTTGAGCAACGGAAGGGATGTAGGCACTCTGACCATATTGCCACATGTCAAAGACTGCTGAAGCTGCAGGCGAAGTTCCAGTGGAATACATAGCATGCGTATTTACATTGCCATCGAATGCAGTAATATCAGCTGACGTATTATGTTTCAATTCGAGAGAGTCAGAATAGGCAAACGGCTCAATGTCCTTTAGATAGACTGCATAGCCAGTACCTTGGATGTCCTCGTTCTGATTCACATAGAATACCACGGCAATAGGAGTCTTGTTTTGTGACTTAACTTCCTCGTACCTTACGATCTTGCCATCTGTACAGAGAATGTCACAGGTCTTCATTGCCGTATCAGGAAAGTCTCGATGCTCATCGCATGAGGCAAATGCTACTGCCATGAGAGTAGCACAAATGATATGTAGTATCTTCATTGTTGCTATTTCTTTAATGTGGGTATCTTGAATCCTATCACGATGCCAGTGCGAAACAAGTCTTCTCGCTTGGGAAGAATGAGGTCACATTTGGCTTGAACAAACAATCCCCATCCATGACGTAGAGCAAAGTTGTGTTCATAACCAACATGCAAGCCTCCAACAAACTTGTCTGTGTCACTGCCAGCACTTGCGCCAATACGGAGGTTTCCGTAGTTGTTCCTTCCTCTTGCCACACAAGGCTTGTAGGCAGCACCTATTTCCCATGTACGGTAGTTGTTCCAAAATGACTCTGGACAGACGTGTCCGCATGATGCGCATTCATCCCATTTGACGTAGCCGTTGATGAAGTACTCCCAGGCATTGTGGTAGCGTGTTTCATGTTCCCATGAAATTGTGGCATCCAAACCTCTCTGATACAAAGCACCTACACCTACGGATATGCGGTCGCTATGGCTCTGGGCGAATGATGAGACTGAAACGCACAGTCCCATCATCAATGACAATATGTATTTCTTCATCGTCTTATTCCTCCATCATTAAATATGAATTGAATGAGTCGGCATACAGAACATCTTCGTAGTCTATATCCAGATTGATAGTTCTTCCGCTAATCTGCTTCTCTGAAATCTCAATAGTCAGCACCTTGTCGTTAGGGAATGTCATCTTTTTCAGGACGAGAACGTTTCTATAACCATATTTGAAGGTCTTGG